>PVBE010784555.1_pt1 | contig 10287 bp, 8 predicted proteins | sample 1631181 | NCBI WGS metagenome assembly PVBE01 (sample SAMN08397723, study PRJNA350692) | Marine metagenome, whole genome shotgun sequencing project. | isolation source: water | place: Pacific Ocean | collected 2012-04 | reverse complement strand
CTTGAATTCCTGTTCTGCCGGAGACGCACTCGACTCCGGCACACACTCGACCTGTTACGCAACGTCCGTGCCAATTGCGGTTTCGAAGTTGAAACGGGGCCGGTTCGATGCGCTCAATTCGGCAGTTGCGAGCGGGCTACATCTCGCAAACATCTCCGTAGACGCGAGTTACCGCACATCCTCAATCCGCATCCGATCGGCCGGGAACCACAGGTCGCTGCCATATTGGCACTTAATCGCCGAGCAACGACAGATGCCAATATGGCAGCCGCGGTCACTTCGACCGGAAACACGACCCTCTGGGTCGTGCCAAATCGGCACGCGGGGAAGATTGGTGAAACTGCCACGGAGTCTGACGGCTGAGAAAGCTCTTTGTCCGGTCGGGTTCCACGTGATCAACGTCCGCTCCGCTCGCCGATTCCAGACACAGGGGCTCTTCCGCGCCCCATCCAATCACTTCTCTTCGTCGCACGAGTTTCGCCGCCTGGTCCCTCGCTTCCCCCAGCGGTGCTCCACTCGTTCTATTCATACGTGCTTCGCTTATGACAACCCGATTTGCTGGTTCCCGAACTCTCGATGCCCGTCGGCGACGACGCTTGGCGACCGAAGCGGAAGACACATCCGCGGATCTGAATTCGGCCAAGCCAACCCTCGGCGACGCCCCCGCGACGTCTCAGGACACGATGCGGGCGGCGCTCCCGTTTCGTCGGCTGATCTCGCCACGGATCTGGAAGCACCTTGCATGCGCCGCATTGACGGTGGCGGCGACGGCCGGAATTCTTGCGGGGGGGCACTTTCAATCAGGGTTCATGGGGCTTGTCGGCCCCAGCATCGCGAGGCTGTTCTCCGCGGAAACCCCCATCGTCGCGCGTTGGTTCGCTCAGGTTCTGTTGTTGATTTCGGCGCAGCTGGCGCTGGCCGTGTGGTGGGTCCGTCGGCACAGCGAGAAGGACTTTGCCGGTCGTTACCGCATCTGGATCTGGGTGACGGGCGCGCTGCTTGCGGGCTGCTTCTCGTTGGGTACGAACTTTCATCTGGCCGCCTCACAGAGTCTTTTGTTGTTCTGGAAGCCGTCCTCGTTGTGGCGTGCGGAGTCCGTCTGCTGGCTCGCACCGGCGAGTGGGATCGGGCTGTTCATTTTCTGGAAGATGCACGGCGACATGCGCGGCTGTCGGGCCAGTGGCACGCTGCTGTGGCTGAGCACGGTCTGTCTGTTGTCGGCGGTGATCCTGGAACTGGAGTTCATCTCCGTGGTTCCCGCAATGTCCGCCCCGCTCGTGCTGCTGAGTTTGCAGCTATTCGGCACACTGCTGTTGTTTCACAGCCTGTTGCTGCATGCCCGCCACGTTCTCTACGAAAACTCGGAAGCTCCAGAGCCTCCGACGGGATGGTTCCACGCACGCGGCGAACGCGCTGCCCAGAGCAAGCCACTTCAACACGCTCTCGGCCCCGACAAGGAATACGACAACGACTGCGAGGAAGGTTCCACACACGCCGAACCGGAGGCCGAAGCGAGCGCCCCGCAGACAAAGCCCGCGCGGCAACCCGCCCCCAAGAAAGGGCAGCGGAAACCCGCCAGGTCAACGAGCCGTCCCCCGGAGAACACCGCAACGCCCGTCGAGTCGCCGGAACCCGACGACGCACAAGCGGCACCGCATTCCACGGAGTCCCCGGCCGACTCGGTCCAGGAACAGGTCGAAACCGCTGAGAAGCCTCGGAAGCAGCGCACCGAGCGACGGATCGACAATAATGAGGCCCTCAAGGGGCTCAGCAAGAAGGAGCGCCGCAAGCTGAGAAAGCAGTGGCGCGACGAAGAGCGTGTTGCACAGGAGTATTGACGCCGGCCCTGTGCTTCTCCGACAATGTCCCGCACGAGCGTTGCGTCATTCGCCGCGTTTCGCTGCTTGAGTCTGCCGCTTTCCCGAGAGTCACTGACGAGGAACACAGCATGTCCGGCGACGAAGAATATTGGGAAGACGAACAGCAAACCTACTCGGACGAGCCGGCCCCGACAAGAAAGAAGGGCATGAGCACGGGCGTCAAGGTTCTGTTGGCGCTCGGCGCTTTGGGCGGAGTCTCGGTGCTGGCCTGTTGCGGCGGAACCGTCTGGTGGGCGAGTTCACAAAAGCCCGTCGAGGACCCCGCGGAGATCCGCGCGATGACGGATGAGATCATCGGGATTGAGATCCCCGATCAATACCAACCGATGGTCGGCATGGACATCGACGTGTTCGTCGTTCAGATGACGATGCTGATGTACCAAGACGGCGCGAACGGCAACCTGATGATCTGCGACGTGCAGGCCCCCAGCCAGGGGGAGGCCGACCAGGAACTCCAGGAGCAACAGTTACGCCAGCAACTCTCGCAACAGAACGTCGGCGCGGAACTGACGATTCTCAATTCGGAGGAGCGCGAAATCGACGCGAACGGGGAGACTCTGCTGTTCACGTTCTCCGAAGCAGAGGACCAAAACGGAACCGCCTACCGTCAGGTGAGCGGCACGATTCCGTCCCGCACGGGCGGATTCGGGTTCTTGATTCTTCAGGCCACCGAAGCCGGCTACGACGAAGAGGCGGTCGTGAAGATGCTCGAGTCAATTCGCGAATAGAGGATGAAGGCGGTTTCCGCCCCCCCGGTTCGGCGCAAACCGAGCGAGTTTTCTGGTCGCCCGAGCAAGTGGGAGATGTTTCACCGCGTGGGCGGGATCGTTCCAGGGTCGTTGGGATTCAGAAGCTTCCTGAGCAATAGCACTTCCAGCGGGGTCAGTCGCAGCATGAGTTCGAAGTCCACGACGTATCCACCGTCGTCAGTCTTCGCGAGGCGTCGCACCGTGCCCCGCGTCGTCTTCTCCAGACGCTGGATTTCGTTGCGGACGACCAGTCGGACCTGCTCATTCAGATCGAGCGGCGCCGCCATCGACAGACGCACGCCCCGCGTCGAGACGTCCAGCAGCCGCGCCTGAATGCCCGTCTGCATCATGTCGGTGTCACGAATTACCGTGGCCGCCCCCGTCGTCAGATTGCGGGCCATTGTAGGACGCTCTTTCCTGGCGGAACGCATGGAGCGAGGAGCAGTGTCGAGATTTAACAAATTCACGGCCTTTCCTGTGAAATACGAATCTCCCAGGACAACTCTGGCTCACAAAATGAACTTTGTCAAATCCTCGTCGGCCATTACGTCTTCGAGGCGTTCCTGCACGTAATTGGCGGTTATCTTGACGGTTTTCTTCTTCATGTCCGGCGCTTCGTAGCTCACTTCCTCGAGCAGTCGTTCGAGAATCGTGTGCAACCTGCGGGCGCCGATGTTTTGCGTCGTCTGGTTGACGTGAAAGGCGATGTCGGCAATCTTCTCGATCCCGTCGGGCTCGAATTTCAGTTTGATGCCGTCGGTCTGCAACAACGCCTGATACTGCTTGGTGAGCGAACTGGTCGGCTCGGTCAGGATGCGCACGAAGTCGTCCCGCGTCAGGTCGGTCAGTTCGACGCGAATGGGGAAGCGTCCCTGGAGTTCGGGCATCAGGTCGGACGGTTTCGACCGATGAAAGGCTCCCGCGGCAATGAACAGCATGTGGTCGGTGCGGACGTTGCCGTAGCGTGTTTGAATCGTCGTGCCCTCGACGATCGGCAGCAAGTCGCGCTGGACGCCTTGCCGTGAGACGTCGGCGTTGCGGCTGCCCTCCTCCGACCCACAGATCTTGTCGAGTTCGTCGACGAAGACGATTCCGCTGTTTTCCGCCAACTCGATCGCTTCCTCGTTGATCGCGTCCTGATCGATCAACGCCTCGACCTCCTGCTCGAACAACACCCGACGCGCGTCGGCAACCTTCAACTCGCGGTCGGAACTTTGCCGGGGCATGATCTTCTCGAACATGCTCTGGAAATCCATGTCCATCTGGTCCATGCCCATGTTCGAAAAGATCTGGACGGGCGCTGAACGCTGTTCGACGGTCAATTCGACCGTGCGTTCCTCGAGTTTGCCTTCGCGGAGCATATCGCGGAATTTCTCGCGCGTCCGCTCGTGGCGCTGCATGGCGGCCTCGGCTTCGTGAGCGTCGGCGTTGTCGTCGTCGTCTTCGGCCGGAGCGTCCCAAACCATCGGCGCGGGCGAATCGAGTGCGGGGACGAGCAGGTCCAGAATTCGGTCTTCGACGCGCTGCTTCGCTTCCTCTTCGACGTCCGCCTGAATTTGCGTGCGGACGATGTTCCGGGCCGACTCGACCAGATCGCGAATCATGCTCTCGACGTCACGGCCGTAATACCCGACCTCGGTGTACTTCGTGGCCTCGACCTTGACGAACGGCGCGCCGGTCAGCTTGGCCAGGCGGCGGGTAATCTCGGTCTTTCCGACGCCGGTCGGCCCGCTCATGATGATGTTCTTGGGCGTGACCTCGCGGCGAATGTCCGCATCAAGCTGTTTCCAACGCCAGCGATTGCGCAAGGCGATCGCGACGGATCGTTTGGCGTCATCCTGGCCGACGATGTATTCGTCGAGCCGACCGACGGTTTCGCGCGGCGTCAGTTCGCGCACGGAATCTCCTCCACGTTGATGTTGTCGTTGGTGTAGATGTCGATTTCCGAGGCAATCGCCAGCGATTGGCGGACGATCTCGGCGGCCGACAGATCCGAATGTCGTGCCAATCCGCGTGCGGCCGCGACGGCAAACTGCCCGCCCGAACCGATGCCGACGATTCCGTCGGTCGGTTGGACGACGTCCCCTTGTCCGGTAATCAGCAGGCTGTGCTCGGCGTCCACGACAATCATCATCGCTTCGAGCCGGCGCAGCACGCGGTCGGTCCGCCAATCGCGCGCCAGCTCGGTCGCCGCCCGCGGAACGTTCCCAGGGAAGTCCTTGAGTTTCGCCTCGAATCGCTCCATCAGCGCGAAGGCGTCCGCCGTCGAACCGGCAAAGCCGACGAGCACTTTCCCGTCAAGCATCCAGCGAATCTTCCGCGTGTCGGACTTGAGAATCGAATCCCCGTAAGTCACCTGCCCGTCGCCTCCGAGCGCCACGTGCCCTCCAGAACGAACGCTGAGGATCGTCGTCGCCCGCCAACGGGGCCGTTGGCCGGTATCGTCCGCTCCAAATTCACCGTGTGACATCTGTGGAATCCCTCGTTGGTCAGCGCGCGTTGCCGATGCAGTAGAGATACTCGTTGCTGCGCAGCAGGAGTTGCCCCTGTGAGACGACGGGACTGGCCAGGAAGACCGCCTCGTCATCGAGCTCATTGTGTGCGAGCTGTTCGAACTCGGGCTTTGCGGCCAAGACGAATGTGCCGCTGAAGCGGCTGACGATGTAGAGTTTTCCGTCGGCGGCGAGGGCCGAGGCGTAGGGCTGCGCTGGGAATCGCTTCTGATAGACGATGTCGCCGGTTTTGAGTTCCAGGCAATAGGCGACCTTGTTGCGATCGCTGACCCAGTAGAGGTAGCCGTCGTGAATCACAGGGGAGGAAACGTTGGCACCTGCGCCGGCCTCCCAGATTTTGTGACTTTCGCTTACATCGCCGCTTCCGCCCGCGCGGATGGCGATCGCCTTCGATTTTCGTCCGCCGATCGCATACACGATCCCGTCCTGCGAAACGATGCTGGGACAGACGTAGTCCGGAATTCCCTGGCAGTTCCAGAGTTGCTCACCGGTGGCGGGATCGTAGGCCAGGATGCCGCCCTTGATGCTGACGACCAGTTCGTGTTTGCCGTCGGCCGTCTCGACGAGGTGCGGCGTGTTCCAGGAGCTTTTCATTCCTCGGGCGCGCCAGACTTCGTTGCCGGACGTCTTGTCGATGGCGACGAGCGAGCCGCTCTCGACGCTGGCGTTGACGATCACCAGGTTCTCGTACAGCACGGGCGAGGTTCCGCAGCCCCACTTGTGTGTGCCGGATCCGACGTCCGCCTGCCACAACTGTTTGCCTTCGAGATCGAACGCGAGAACGCCCGTCTTTCCGAAGAAGACGTAAATGTTTTTGCCGTCGGTGGCGGGAGTTGCAGCGGCGTACCCGTGGTCCTTGACGGTCGAGGATTCGGGAAGCTTCGGCTCGACGGGCGTCTGCCAGATGAGCTTGCCGTTCGCACGATTCAGGCAGACGACGTGCCGCATCAAATCGGAACCAACACTCGTGCCGCGATTGCCGGCTTGGACACCGCTGTAACAGGTGAGGTAGATTCTTTCGCCCAGAGTGATCGGACTGGATGCTCCGTAGCCAGGCAGCTTCGTCTTCCAAGCGACGTTCTCCTCGGCGCTCCAACTTGTCGGCAGGCCCTGCTCCGTGGAGGTGCCTTGCGCGCCTGGGCCGCGAAATCCATGCCATTCTTCCGCCTGCGCGCTCAGCGTCAAAAACGAAAAACCGATCAGGCAGACGATCCGCAACATGTTCGATGACCTCAATTGGGAAGAATTGTAGGAAGACAAGTCGTTCGGCACGGGAGAGCCTGCCGACATGATTGGCCAAGCGGGCTTTCCAGTGTAGCAGTGCGATCGATGCGATGAAAAGCAACGCCGCACGGTTCTTCGGCCTTTTGCTCTCGGTCCCAAGCTCTGCTTGGGACCGCAGATCCCCGAAGCTCCGCTTCGGCCGAGTCGGCGTGATCGGCCAACTCCGGCGAGCAATTCACGCGGTGTGTCGTAACGGCGTGTTGCGAAGCAGAGCTTGGGAACCAGGGCAATCAGGTTGGAAACCAGAGCGAGCAGGCTACTCTTGCTGCATTTTGTCGCAGATGGCCTGGGCCATTTCCTGCGTGCCGACGGCGGTTGGGTCGTCGCGGTGGGGCTTCATGTCGTAGGTGACGTCTTTGCCCTCGGCGATGACGGTGGCGATGGCCCGGTCGAGTTTCGCGGCAGCTTCGTGCTCGCCCACGTGATCGAGCAGCATCTTGCCCGAGAGGATGAGGGCCGTGGGGTTGACCTTGTTCTGGCCTTTGTATTTGGGGGCGGAACCGTGGGTGGCCTCGAACATGGCGGCTTGGACGCCGATGTTGGAACCGGGGGCGACGCCCAACCCGCCGACGAGTCCGGCGCACAGGTCGCTGAGGATGTCGCCGTAGAGGTTCTGCGTGACGATCACGTCGTACAACTCGGGTTTCTGGACGAGTTGCATGCACATGTTGTCGATCAGACGTTCGAGGTAGTCGATCTTGCCGTCGCAACCGGCGACATTCCCGGCCAGTTGTAAGTCCGGCTCGACGCCTTCGGCCAAGTCTTCCCATTCGAACTTCGCACCGTAGGCCAGCGCGACGGCACGCGTCACGTCGTACCACAGGCCGTCGGTGTACTTCATGATGTTCGCTTTGCAAACCGACGTGACCGACTTGCGGTTGTTCTTAGCGGCGTAGTCGAATGCGTAATCGGAGATCCGCCGGGTTCCCTCGCAGGAGATCGGTTTGATGCTGATGCCGGTCGTCTCGAGTGAGGTGCCGATCTTGCGGCCCGTGGCGAATTCGTTGATCGTGTTGATCAGCTCGGCAGTCCGCTCCTGTCCGGCTTCGAATTCGACGCCGGCGTAGAGGTCTTCGGTGTTCTCGCGGACGAGGACGAGGTCGACGTTCGAATCCTCGAAATAGGTCCGCACGCCCGGATACGTCTTGCACGGACGAATGCAGGCAAACAGCTCCAACTCTTGTCGCAAGAACACGTTAACGCTGCGGAACCCTTTGCCGATCGGCGTCGTGATCGGCGCTTTGAGCGCCAGTTGATTGGCCCGGATCGACTCCATCACGCGCTCGGGAACCTTGCCCTCCGCCTCGATGACTTCAATCCCACATTCCTGGAAGTCCCAGTCGATCTTCACGCCCGTGGCGTCGACGCACTTACGGGTCGCTTCGGCGATTTCCGGTCCAACGCCGTCACCGGGGATCAGGGTTACCTTGTACATCGTTTCCTCGAAATCATGCGAGTTGGGTCGGGAGAGTCCGGTGCTTGGTGAGCGGAGGTCAAGTCGGCACGGGACGAGAGAGCAGGCAAGCCTTGTCGGACCGTAGCAGAACGATTTTGGCTTTTCAAGGAGTCCGGATTGCCTTGATGTCGCGATCCGAACTACGATCGAGGGCGCAATCCGGTTTCGTAGTGGCGAGGTGCCCGGCTCAGAAGCCCGGCTTTTCAAAAAAGCCGGGCTTCTCCACGTCACATCCGAATTGGCACCCCTTCCGGATTCGCCCACCCAGGCAAGGAGGTCATGGTCATGTCGATCCCGTTTGTGACGAACTACGTCGAACGTCACCAAAAACTGAGCAATCAGCTGCTCCATCTGGTCGGTGTCCCACTGACGTTCGGCGTTTCGACGTATTTTCTGATCCAGCAGGGGTGGGCTCTGGCCTTGGGCGCATTTCTGGGGGGCTACGTGTTGCAGTTCGTCGGACATGCGTTGGAAGGCAACGACGCGGGCGAGGTCGTGCTTGTGAAGAAACTGCTGGGCAAGCCCTACGTCGAGTTCGGGCCAAAGTCAAAACAGTCAAAGTGTAACGATTGACCTGTCGATACTGATGCTACCGGTTGTGCCGGTTTTGCGTGCGTTGGGATTGCGCCGGGAGAGCTGCAATTTCAGAGAGTGTGCCGCAAACCAATTCATTCGAGTGACTTAAGTCGCTCGGGCGCGGTAGCGAAGGGTATCGAGACATGACTCGTGGTCGTCATTTGCAGGTCGCCGCGCTGATCCTGCTGGCCAGCATCCTGCACGGATGCGCGCATGGCGAGACGAATCTGAAGTATTTGGGCGAAGCGGATCTCCAATACTACCGGGACGCCGCATCGCGCATTGATTATTCGAGCGTCACGCAGGAACTCTCCGACGAAGTCAAGTTTACGGGACGTCCGCACACGATTCTTGACCGCAACAAGGACAAAGTGCGAGACATCTCGCTCGAAGAAGTGATTCAGTTGGCGCTGACGAACAACGCCATTATTCGGCCCAACTCATTTCGCTCTCCGGGAAACCCGCTGTATTCAAACGCCAGTCGAATCTCGTCGATCTATGACCCGGCGATCCAGGAGACAGGTGTGCTGTTCGGCGGGCGGGGCCGGGAAGCGGCCCTCTCGGCGTTTGACGCGCAGTTCGATTCGAGCATGATCTGGGGACGCAACGAGACGGCACTAAACAGTTCTGCCGCTCCAGGTAGTTCCCGCTGGCAGGAGACGGGGCGGTTCCGCACGGGGCTGTCCAAACAATTCGCCTACGGTGAGTCGGTCTCATTGAATCACGATTGGGATTATCTGAGCAGCAATTCCGCTGGCGCGCTGTTCCCGTCATCGTACGCGGGCAGCGTGGGCATGGAGTATCGACAGCCGTTGCTGGCGGGTGCCGGGCCGGAGTTCACGCGCATCTCCGGTCCGATCGGGCGTAGTTTTCAGGGGCTCAGCGGCGTCAACCAGGGTGTGGCGATTGCCCGCATCAACAACGACATCACTGTCGCCCAATTCGAAGGCAACATCCGCAATCTGCTCAAGGATGCCGAGGACCTGTACTGGGATCTGTATCTGGCCTACCGGATCTACAAGACGGCGGTCACCTCGCGTGAAAGCGCGCGTGTGACTTGGAAGAACCTGAAAGCCAAGGAACTCGTCGGCGGCTTGCAGGGATTCCAGCTCTCCGACGAAGCCGAAGCCAAGGACGGATTCTTTCAGCGTGACGCCCTGGCCAAAGAAGCGCTGGCCAGCATCTATTCCATCGAAACAAGTTTGCGGGAGAAGCTGGGCTTGCCCGTCAACGACGGCTTCGTCCTGCGTCCCCAGGACAGCCCCACGCTGGCGCAGTTCGTCCCGGATTGGCGGGCTTCGCTGGCCGAGGCGCTCACGCGTCGCGTCGAACTCCGGCAGCAGAAGTGGAGCATCAAGAGTCTCGAATTGCAGTTGACGGCTGCCGAAAGCCTCACACGTCCGCGTCTCGACTTCGTTTCCGGGGTTCGCGCCAACGGATTCGGCGATCAACTGATCTCCCAGAGCGACAACGACGGCGTCAGCGGTCAGGGCTGGCACAACGGTTTCGAAACGCTGACGCAGGGCGACCACACCGGTTGGGATCTCGGCTGGCAAATGACCATGCCGATCGGATTCCGCTCGGCTCACACGCAGGTGCGCAACGTCGAATTGCGGATCGCCAAGGCGCGCAACGTGCTGGCCGTACAGGAGCAGGAGATTGCACACGAATTAGCCGCGGCGTTTCAGGATCTGGCGTCGAACTATGCGACGGCGCAATCGAACTTCAATCGCCGCCGGGCGGCACAGCGGGCCGTTCAACTGATTGAGCCGCAGGTCACCGAAGGGACCAAGACCGTCGACGATCTGTTGCGCACCCAGGCACGGTTG
>PVBE010520194.1_pt1 | contig 10287 bp, 9 predicted proteins | sample 1631181 | NCBI WGS metagenome assembly PVBE01 (sample SAMN08397723, study PRJNA350692) | Marine metagenome, whole genome shotgun sequencing project. | isolation source: water | place: Pacific Ocean | collected 2012-04 | reverse complement strand
TGTGCTGTTTTTCAACAGCTTTCACCACATTCCAAAAAATGACCTGGCCGCAGCGATTAAAGAAGCTCACCGGGTTCTTCGACCTGGAGGTAAGCTTTATTTTGCCGAGCCGGTCGCCGATGGGCCACAGTTTGAAATGAGCCGTTTGATAAATGATGAAACCGAGATTCGCGCTTTCGCGTATGAGGTAATTAAATCGGTTCCCGAAAATGGCTTTAAAACCATTACGGAAATTACGTATATCACGGAAAACCGACATGAAAATTTCGAGTCTTTTAAAACCAATTCGACGTCGATTAATCCTGCACGAGACGCCATATTCGAAAAATATGATCAGGAAATTCGCGAACAATTTGAAAGGTTTAGCCGCAAAGAAAACGGCCAGTATATTTTTGACCTGCCAATACGCGGAAATTTATTTGCCCGGCTTTAACGGCGCACGCCCCCTAACGCATACCCCTTTATTCTTATATGCTGTGGTATTCCACAATTAAAATAGATCTTTACATAACCTACATAAAGTCCACAGAAACGGCAGATTTCTGCCTAAAATAGTATGCGAGTATGATCTAGAAAAAAATTATTTTATTATCTCTTTTTAGTTTAATTACCAGTTCCTTTTTAATTATTTTACCCAAACCTGTCGAAGTGGCAAAGTGCGATAAATTGCTCGATGTTGAGTGGTAGAGTAAGTCCCACGCAAAAGTTATTGTGACGGTCGACAGAAGCTAAAAGGGAAATTGGCAAAAGTATATTGGCCGTTGGCAATCCTATCGTGACAGGATGCAAAACCTGCTAGCAAGACTGAACACCCTCGGTTTATGAGAGTGTGTAATCCCCAAATCCCTTACCTTCTTCGGCTAGAGATTTCAGCAAAGCGGATGGCTTGACCCAATCGCCGTAGCGTTCATGCAGCTCGCAGACTTTTTCGTATATCTTCGACAAGCCGATCAAATCGGCATAGAACATTGGCCCGCCCCAATAGCGTGGGAAGCCGTAGCCGTAGTGCCACACCACGTCGATGTCCGCGGCACGAATTGCCAATCCCTCTTCCAGCACCATGGCGCCGGTATTTATCATTGAATAAAGATACGTCTCGAGAATCTCTTCATCTGAAAAATCGCAGCGCTCAAAGCCCAACTCAGCGGAAGTTTTGATGATTAATTCTTCAGTAAACGGATCTGGCTCACCTTTGCGGCTGCCATCTTCATATTTATACCAGCCAGCTTTTGTTTTCTGACCATAGCGGCCAGTCTCATAAAGCCGGTCGAGAATAACCGATTGGCGACGGTCGCCATAAAGTTTTTTCTGTTGCAGGCGCACTAGATAACGTACATCGACACCAGCCAGATCATTCATGGCGAATGGTCCCATGGGGAAGCCGAAATCATAGATGACTTTGTCAATCTGCCACGGCAACGCACCTTCTTCGACCATAAATTCAGCAATGCGGGCTGCGGGGTGAAGCATTCGATTGCCGACAAAGCCATCACCCACGCCAACCAACACGCCAATTTTACGAATTGTCTTGGCGAGTCCCATAATCGTCGCAATGGTTTCCTTGGAGCTGTCTTTGGTTCTGACATTCTCCATCAGCTTCATGATATTAGCTGGGCTAAAGAAATGAGTGCCGCAAACTTTGTCCGGCCGGTTCGTGGATGTGGCAATTTCATTGATATCCAACGTCGACGTATTACTTGCCAATATTGCATCCGGTTTACAGACTTTATCGAGCTCAGCGAAAATTTTCTTCTTTAACTCTATCTCTTCAAAGACGGCTTCGATAACAATATCAACATCCGCCAGATCGGCATAATCAGTGGTACCCGAGATCAGGCTCATACATTGATCCATTTTTTCCTGGGTAATCCGACCACGTGAAACCGAACCGGCATAGTTGGCTTTCACTTTCTCAAGCCCGGCATCAAGTGCATCCTGGGCGATATCGACGACGACGACAGGAATGCCGGCATTGGCGAAATTCATCGCAATACCGCCGCCCATCGTGCCACTGCCGATGATCGCAGCCTTTTTGATCTCTTGAACCAGCGTATCTTTTGGTACATCCGGAATTTTCGCCACATCACGTTCAGCAAAGAACATATGGCGCATTGATTTTGCTTCTGCCGTCATCATCAACCGCTCAAATGTTTCACGCTCAAAAGCGAGACCTTCAACGATGTCCAATTTGGTCGAGGCTTCAACCGTATTGATGCATTCAAAGGGCGACCTCATGTTGCGCGACTTTGGTGCTACTTTCTTGCGCCAATCTTCAAAAATCTGCGGATCGACATTGCTGATTTTATCGTTCTTTGCGCCCGTTTGAAGCGGCGCTTCACCACTGTCGGCTTTTTGTTCAGCAAGTTCGATAGCGCGCGCCACCAAATCACCCTCAACCACTTCATCAATGGCGCCATATTCAAGCGCGGTTGCCGCATCAATCGGATTCCCACCAACAATCATTTCCAAAGCTTTTTCAATACCGACCAGCCGCGGCAATCTTTGCGTACCACCGCCGCCCGGGATAAAGCCAAGATGCACTTCAGGTTGACCAACGCTCACCGTCGGTGCGGCAATCCGGTAATGACAGCCCATCGCCAGCTCCATGCCGCCGCCAAGCGCTAAGCCGTTCAAAGCTGCGACAATGGGTTTTGGTGCCAATTCCATTTCCCTGATAAGGACGTCGAGTTCCGGCACATCATCTGGTCGAGGCAGACCAAATTCGCTGATATCAGCACCAGCAACAAACATGCGACCAGCTCCCGTAATAACAACACTTTTGCAGTCGTCATCTGCCATGCAAGCGTTGAAATTGTCTGAAATGCCTTTAACGACAGCGAAACTCAGCGCATTGGCCGGCGGGTTGTTAATGGTAATGATGCTGATCGCACCTTGATTTTCAAATTTAATAACGTCAGTCATTTATTGAGGTCTCTCTTTACTAGGGTTTTTATAATTGATTAGGCTTTTATAATCTTATCCCGGTCATGGGGTTGATTAAAATCAAGCGCCGGTCCTTTGGCGACAATGCCAAGCGGATTTACCTGGGGCATAAGGTGGTAATAGCCACGCTTTATATGATCAAAATTGGTGACTTCGGCCACACCTGGATGCTGATACAGCTCAAGAGTAAAGTTCCATAAATTGGGATACTCATAGATATGCTTTTTGTTACATTTGAAATGGCCGTAATAAACGATATCGAAGCGCAGCAGTGTCGAAAACAAGCGCCAATCGGCTTCCGTCAGTCGATCACCAACCAGATAGCGCTGCTGAGCGAGGCGCTCTTCCAAATCATCAAGCGTGTTGAACAGATTATCAAATGCTTCCTCGTATGCCTTTTGGGTTGCGGCAAAGCCGGTGCGGTAAACGCCATTGTTTACATTGGCATAGACGGTTTCATTAATCACATCGATATCTGAACTAAGCTCGACCGGATAATAGTCGTTGTTATTGTCGGTCAGCCCGTCAAAGGACGAGTTAAACATTCTGATAATCTCGGAAGATTCATTGCTGACAATGGTTTGCTCTTTTTTATCCCAGAGTGTCGGTACGGTAACGCGACCGGTATAAGCCGGCTCCGCCTTGGTATAAAGCTCATGGAGATGGTGGATATTGTTAACGCTATCGGGGATCGCGCCCGGCTCGTCATTAAACGTCCAGCCTTCATCTTTATAAGTCGAGCCGCCAACCGCAATACTGATGATGCCCTCTAGCCCTTTGAGCTTACGAAACACGACCGAGCGGTAGGCCCACGGGCAATTATGAGTAACATAGAGATGATAGCGGTCCGGCTCAGCCTTGAAACCTTTCTGACCGTCGGGTCCGGCAGAGCCATCCGGTGTGATCCAATGCCTAAAAATGCTCTCCGGACGGACAAACTTGCCATCTTTATTGCGGAATTTGTCGTCGTCTGCCCAATTTCCGTCAATGAGCATACCCATTAAAACCTCACCAAATTAAATTCTAGGAATTAATTCGTATACCGAACAATCTTGGGGGCAGTTGATAGCCTATGACCTAGGAAGAGTCACGAACATTTGCGGCCTAGTTATTGCCTCTCGCGACGCGCAATATAGATAACGGATGCCAAGACGACCGCGCCACCAATTAAGGTGAACACATTTGGTACATCGCTAAACAGAAAATAACCGACAATCGCAGCCCAGATAAGACGGGTAAAGGAAATCGGTTCAATGATACTGATATCAGCAAGCTTAACTGACCAAGTCATGGCAAAATGATTCATTATCGTGACGACGGATAGGGCGATGATCCAGGCGGTCTGTTCCCAATTGGGTAATTGCCAAAAAAACAAAGCGACCGGAAACGCCACAACGGCAGTCCAAACAGCTTGCCAAAAAACTACAGATTCCGGCGCCTCGGTTCGTGTGATAACTTTAACAACTAATCTGCTAACCGCGAAGCATATGGCGGAAATTAGAATGGCGAGAACTCCAGGTGAGATTTCCTCAACTCCCGGCCGAACTATAATCAAAGCACCGATAAGGCCGACGAGTAACGCTCCCCAGCGCCAAGGTTCGGACTTTTCCTTTAGAAACAGGATGGCCCCGAGCACGGCAAACGTTTGCGCCGTAAAACCGACAGCGGTAATTAGATCAAGCGGAATTCTCGGTAATGCCCAAAACCAAGCCGACAAAGCAACGGCAAAAAAGAAGCCATTGATAAACTGGAGTCCGGGTCGCGAAGTTCTGATGCCTCTAGTGCCCCGCCGCAATATCCACGGCAGCAACATCACCACCATGATAAAGGCGCGAATAAAGTTAAGAAAAAACGGGTGCAGTTCCTGACCGAGCTGTTTGCCGATGGCGCCATTGAACGCCAGTAAAAGCGCTGATAGCAAGGCCAGAGAAATACCGATAATACTGTCAGATTGGCCGCCAAAGAGTTTGGTGTTCCTCATTAGAGCTATTCGGCAGCGACTGTATTCGACAATTTGCCAATACTGGGAATTTCAACTTCAACCACATCACCTGGTTTGAGCCAGTCTTTTTTTTCTGTACCGATAATCGAGCCCGCCGGACTACCGGTAGCAATCATGTCGCCGGGCTCAAGCTGAGTAAACTTCGACGTATGAGCAATCAGATATTTGGTATCAAAAATCATCAGATCGGTGCCGGCATCCTGCATCACCGTACCATTGCGCCGCGTGTAGATGTGCTGTGCTGCTGGATCGTCGACTTCATCCGCCGTCGCAATCCACGGGCCAATACCGCCCGAGCGGTAAAAGTTTTTGGCTGGCGTATTTTGCGTGCCCATCGCCATCCAGTCACGCACGCTGCCTTCGTTCATAATCGTATAGCCGACAATATAATCAAGCGCGTTATCTTCCGAAATATGGCGCCCGCCTTTACCAATAACCGCAACCAGCTCGCCTTCATAGTCAAACTGCTCACCTGCCTTGGGATCGAGAATGTCCTGGTTGTGGGCGGAGAAACCGCTGACGAAACGGCCGAAGATACTTGGATATTTCAATGGCCCGCCTTCTTCAACGACTTCGTGATAAGCCCGGTAGTTCCGGCCTGCGCACATGATCTTTTGCACATTGGGAATGGGAAGATCATATTCGATCTCATCTAACGCATGATCAGCAGCTTCGCCTGCAAGCGACTTTAATTGATCCAGCGCATCAGCGGCAATGACGTCGCGCAATGTCGGGTATTGTTCGGCGAGCCGGGCCGAAGCATCGACAACACCATCATCCGTAACCATGCCATAGCAAACCTTACCGTCAGCTTTATAGCTTATAAGCTTCATTTAGATTCCTCTTAATAGGTTGATCTACCACCTGAGAGGTCAAACACGCCGCCAGTCGAGAAAGAACAATCTTCCGAGCATAGCCAGGCAACCATCGCTGCGATTTCCTTGGCTTTGCCAAAGCGGCCCATGGGAATCTTTGACAGCATAAAGTCGATATGATCTTGGGTCATCTGGTCAAAGATTGAAGTCCTGACAGCTGCTGGCGTGACACAATTGACCATCACATTGGTGGTTGCCAGTTCTTTGCCAAGAGCCTTGGTAAGTCCGATGATACCGGCCTTACTGGCGCTGTAGGCAGGCGCCTTGGGATTGCCGTCCTTACCGGCGACCGAGGCGATATTGACGATGCGGCCATAGTCATTTTCGAGCATCACCGGAATAACCGCCGAGCACACCAGAAAAGTACCGGTCAGATTGACGTCGATAACTTTCTGCCATTCTTCCGGTGGATATTCCCAGCTGGTGGTGTTGGGACCAGAGATACCAGCATTGTTGACGGTAATATCAATACCACCGCGCTTATCCAGCGTCGTTTTAACCGCATCAGCTACCGAAGCCACATCGGCGACATTACCGACAACACCGCAAGCTATGCCGTCACCTTCGCTGTCCAGCTTGGCAACCGCCTCATCAATGGCGTCCTGGTCAATATCCCAGACACAAACATTAGCGCTGGATTGCGCCAGACGTTCGGCAATGGCAAAACCGAGGCCAGCGGCACCGCCGGTAACGATGGCATTGCGCCCGGCAAGATCAAGTCTATTTGCACCCATTACTTCGCCACTCCAAAGCTGCACGAACCCAAGCCTTCAACGGTATTTCTGACGCTAACGCCTTCGTATAAAGCTTCGGCGGCAGTTGCGCCACCGGCTAAAACGATCCAGCCGGCTTCGAGCGTCTCGCCATCTTCCGCCGTCATCCGCGAAGCGGCTGCCAAGGAGCGAGCGGGATGCCCAAGAATGGCGGCACTCGAGCCGATCTGTACGGCCCGGCCCTCAAACTCCATAACCATGCCAAGATTGGCAATATCACTATCGGGCTTACACCAGGGACCAATAATAAATCCGGATGAGGAAGAGTTATCGGCGACCACATCCTCGACGGTAAATTTGAAATTCTCGTAGCGGGAATCAATGATCTCCATGGCCGGCGCAATCGCTTCAACTGCGTTCCAGGCTTCCACCGTCGAAAGCGGACCGGATAACGGCGCTTTCAGCAAATAGGCAATTTCTGGCTCAACCCGAGGGTGGACGTAGTTTGAAATATCGATCTCGCCGCCATCCTCGACCAGCATCGAATTGGTGAGACGGCCCCAAATCATATCATCAACACCCATCTGCACCATTTTAGCGCGGCTGGTGAAACCCATTTTCATACCGACCCGATGCTCACCAGCAGCGAGGCGCATATCGATACTTTTAGCCTGGACGCGGTAAGCTTCCTCAAGGGTGAAGCTTTCGGTTTCGGATAATTGCGAAATCGCCGTTGCGTTAATCTGCGCATCGAAAACGATCTTGGCCAGCTTATCTATATTTTTACTCACCTGAAAATCTCCTAAATATTTGGGATCAGGCTGCAAACGCTGTGCGAACAGAGCCCAGACCATTGATGCGGACTTCGTAGACCTGACCAGCTTCAACGCCGACCATCGGTCCCAAGGCACCGGACATTACCACATCTCCTGCCGAAAGCGGCCGTCCGCGATTGACCATTTCTTCAGCTAGCCAACGCACCGCATTGATGGGATGACCCAAACAGGCCGCCCCGGCACCGACAGAAACCGGCTCGCCTTGGCATTCCATCACCATGCCGCACATACGGCCGTCAAAATTTTCGATTTTGATTTTTTGATTGCCCAGCACATAGAGCACGGCTGACGCGTTATCGGCGACCGTATCCTGGATTTTGATATTCCAGTCTTTGATGCGGCTATCAACGATCTCGATACTCGGTGTTGCATAGGCAATAGCATCAATCACTTCAGAATTGGTCGGTTTTTCAAAATTAATATCTTTTTCAAGCACATAGGTAATCTCGGCCTCGACTCGCGGCGCCAGTAAAGAACTGGTCTCGACCTCCTCGCCATCAGGCATCGACATATCTGCAAACAAGATGCCAAAATCCGGGCGGTCAACGCCGAGTTGTTTTTGCACCAACTTGGATGTCAGACCGATTTTTCGCCCGACCATGCGGGCGCCACTGGCAAGACGGCGTTCAGTATTAATCTCCTGCACTGCATAGGCCGCATCGACATCGCCTTCCGGCAACAGATCACGCACGGGCTCACAAGCTTTACCTGTCCTATAAGCTTCGTGCAGCAAGTCGGCCGCTTTTTGAATAGTGTCGTCGCTCATTATGTTCTCCTGATAAGTATTTTTTGTGCTCTTGAAGCGTTACGTAAATATTACCGGTCTCCAGGTAGAACTCCAGCGAATATTCGCCACCCACGATGATGGTTGCACCTTCTTAGTTAGCGACTGCATAATAAGCCAGCACTTTATCCCTGCGACCCCATAACTTAAATTAGTAAAAGAAATTTTATCAGGAGAACATAATGAGCGATCAGGAATCAGGAGTTATTGCCACGGTTATTGCGTCACATACGCCGCGGATGGCTTACGAAGACAAAGCTTGGGATTTTACCCTCGGCCTAATCGATGGCCTGAAAGAGCTGGGGGCAAGTTTACGTGAGTTGAATCCCGATCTAATTGTTGTCAACACGACTCATTGGATAACCACTTTCGATTGGGTTATTACTTCTCATGATCACCACAAAGGCATATGTATTGCCGAAGAGGCGCCGCATCTGATACCGGAATTGCCCTATGACCGGCCCGGTGACCAAGCTTACGCGGAAGCGCTCAACGATGACCTCAATGGCGCTGAAATTCCAAGCTACACCACTGACGCTAAACATTTTCACTGGGATTATGGCACTGCTGTACCACTGCAATATCTCGACCCGGAAAGTAAAATTCCGGCCGTACTGACGCCGACTTGCTATGCTTCAACATTGGATGAAAATTTGCAAGTGGGCCGCCAAATCGACGCCACCGCTAAACACTTGGGCAAGCGCGCAGTCGTCATTGTCAGTAATGCGCTCACGCATCTGGTCGTCCGCGGCCCGGACACATGGCCGCTACCTGAGCACATGGAGATGGATCACAAATTTATTGATATGGTCAAGGCCGCCGATGTCGATGGCGCAACCAACTATCTGCCCGACTATGCGCGCGACGCCAAATGCGAAATGGGTGGACGTGGGCTCGGTGTGTTTTTAGGTGCCTCAAAAGCGATGGAAGAAAGCGCCGGCAATCTTTCTGGAGCGCAATTCGGTCCCTATGCGCAAAGCTCGGCCAGCGGCAACGCCAATTTATCTTTAGTCGCTGCTTAAATGAGACCGGTTATGCCGTCGTAACAAAGCTTCACTCCAGTTAAAAATAGCAACGTGATGATGATGCGGTAAAACAGCGCGTCATTCACCTTTCGGTGAATCCACAATCCCAGCAATATGCCAACCGGCACAATCGGCAGCAGCACCAGTGAAGTGGTGAGATTAGTGATATGAAATTGCCCAAGCCACCAATAGGGTATGATCTTGGCATAATTCACATAAGCATAGAAGATCGCCAAAGTGCCCATATACATCGTTTTATCGAGACGCTGAGGAATCATATAGACGTTCAGTGGCGCCCCACCGGAATGGGCGACGAAGCTGGTAAAACCGCACATCGCACACCAAAATCCACCCTTAACAATCGCCGGCTGGGTCGGTGGCCCTAATTCTTTTTTATGCACGTAACCAAGAAATCGAACGAGAGCAAAAGCGACCGCGATGACGCCAATGATGAGTTTTATGGCCGCGGGATCAAGAAATTTAAAACTAAATGCACCTACAATAATACCGATTGTCGCCGCCGGGATCATGATCATCAGATTTTTCTTATGCCAAGTTCTGCGATAAGCCCAGATGGCAAAAATGTCGGCAATGCAGATGATCGGCAGCAAAATGGCAGCGGCTTGCGGCACCGAAACAGCAAGCGCCATCAGCGGCGTCGCCAAACTACCGGTACCGCCAATTCCAGACTTGGCGATCCCCATGGTAATCACCGCCGGAATGGCGACTAGATAAAACAGCGGGTCAGTTAAGAGGGGCAATTGGTCCATGTAAAAAAGACTTACTCCACCACCAATCCAGCTGCCCCAATGCAGGCGATTTCAATGTTGTCGGCCGTATCGCCACTGACACCAGCAGCGCCCAATAAATCACCCTCGGTGTTCTTAATTAGCATGCCACCCGCGACCGGTACGAATTTACCTTGCGACAAGGCCATCAGGCTTTCCCCGAGATAAGGCATACAGTCATAAAGGCCTGCGGCGTCCTAGACGGCGGCCGAAGCAAACGGTTTACGGTCGGCTTTTCTTGGTTTAGGAGACCAAAGCGTACTTCTCGGCTTCTCTTCCATACGTTTGACCAAGTCGGTTAACTTTCCATACTCCATAACC
>PVBE011748292.1_pt1 | contig 10288 bp, 7 predicted proteins | sample 1631181 | NCBI WGS metagenome assembly PVBE01 (sample SAMN08397723, study PRJNA350692) | Marine metagenome, whole genome shotgun sequencing project. | isolation source: water | place: Pacific Ocean | collected 2012-04 | reverse complement strand
CGGGGACGGCATCGAATCCGGCCTATCGCAATATTGACGTCGATGTAGACAGCGGGCAGGTGCGCGGTTTGTTCTGACCGGTTGCGGGCACCGCCCGGCCGCCGCCGGGGCTGCCGGGCTTTGGTCAAAAGTGCGGGGGTCTTCAGATCCGCAGTTGAAAAATGACCGGCAAGATTCATCTTAGCCTCGTGACTGAACTGAGGGGGGAGTAGTGGTCTGCCCGGCAACTGCAGTTCGACGACGGACTGCAGCCGGTCGAGGTCACTTGCAACGCGCGGATCGTCGGTCGCGTCACTAAATCAAACTTGGGAAGAAACATGGCTGAAGAAACAGGACTCTCGGAACAGGAATTGACGGAGCGTCTCGCGGCGCTCGAAAACAAACTGGTGCAGGGCCAGTCGCTGCGCGTCAAGCAGCGGTGGCTGGGCATATGCGGCGCCCTGGTGCTGCTCGTCCTGCTCTTGCTGTTTGTCGGCCGGCTGGGCTACTGGCTGCATGCCTACGCAACGGGCTACGATCTCGACAGCCTGCGCAAAAAACTCCTGGTCGAGTGTAAAGACTTGGTCCAGCCCGAACTCGACTCGTTTGTCGACGAGGTGCGACAGGACATCGTGCCGAAATTCACCGAAAAGGTCATCACCGAGTTCAAGGAAAACCTGGACGAGATTGAACAGAAGGCCACTGACATGGGCGAGAACCTCGAAAAACACGCCCGGCAGCAGGTTGCCGATCAACTGCTCGGTTCGATGGTGTCCGGCATGGGCGAGAGCACGGACCAGCTCGCGAGCATCGTGCCGGACTTTGCCCCGGACGAATTCGATAAGCACATCCTCGCCATGGAAAGCCTGATGCTGGAAGACGTGACGACGTTCATAACCGAACGCTACGCTCGAGTCAAGTCGAGCCTCGACGGCCTGACAAGCACCATCGATGGCATGGTGGAAGACGAGGCGATTTCGCCTGGGCGCAGGGAGGAGCTGGAGAATGACCTGATCGGCGGCATTCTCGAACTGGTCTTGTATGAGGTGCAGCCGAGCCTGGGCCGCGAGCCCATCGCAGCAGCAGAAGAGGCAACTGACAATGAATAAGGCAGCAGAACGAGTTCAAGCGCTGGAAAAGATGATCGAGACGCAGGAAAAGCGTATCCGGCGGGGGATGAAGATGGTGGCCTGGATTTATGCTGTCCTGATCATCATCGTGCTGGCATACACCACATACGTCTACAAATTCATCACCGACGTTGTCGAGGAGCAGACGACCGAGGAACAGGTAACCGCATACACTCGCAGTTGGTGCATAACTGAGTTGCCGAAGCACCGCAAGACCGCATTGAAAAAATTGCGGGAGGAGTCGGACCTGTGGGCGAAGGACCTGGTCACCGCGGTCATCAACATGATACCGGTGCTCGAAGATAGTCTCAAAGTTCACGCCGACATGGCGATTGCATCGATGATGGTCGAACTCAACAAGGAAGTGTTGCCGGCCTTTGAGAAACAGCTCGAAGCCGATGCAATGACCGTCAAGCAAAGCTGGAACGACCTCGGCAACGAGGCGTTCACGAAAACCATCTCCGAGCTGTACTTCGAAACGATGGCCAAGGAATTGGACTTCTACTTGGATCAGCACTTCGTCAAGGACCTCGAGGAGTTCCAGGCGGAACTTCGCAACATCACGGCCGAAGGCAAGCCGGTGACCAAGAAACAGGACGCCCAACGTCGCGTGCTGGTCAGCTGGGCCGCCCTGAGCAAGGGCGGCGATTCAGGCAAGTCCGAAGTGTTCGCAGAGTTGCTCAAGCGAGTCGAGAACGAGATGTCCCAGTTCCTGCCGGCAAAGCCGAAACAGGACTGAACCGCCCCTTCACTCACCATAGTCGGGCTTGTACCTGACAAGCCCGGCTATGAAGAGTTCTACTGCAAGATTGTTCGCTTCCGATGTGCCGTTTGATCCACGCCACCTGCCGTTCTATTACGGCTGGATAATCCTGCTGATTGCGGTGCTCGCCATGGCCGCGGGCATGCCCGGGCAGACGGTCGGGTTCACGCCATTCACTGAACCGCTGCTGGCAACCAGCGGCCTGTCACGCACGGCCCTCACCCAGTGCTATTGCATCGGCACGATACTGGCCGGCATTCTGCTGCCACACGGCGGGCACCTGGTTGATCGATTCGGCTGCCGCCGCTTCATGTGCATCGCCGTCGTCGGTGTCGGCCTCACCATGATCTACCTGTCACTGGTGCCGGCCACTGCCGGTCGCCTGGCGGGGATTGTACCCGCCGCCGCCGCGTGGATGCTGGCGCTGACCATCGGCATTTTCTTCCTGCGGTTTTTCGGACAGGGCATGCTGGCGGTCGTCAGCAACACGCTGATCGGCCGCTGGTTCGAGAACCGGCGGGGCCGCGCCGTCGCGGCGCTGAGCATTTCCAACGGGATCATGTTCAACTCGACGCCGATCGTCATCTACAGCATCACCCAACACCTGGGCTGGCGCGGCGCGTGGCTGTGGCTCGGGTTGGCGAGCTGCACCCTTTTGCCGGTTGTCTGCTGGCTGTTCTGCCGGGACAGCCCCGAGACCTGCGGTATCGTTGTCGACGGCCAGGCAGATGACACCGGCGCCAACGGCGAACCTCCCGGCGTCACCGTCGCGGCAGCGGTACGCACATTGGAATTCTGGACGGTCGTGATGGTCTCCGCAATATCCGGTTTGATCATCACCGGGTTCACATTCCATCTCGTTGCAATCGGCGCGGAGGCGGGGGTCGACGAGCAGAAAGCACTGGTCATCTTCATCCCGGCGGCGTGCATCTCGATTCCTGCGGGATTCGCTATTTCATGGGTCAGTGACCGCCTGGGAGTCAAACGGGTTCTGCTGTTCATGTGCGCGGCACAATTGCTGTGCTACGCGGCGTTGGGCTTCCTGCATCTGCGTACCGGCTACGTCCTGAGCATCCTGGGCCTCGGCCTTTCCGGGGCGTGCATGGGACCGATCATGACGCTGTCGATGCCCGCTTTCTTCGGGCGCCGCCATCTCGGTGCGATCCAGGGCAAGTACCAGTCGTTCCTGGTCTTCGCCAGCGCCGCAGGGCCGCTGTATTTCGCCCTCGTCGAACATGTCACCGGGACATTCCGCAATGCGATGTTGTACGCCCTTGTCATACCGGTCATGGGATTCGTATTGACATTGAAGTTGCAAGACCGGCGATATTGAGGCGCCGACAGATTGAACATCGACGTCCTCCCATTATCATATAAGCTGCACCCAAACTTCTGTACCTGGACAATGTCGACCAACCAAACACCGGAACCCTCCCAATGCCCAAGCTCACAATAGGCCTCGTCGGCGCCGGCCTGGTCTCCGGCGACCACGCCGCCAGCCTGTCGCTGATCCGTGAGGTCAGCCAACTGACCATTTACGACGTCGCCCCCGATCGGGCCCGTGCCCTGGCCGCGAAACACGGTGCCGGGACGGCGCCGTCGCTCGATGTTCTGATCGACACCTGCGACCTCGTCTGGATCGCTACGCCGCCGGCTTTCCACAAGCCGGTCGTCGCCGCCGCCTGCAAGCGGGGCAAAGCGATATTCTGCGAAAAACCGCTGGCCCACACCGCTGCCGACGCCCGGGCAATCGCCCGGCTGGTCAAGGCCGCCGGCGTGCCGTTCTTCATGGGCCACAGCGGCCGCTGGGGAAAACCTTTCCAGGACATGATCCGGCTGGTTGCCAAAGGCACGCTGGGCGAACCCACACTGGTCTGGTCGACCCGCCTGGGCTACCTCGAACAATCGTCGCCCGCCGCCGCGCCATGGCGCTTCACCGACGCCGACAGCGGTGGCGTCATTGTCGAGCTGGGCGTGCACGAGATTGATTTCATTCAATGGGCCGGCGGCGACTGGCAGTCGGCCACCGCCCTGGGGACGTCAAAAATCCTGGCCCCGGGCAAGTATCAGGACAGCGTCGTGGCTGTCGGGCAGCTCGCCGGCGGCGCCGCCGCGCAGCTCAACCTCTCCTGGGCCGATCCGCGCTACACCTGGCAACGCGGGGTCACCGGGACGGAAGGCTCGCTTTTCTGGTGTGACAGCGACTACGCCGACATCATGCACTACCGTCCGGGCAAGGCGCCGCGGATTGTCAAGAGCGGTGGTTGGCAGCATCCGAAGACGGGCGAGAACAGGAGTATCCGCGAACAGGACCGCAGTGTCGTGCGCACGCTGATCAACGGCGGGAGCTTTCCAATAACCATTGACGACGGCCTTGCCGCGATCGAAACCGCCACGGCGATCTATCGGAGCACGGCATCCGGCAGGACAATCAAGCCCCGGCAACGCCGGTAAAACCGCTATGGCAACGAAAAAGAAAAGCAATCGACCAGCTCAACTCGGCATCGGCATCATCGGCTGCGGCTTGATGGGTGACATCCACGCGAACTGTTACAAGCGCAACCGCAACAGCCGCGTCGTGGCGACGTACAATCCGACCCATGCCAAGGCGGTGGCACTGGCAAAAAAATACGGCGGTACCGCCTGCGCCGATCTCAATGAACTGCTGGCAAACCCGGCAGTCGATGCGGTCGCCATCTGCAGCCCACAGGTCGTGCACCACGAGCAGATCGTTGCCGCGGCGCGCGCCGGCAAGCATATCTTCTGCGAGAAGCCGGTGGCGCTGACGGCTGCCGAGCTGGACGACGCCGAAGCAGTGGTCGCCAAGCACAAGGTGACGTTCATGACCGGGCACCAGATGCGTTTGCATCCGGTCATCACCGCCGTGCAGAAAGCGATGCCGAGACTCGGTCCGATCTATCACGTCGACTTCGAATGGTGTTTCCGGATCGACGCGCATGAGGGCCGGTGCTGGGAAAGCTACCGGCAGGGCGGCTTCTTCATGGAACTCGGCTGCCACGCGGCAGACCTGGCCGGCCACCTGCTCGGGACGGTCACGCACGTCAGCGGTCATACGCTGCGACTCAACCCGAAGCGCATCACCGAAGACTATACGAATGTGCTGCTGCAGTTCGAAAGCGGCGCCGTCGCGCAAATCCTGGTGAGCGCCAACCATCGCACCAACCGCCAGGGCCTGCTGCTCGGTCGAGTCCTCGGCGCGCGCGGCCGCATCGATTTCACGGTGTACCCGTACAAACGCACCCTCAACGAGGCGACGCTGACCATCGATCACGGCAAGAAGCTTTTCGTGGCGGACACGGAAACGACGAAACTGCGGATTCCCGACCTGCCGTCACGGTCGGAGGTGTATCCAGGATTCTTCGATGTCTACGACCGGCAGGCAGCGGCTTTCATCAAGTCGGTGCAAACCGGCACCCCGCCGCCGTGCACACTGGCGGACGGGCGGCAAGCCATCGAAGTGGTACTGGCCACCTACCACGCGCAAAACCAGGCGACGCACCGGCAGAATTTTGTTAAACGACCGAAACGTTATCTCTCGAATACCGACAGCCATCCGCTGCTCGGCGACTGAGTGTCGACCTGCTGCAGGAGCGCTTCACATGACCCCACTGAACATCCTCGATATCGCCCAGACCTTCGTCGACGACTACATCGTCGCGGACACCCAGGGGGTTGAACGCCGGTTCCATGGCGCGACAAAACTCGACGGCCCGGTCATCGCAAAGACGCTCGACTGCGAATCGGAGGCCTTCTACGTGAGCGGCGTTGTCCGGATCGGCCCGGACGGGCCGTTCCGCATGTGGTACAATTGTCACAGTCCCGGCGGCGGCCAGCTGGTGCATACGGCGGTGTCCGATGACGCCGTGACCTGGGAGAAGCTCCCGACCCAGCCGGACGGCAGCAACCGCATCTCCTTCGACGACGGCACCATCGTTTCAGATACGAGCTGTGCCTTTTTCTACGATCCGGATGACCAACCGGCGCGCCGCTACAAGATGATCCACTACAAGCCGAGCTACTACCTGTCGTACTCCCCCGACGGTATCGTGTGGACACCGCACAGCGATCAACCGGTGTGGGCCAACGGCTCGGGCGACGGGCTGGAAGAATGTTTTTTCTTTCTCAAGGACGAGCGTCTCGGCAAGTATCGTGGCTACATGCGCATCTGGCAGGAGCGCCATACGATCCGTCGTCTGGGATTGGGTGAAAGCGATGACCTGACCGAGTGGACAGGGCCGGAGATCATTTGGACGGCCCCGCCCGAGTACGGGGTCGGCGCACAGATCTACGGCATGCTGGTGCACCCCGATGAGGGCGTTTATTGGGGCATCCCCTGGATGTTTTACACCAGCGAGCCGCTGAATCGGCGGGACCAGCAGACGATCAAGCTGAAACTGGCGTTCAGCCGGGACGGTATCGACTGGCAATCGGTCTTCGCCGATGAGGAGGTCGTGCCCCTGGGCGAGCCCGGTGCCTTCGACAGCGAGATGATGCACACATCCTGCCCGGTCGTGTCGGTTGGCGACAAACGCCTGCTGTACTATGACGGACACCCCGACAAGCACGATGCGCAAAAAAGCCAGGGGCCGGGCGGCATCGGCCTGGCGACCTTTCGCAAGAACGGTTTCCTGTCTCTGCACGCAGACGACGAAGGGATCGTGCTGACTAAGCGGTTTCTACTCAAGGGCGACAGCCTGCAGATCAATGCGAAAACCGCCGACGGCGGCACTGTCGAGGCCGAGCTGCTCGCCGACAACGGCGCCAACCTCGACGGCTATCGCTACGAGGACATGGATGTTTTCTCCGGTGACGCAACGGATGCGCTGCTGTCGTGGAACGGCAGCAGCGACCTGGGCGCGATCACCGGGCAATACATCATGCTGCGACTGCGACTGCGGCAGGCGGATGTTTTTTCGTTTCGCGCCGCCGGCGACCGGGAACTGTTCGAAAGCGACAGCCGGCCGCCGCCGGTCAACTGCGGCATGTGCGGCACCGCCCCGGTCATCGACGGCAGGCTGGACGACAACTGCTGGCAGGACTTCGATCACTCCGGTGTCGCCGAGGAGTTCGTCACCTTCGAGCGCCTGGAACCGGCGCCCGTCGCGACTCGCGCCATGTTCACGCGCGATGAGACGCACCTGTATATCAGTGTGGATTGTGAAGAACCACTGATCGACAAACTGGTGACGAACCGCGAGGAGAACGAGCCGGAATTCCACTTCGACCAGGACGACACCGTCGAATTCCGGCTCAACGCGCCGCAGCACGGAACGTTCTTCAATCAGTTGTGCGTCAATGCCGCAGGCAAACGGTCGCAGGCCTGGTTCAGCGTCGATGAAGGCGGCAGCCGGATAGTGCCGGGCGTCGAGTGGAAGGCTGCCGTTTCACAGATCGACGGACATTGGTACGTGGAAATCGCCGTGCCGTGGACGGCGCTCAATGTCGAGCCGCCGGCGACCGGCGACAAATGGATGGTGAATATCATCCGTCACCGCAACACCGATGGCTACCAGACCTCCTGCTGGTCCTGCCTGTTCGGCGGCTACCACCGCAATGACCTGAGCGGGACCCTGGCTTTCGCCTGACAGCGGTCCGGCCTACAGGTGCACCAGCAGTATGCCGAGAAGTTCTTGCGGCGCCGGACGCAGACACCCCGCCGCCCAATTTCGAGACGCGGCTGAGCAGTACCCTGTCACACGACTAATCGAAGAACGACTTGAAGTCGAGGTCTTCGGTGTCTTCGTCGATGGCGTCGTCGAATCTGATTTCGTTGTCGCTGTCGGAATCGTCGTCTTCGGGTTTGTCGCCGTCATCGCCGCCGAAGCCCCAGTCGGTGCCGAGCCGCTTCCTGCCCTGGCCAAGCGGCCGGGAAACGTGCCCGCCGCCGCCGTCGCTCGGCAGGTACCGGTAGTAGACCTGCAGTTGCAGCAGGCACAGGGTCGTGGCGAAAACGCGGCCGTCGGCGCCGTTGAAGTGGCCGCCCGCGACCGCCCAGTAGCCGTCCGGATGCTGGTGGTCGATTAGTTCAGGCTGGAAAACCTTGTTCCATTTTTTCCAGCGACGGCCGCCTGAGTTGAATGCCGCCTGGGTGTCATAATACCAACCGTACAGGCTGCCGGGGGAATTGTTGAACTTGTAGCCCGGCAGCCGCTCGATCAAAATCTTGCCGACAGCAGCCTCGGAGAACGCGTTGCGGCGACTTTCGAGCAGTTGCAGAATGAGCGCCCCGATGCCGCTCATGTTCGAAGGCTCAGCGTTCTGGGCCGGTTTGGAGCTGTAGCCGAAATGGCCTACGTTGTAGGTGACGTTGCGGACGAAATTAGCGGCTTTCTTCATCGCCTGCCTGATGCCGGAGACCTCGCTGCCGGCGCTGTAGCCGGCTTTCAGCGCCTGACACTGCCAACCGACCACCGAAAGATCCCAGCGCTCGCCCTTGGCATAGGCGTAGTCAAAGCCGCCGCTCTCCTGTTGCCCGGCGATAATATGCTTGAGACCGCGGTCCATCGCTTCGCGGGCAAAGCCCACATCCAGCGAGCCGCTGCGGGTCATGCCGTAGGCCTCGGCGATCGCATAAGTAGCCATACCGTTCTTATACGCACTCGGACGACCGCCAGCGACCGGAACCTTGGATGCGAGCCAGCGCATGGCGCGTTCGACAGTGTCGCCGAATTCTTCGGCGATCGGCGTTTCGCCGTGGGCCAGGAAACACAGCAGTGCCATGCCGGTATATGCTTCATTATGCCATGAGCCGTCGGGCGCCTGCACCTTCTGCAACCATCGCAAGCCCCGCATGATCGCGTCCTCGCCGGCCGGGTCGCCGCCGAACTTCTTGCGCAGCGCATCGCGGCCCCCTGCCGAGCGGCCGCCGAACGGCCCCCGGCCAACCGCAGGGGCGCCACCGATGCCGCCGATCGCGCCGATCGCGCCGGCGGCATCACCGCCGCCATCGGCATTGTTGCCGCCGCCGAGGCCCTGTACCCAGTCGAGATTCGGCTTGGCCGGCTCGACGACGACCGCCTCGGGCGCCGGCTTGCCGATGATTTCGGCATGCAGCAGATCCGCCATGTTGAATTCTTCGGGCACCGGCGGCTCCTCGGCCACTTGATCGACCATCTGCTCGAAGGCTTCACTGACATCCTCGGCGTCGTCCGGCACGTCGAGCTCGGCTTCCGGCGGCGTTTCGATCTGCTCGGGTTCGGCCTCGTCCTCTGCCGCGACCGGATCCGGCTCCAGCTCGACCGGCGGCAGCGGTTCCATCGAGACTTCGATCTCGACCGACGGCGGCCTGTAGGGCTTGCCGACCATCAGCAGCGCCAGCGTACCGATCAGGCCGATGTGAATCAAGACTGACAGGAACGGGCCGGTCAACAACTCGCGCAGGCTGCGCCGGCGGTGTTGCTTGGCGGCCGTCTCGACCTGGCGACCGTACTCGGTCAGTTCGTGTTTCTGTTCTTCCACAGATTCAGATCAGCCGGATTCGGTTGGTGGAAAACTCGTCTCAGCAGAATCGATCCCGCAAAATTGCCGCCGCCTGTGACAGCCGCGACAATTTCTCGAATGCCTCGTCGATCGACGGCGGCTCGCCATAGTCCGGCGCGAAACCACAATCCGGGTTCAGGGCGATGCGCGACGGGTCGATGAGCGCCGCACCAGCGGCCCCGATCGCCGTGATCTCCTCGACCTCCTGGAACTGAGCCTCCCGCACATCGACCACCCCCATGCCGACCCCAAGGCCGTCCGGCAGGTGTTCCAGGTCGTCCGGTATACCCGTGCCCTTGTAGGCGAACTCCAGGTTGACACGGTCGATCTTGGCGTCCTTCAGGAATGGCAGGATCGGCTTGTAGTCGCCAATCACATCGCTTTGACGCTTGCAGACGCTGTGACAGCAATGCAGGTGTACTTCCACGGGCAACGCCGCGGCGATCTCATTGAGCGCATTGACCGCCTGCGGCGCCTGCCGATCAATGTCCCAATCCCGTTTCAAACGCTCGTCGTGGCTGTCGGAGGTCTCGGTCAGCGAACGGTCGCAGAGATAGGTCAGGGCCGGATCGTCGAGCTGTATGACATCGATGCCGGTCTGCGCCAGAGCTTGCGCCTCGAGCGTCAGCAGCTCGGTGAGATGCTCGATGTAATGCTCCACCGTCGGGTACGCATCCGTACTGAAATCCTCGTGCCACTTGCGGATCGCTATCAGGAACGGGGAAGGCAGCGCGTACTTCGTGTGGCGGTCGGTGTGGTTGACCAGGAACTCGGCGTCGCCGACGAACAACGGCTCACCGCCCTGCATTCTGCTGTTGCAGACGAGTGTGCGCTTGGTCTCCCCCTGGTGCTGGAATTCACGGATCGGCTCGTGCCCGCCGACGCGCAGCAGGAACTCGTCGAGGTAATGAACGCG
>PVBE010112454.1_pt1 | contig 10288 bp, 1 predicted proteins | sample 1631181 | NCBI WGS metagenome assembly PVBE01 (sample SAMN08397723, study PRJNA350692) | Marine metagenome, whole genome shotgun sequencing project. | isolation source: water | place: Pacific Ocean | collected 2012-04 | reverse complement strand
GCGGAGGCACGAGCGGCGCCAGCGCGTCCCAGATGACTGAGGACGACTTACGCAAGCTGGTCTACGTTGTGCGCCCGCCGACGCCGGCTCAGATTCCCCCAGGCAACGCCCAGCCGCCGCGGCCGCATCCGAGCAGCTGGGGCCCGGGGATGCATCTGCCGCCTCCTGATCCGCGACGCCGCAGCGCGCTGCGTGACAAGTTCAAGGGTCTCCAGTACGTTGACGAGATAGAGCTCAAGCGTCGCTATGGGGGCCTGGTGCCAGCCAAGCTTCCCCAGCCCGACGATGGCTCGAAGCAAGCTCCCACTGTAGGCAAATCGACGATGTCTTTCGATACACAGCCCGCCGACAAGGCCGAGTACACGGTGTTGTCACGCGACGCCAACAGCGTAGCCAGACTCAAGCAATCCCCTGGGAACGTGATTGGCGACGGACCAACCATGCCCAGGTGGATAGGCTGTGTCCTCGTGGCTACGCTGCTCGCCCTGCCGTGTTGCACCACGCACGGTGGCAGCACAACGACGGCAGTGGTGATGGCAGTGACTCTAGTCGGTGTGGCATTGCTTCAAGCAGTGTGGGCAGTACTGATCGACATGTTGACGCTAGGCATCGCTTTTGCGATACGGCCACGATGGTACACACGGATCACAGCGGCACGAGCCCCAAAGTTGGGACCACGGCATGCAGCGGCACTAGCACGCCGGCAACGCCGTGATATGGCACTTGCGCGAGCTCAACGCGAGTGGGCGCGACGACAAGCGTGCAACGCCATGCAGCACGCGACTGTCTTACCGATTGGCCGCGAGGGGGTGGAGACACCGTCCTCCAACGACGACCTCTTCGCTGAACTCGTCGATATCTTCGTGAAGGAAGCTGAAATGATCGCGACCGCAGGGAAGACATCCGTGCGCAAGCAACGGAAGCGCCACCGCAGAGTGCAAGCTCCGACGCACCCTGAACGCAACGGTGGGCACGCACGAGTGATGTTCATCAAGGAGCAGACGATTGACGACGAGGGACGCTACGGCACCGATGGTGACGCGTCGTGTTTGCTCACCACGACCCTGCCTGTCGGTGACAGACGAACACCAGTCGCAGCACTGGTCGACACAGGAGCAGAAGTGTCCGTGATATCAGTGAACGCCTTGAAGAAGACGCTGCCACCAGGAGCAGACGCGTCGACAGTTATCGACCCGTCCAAGAAGGTACGCATAGCAGTGGCTTCGCGCTCAGTACAGGCGCTGGGACGCGCGACACTGGACGTTGTCATCGATGGAACGACAGTCAAGCACTCGTTTGGTGTGCTACGCGAGCCACTGGGCGAGGGCTTTGACATTCTTCTCGGAACCGACCTCCACCGCCGGTTCAAGGGCCTAGAGTTCGACTGGTCAGAGAGAACTGTCAAGTATTGGCCATATGGCTCCGACCCGCTGACGCTGAAGGCATCAGAGAGTCGGATGAAGGCACCAGAGTTCAACGACGTTTTCCGCAACTACACGTTCGGGGTACCGCGAGCCACGGAAGAGGACTACGACAAACTGATGGCCGAATTCGAGGCTGAACGCGGTTGGCTAGAAGAAGGCGCCGACGCGTCGGCACCCACCGACTCTGACGCACCGAGCTTATCGACTCCGGACGCATGGCACGATTGGGAGTTCCCAGACGAACGACCGTCCACGATTGAACTCATGCTGAACAGAAGCGAAGTCGTACACGACGGCTCAGTCGCCGACGAGGAAGGTGACTGGGTCATTAACGACGCACGCAACATGGCATACCGTGAGCGCATGGGCAGAGACGCGGGGGACGGAGACAGCGAGGCTGACACCGACAGTGCTGCCCGTGGTTTGTCACCGTTCGTTCTCCGCTCATGGGACGCAAGCGGGCCTCGAATCCGCAAGCAACTCGACGAAGCAGCGGCTAGAGTGTTGTTCCGACCGTACGGCAAGCGAGTAGCGCTGGAACGCCAGGATGAGCTGGCCGACCACCACGCGTGTCGCGTCGCAGCAGTGCGCGCAACCGGATCGCTGCGTCGGGCCGGACGCTCCGCTGAGGAGCTAGCAGCCCTGCGTGCAGAGTTGAAAAATGCGGAGGAAAGCAACGAGAGGTACCAGCCAGAGTTGCGCGACAAGGCAGTGGCGATAATGCGCGATGTGATGGACGACGGCGACGGAGCGTCACACGGCCGTTTTACGGCGCACTCGTTCGACGGATCGGACGTTGCCGCGCTCACCAAGGATTTGATCAAACTGAAGTCAGGTGCAAGGCCGACAAAGGGTTACAGTCGGAAGTATCTCGGCGAGGTTTGGGCGTGGCAGACAGTGCAGGAGATGAAGAGGCTCGACATCGCATCCACATCGACGTCCCCATGGGACACACCACTGCTAGTCGTACCGAAGCGGAAGAATGGTCAGGTGGTAGGCTATCGAATGGTGTTCGACTGCCGACAGTTGAACGCGCTCACGGAGCCCATGTTCAACGCACCACCTACTGTGTGGGACGTGTTGCACGCCCTACGCGACAAGAAGTACATGTCCGACCTGGATCTTGCGGCAGGCTACTACCAAGCCGGCCTACAGCCGGAGGACCGTCCCAAGACTGCGTTCACGGTGCGCACGCAACACGGAACCGAGCACCTCGAAATGAACGTTGCGTCAATGGGACTCATCAATGCACAAGCTTGCTTCATCCGGATGGTGAACAAGTGCATGGAGGACGAACTAGGAAAGACGATCTTCACGATGTCAGACGACATCACCATCGCAACAGACACGATGGAAGAGCACATCCGAGTCTTGAAGAAGCTCGCAGCGCAGGCGAAGAAGCACAACTTCCGGTTCAGCCTGAAGAAGTGCAAGTTCGGCCTTACGCGCCTTGTGAAGTTCGGCTACGTAGTCGGTGATGGCGAGATTCGCATCGACCCTGCAAGAGCCGACGCGATCGCGCGATTTGACAGGCCGACGAATGTGAAGGACGTGCGGGTATGGCTAGGTGCCGTCCAGTACTTCCGTCCTCTGATCAAGGACTGTGCACAAATCTGCAGGCCGCTGACCTCCCTGCTGGCGAAGGACGTTCCCTTCGATTGGACAGCAGCGCAGGAAGCAGCTTTCGTGAAAACGAAGGAAATCTTAAGCAGCGACATAGTGATGTCGCCCCCGAATCCGGCAGAACCCATGTATGTTGACACTGATGCTGGCCCGACGGAATCGGTGCTGTACTGTACCAGATCGGCGAGGACGGCAAGCGCCGGGCGATTTGGTACCTGTCTCGAACGCTCAAACCGTATGAACTCCTGTACTCCACTACGGAGAAGGAGCTGCTGGCGATCGTCTACGCAATGGATAAGCTGCACTCGATCATTGGAATCGGCGCAAATGTCATTGTGTCGACCGACGCAAGGAACGTGGTTTGGCTCTACGAACGGACGGCGAACGAAGGGGTAAGCGACTTCCGCGTCCAGAACTGGCTCATGCGACTGCAGGCCGTGCCAAACCTCACAATCCGGCACGTCCCCGCTGAGCGGAACCGAATGGGCGACGCGCTGTCCCGCGCTGTCCGCAGAGTGAACACGCCGGCCGCACGCCGAGCTGCTGTCGCTGCAGGAGGCTCTTCAAGCCCCGCCGACGACGCTGAACGCACTGACGACGTGACACTCGGGCTGTCTGGCGTCAGGAAGCGACTCTACGAGCGTGCCGTGATGATAGACAAGACGCGAGACGGGATCGACATGCGAGGCTACGACGCTGCCAGCGCAGGCATCCCCCTGCGACTGCACGTTCCGGATCGTGCTCCGCCGCCAGACAGCGACCCGAACTACCTCGACAAGGAGTTCATCGACGATCTGCCGGAGCCACGACACCCGAACCGCATCGCAAGCCACGAACCTGGTGTCCCGATGCAGCCACGAAGCCGTGTGCTCGCGTACCACCGCGGGTCGGCTACCATGCCGACGCGACTCCCGTCGGAGCCCTTTGGACCTTCGGCCGGGGGCGCAGGTGGTCCCGATGCTGACAGCCGCGACGACGACGAGTTTGCGACGCCGCGTCAGCTGAGCGGCAGCTGGGTGGCCATCAAGTACGGTGCCGACGGATGGTACAAGGGATATGTAATCCAGCCGTACGCCAGTCAACGTGGGAGACATCACCACAACTACTTCGGCCTTTACACGGTGCTCGTCGAGGGAGATCGTACGCCACTCGCGAATTCAGGGTTGCTTGAGGCAACTGAAGGAACGACTTGGATCATTACGACACCACCGGGCCCGGAGCTCGCGGCCGAGATCACGCAGCATGTCGCTAGCTTCACCAAGAAGCAGGACGACGAGGATCGTGCTGCCAAGGCGAAACGAGAAGCGACCGAGGCACGCCAGCGCGCGACACGAAGCGATGCAACGAAACCGACCGCACAAAAGCGTGGGCGCGGCGAGACGAGCCCTGCCGAGACGAGTGCGCCGGGAGCATCAAAGAAGAAGAAACCCGCGGAACGGGCCAAGCGCGTCGGCCGTCTCAAATCGAAGGCCGACATCGAAAGGCTGGTTTCGTTCCCATCGTATGCCACGATTGCGGCTGAACAACGAGCTGTATGGCCTGGTCTCTGGAAGGTACACTGGCCAGGCGACACTAGCGTCGCGGCTACGCCGAACGCAAGCGGACACAGCGCGCAGGTCGTACCGATGGAGGTGGCACAGTTTGACCACTCCAGCCACGACGATCACGCCCCAGAGGATGTCCGTCCGGCAGCACCACATGGGCGTCTGACGAAGATCCTGATGTACCGGCACAGCGATGGCGACGGCTTGCACGTCCCGTACATGCCACCGAGGTACAGACAGATGGCAATAGAGGCCGCGCACGCCGCCCCTACGTCCGGGCACCGCGGCACACAAGCCACGGTTGCACGATTGCGCCGGACAGCATGGTGGGTTGAGCATGCACGCGACGCGCATAATTTCGTGCGCAGTTGCCTGGAATGTGACCGCCTACGCCCCTTTGGGGCACGACAGCGACCTGCAACGCTTGCATGGTCAGAGGTTCGACCCGGTGCAACGATCCACATCGACTTTGTGGGCCCGTTCCACGCGGCACGGACCGGTGACAAGTACATCCTGTCCATCATTGACAGGTTCAGCCGTTATTGTATGTTTGTCCCGCTACCCAACCAGCAGCACGAGACAGCGGCGAAAGCCCTGGTCGAGAAGTGGTTCTGCTTGTTTGGTGTCCCAGTCCGAGTGATTTCCGACAACGGCACTCACTTCCAAGGCGACACCTGGCGCGACATCGAGCGGCACCTGTGGTTCAGACATGTCCACACTGCCGCATACGCACCGTGGTCCAACGGCGCCGTGGAGCGCATCCACTCGACGCTGAAGGCCACACTGACGAAGTTTTGTTTGAACAACAACGAGAGGTGGGCAGAGATGCTCGACCGCGTGTCTTTCGCGGCGAACACAGCCGTGCACACGGCACTGGGAGTGTCCCCTCATGAGGTGATGTTCGGGTGGAAACCACGAATGCCATTTGAGGGAGTGCACGTGTCCGACCTCAACGAAGAAAGGGAGATTGATCCCGCGTCCTACGCAGCATGGCACAAGATGGTCATCAACGAAGCGTGGACGATGTACGCTGGCATCGACGAGGAAAGGGCGCAAGCTACGCAGAAGGCGAGCATGCCGAAGCACAAGGTGGAGCACTTCACCGTGGGCGATATGGTTTGGCGCCGCAACCCGACGCCATCGAACCCAGAGCGCTCGCTCGGCCCAATGCGCATCGAAGCTGATGTGTCCCGTGGCACAGGATCTGTGTACCGACTCCGCGATATGCGGACGGGGCGCACAACGAAGCGCGTGCACCGCGCTGATCTGCGTCCATACCTGGCGGCGGATCGCCAGGGCACGTCGGGAAGGAACACGATGTGCACGAGGTGCGGTGAAGACGCCGCAGCAGATGACGACGATGTCCGTGTGTGTTTCCGATGCCCGGCTCTGTGGCACCGTCGATGCAGCGCCACTGCAGCCGTCTCACGCGCCGGAGGCGCTGCGAGCGGCGAAGGTGGTTGGAAATGCCCAGATTGTGTACGCACCCTCAGTGCGTTAGAAGAGGCTTTCGCGGACGAGTGGGCCGACGACATGTTGGACCACCCCGCAGTCCGGGCGCCCGAAAGGGCGGCCGACGCCGCGCCAACGACTGACCAGCAGCATAGCGCGTCTGGAGGGCGTGCTGTTGACGACGCTGCCGGTGCAGGCGCGGGCGCGGGTGCTGGCGCAGGCGCTGGTGCCCCCGCTGATGTACCCCCAGACTCGAATGAGTCCCCCGACTCCTCTGTCCCCGTCCGCAATGACGATGACCACGATGAGCGACCGCCACTGGCGAAGAGGGCACACGTGGAACCGAGCTCCTCCGTTGACGCTGAATCCGCGGCAGGGACGCCTGCTCCTTCAGCGGGGCGCGAGGGTAGAAGCTCTAGGTTTCCCAAACGTGAACGAGCCCCAGTTCGCGACCGATTTGGTTTTTCGCTGCGTGCTTTTGTCCACCGTGAAGGGTTCAAGCACATGGCACACATCGATGAGATGGAACGCCGACAGCTCGAACTGGACAAAGCAAGTAAAACTCAGAGGCGACGACGTTCAGGAAGTTCCGTACACTTTGCTCCGGTGCCTGTGGTGATTCCAGACTCGGAAGACCACCTGCGCCGCATGGGAACCGCGGCCGAAGTCGACCCCGGACACCCCTCAGACTAGGAGCAAGAAGAACGTCAGTACCAACGAAATTTGAAACGTGATGCAGCATCCGAAACTGCGTCATGACGAGAGCACCGCGTGCACGGCTTGCACCTTGCCTCGCCACGTACCCCGGCACTCACCAACGTCCGACTTGTGCATGACGCCGCGCCGTACTGCGGTGACACAGGTTTCGGTGAGAGTAAAGCCCTGTTTACGCTAACGACAAGTCACCCACACCTGCACTCGACGGGAATCGAAACGGTGACGACGACAGTGAACCAAAGGATCCTCAGTTCGCGACAGTCCTACGGGAGCTCATGCATGTTCAGTGGGACCTAATAAGGTTGCAATGACGTGGAGCCTGAGCTGCACGACGGACGAATTGTGAACAGCACGAGGGCGTGCGTCAATCGTGAGGGCGTGGTGTGATGGGTGGCGCGCCATGGGTGGTTGTTTTGCACTACTGTGCAGCCCTCCACCCTGTGCGAGGTCGCCTGGTCGCCCACGTTGTCATAAACTACCGCGTGTTGGTTTCTAGAGTCCTCGCCGCCTCCTTGGCCAAAGTCACAGAGTGGCCCGCCCATGCCGATGTCGGCCTCCGATCTCCGGAAGGCGGCAATACATGGAGGGCACAGGAATGGCCTAGTCTGCAGAGTATGGAGTGTATAGCGTAGCTGGTTGATGTGTATTCCCTAGTGGAAGGAACCCGTTGGGGTTTCGGACTCCGATTGGACTCTACTGGAGAAGCCGATCGTAGCCAAAGAATACACAACGCCAGACGAGTGACGGCAGGGCCCTTACTGCCACTTCGGCGACTCACGCCCGCACACGCGCCTCCCCACACGTTTGCACAGGCTACACGTCATTGCAACACGGGTAGCGCGAAGGGCGTTGCGCTGAGTACAGTAGGTTTTTCTGTCACCCGAAGATCGCTAACGCGAGCAGCATCGACAACCGGGAAGGCATTCAGTGAGTCGGTTGGCAAGGGTGCAGAACGCACCACCGAGCCACCACCGACTTTATCGTTGCACCTAGATTCCCGTTAGGGGTCCCGTTCATTCTGACGGGGCCGCTCCAAGTGTTCAAGAGGCGCACTTCCCGGACGCTGTCGTCGAACGCGGAACCTCGATCGAACCCCCGAAAGCTCGATCGTGTATCGCGCCCCACGGCCGATACTCGTACGATCGACCCACGATTCTGCATCGTACCAGGAGCACTTGTGTTCTTATTCCCAGAACATGGAGGACGGCCTGGAGTATAATGCCCACGAGGCAGGGGGTGCCGACGATGGTGGCCCACGCCTGCTGACGCCAGCCGAAGTTAGTGCGGCTCCTGCGAGCCACGCAAACCACACCCGTGAGATTTTCGGCTTCAACGCGTGGCTTGATACCACGGTGGGTTCCGAGAGGCCCAAGAGGGAGGATATTAACCTTTGGAAAGCGCCTGGGGCGGCCATCAGGGCTACACAGCCTGCCGTCCTTGACCGGGCCCACCTTAAGTTCATCGCGATTGACGGCGATTCCCATCAGCCACTGACCCAGGAAGGCGAGAGGGTGTTCCCAGATATTGTTTTGGGGCGTTTCTTCGACACCACAACAGGAGTGCACTATGACAACTTTGCAGTGCTGTCTGCTGCCATCCGCCGTGGCTGTGACTCGGTTGCCCACGAAGAGACTGCCCGCCGGAACAAAGACTATGAGGATGACCGCCGCAAACGCGACGCGCGCGCAGCCACTGGCTTGAAGAGCGCGAAGGCGACCGTTGACGCTTCTGCTAAGCGCGCGCAGTGGTCGGGCGACCCAGTGGCGACGAACGACTTTCTCAACTTCGTTCTGTGGACCCAGGACGGGGTGGAGACGGCTCTGAAGGAGGTGTCGGACCCATCGCGCAACGGCGACATTTGGGCGCACGCGTGGGAGCTGCTTGCGTCGCGCGTTAAGAAGTACGACACCCTTGTCCACAACACGCTGATCGGCAATGCAGCAGACCTGTTTGCGCCAGTGACCACCAGTGCAGGCTGGGATGGCCGTGTTGATGCCGTCTTGCGCCTTGGCCACGCCAAGTACCCCGACCTGTCGCTGCGCAAACTCGTTCTCCAGGCTGCACGCGACCGCTCATCGCCGCTGAGCGACAAGATCACCAAGCTGCAGCGCCGCATCGAGTTCTACACGCGGTTCCGTGCCCGTGTAGAGACGTTCATGGCCAACACCACTGACAACGGTGCTGGTGCTGCTGCCGCCGCCGCCGGAGCCGGTGAGAGCGCTGGCGGTCGCGCTGAGATCCGCGAGGCCGAGCTACGCACCCAGCGCGATGCAGCGGCCATCAACCCGCCAGTACGCGACTTTGCTGCCGACGAGCTCGGCCGCGAAGTGATGAAAGAGATGATGCACTCGCACACCGGCGACGAGCACCGCGTTCCGGCCGCTATCGGCAAGCCGACGGAGTTCTTCATCACCAACCGCATTGGCACGTGGAGACAGCTCATGGAGGCGCGCTTGGAGCCGGAGTGGAAGGAGATCATCCTGAAACAGGACAACCAGCGCGGCCAGTGGACCAAGAAGCGACTCCCCGACGACTCACCGGGTGGTAGCGCGTCTGGTGGCAAGAAAGGGAGGCGCCGCCGCCGCGACCCTGACGACTCGGACGACGACGAGGCCGCACGCGACGAGGCTGTGCGGCGCCGCAACGCCGCAGCCAACGCGCAGAAGCTCGGCGAGCGTGGTAACGATGGTTCCACCACCAAGCCATCGGGCAAGGCCAAGTCCAAGAGGAACCCGAAGCACCGCGACGGCACCGGACGCCAGAGCTCGAAGACCGCTGGATCGCGCCACAGCAAGCGCTGCTTTTCGTGCTTGGCCGACCCGCACCCCGACGGCACAGTGTGCCCGCTGGTCAAACAGCTCACCGAGGACGGCGCTAACCAGCGCGTCCGCGCGTATGGTGGCGTGCTGAAGATGCGTGTGCACGGCCTGCGCGAGCTTGTCAAGGTCGGCAAGATCTCCATGAGGACGGATCCGAACGAGGCGATCACGCCTGAGCGCCGCAGCGAGCTGCGCAGCTTCGTCAAGGGGCTGAACCTGAAGCCGCCGGGGCTGTACACCGATTCCGACCGAGAGCATCACGTGAAGGCGTTCTGCGCCGACCCAGAGGCCCCATCCGCGCCCAGTGGCAGCCGCGCCGGCGACGACTTCGCTCCCGGCCACGAGGCGGCTGGAGGTGCCGGTGGGCCTGCGTCTTTCGTTGGTGTGGTGGTCAAGGACACGCCAACCGGCGACGAGAAGGACGACAGCGACGACGCCTCTGAGTCGGACGACGCGTTTCCCGAACTGTTCGGCAACGGCAGCGACGATTCGTCCATGCTGCCCAGTGACGGAGACAGTGAGCAAGAGGAAGCTGGAGACGACGAGACTTGTGCCGCCCGCAACGGCCGCGGAGGCACGAGCGGCGCCAGCGCGTCCCAGATGACTGAGGACGACTTACGCAAGCTGGTCTACGTTGTGCGCCCGCCGACGCCGGCTCAGATTCCCCCAGGCAACGCCCAGCCGCCGCGGCCGCATCCGAGCAGCTGGG
>PVBE010384190.1_pt1 | contig 10289 bp, 8 predicted proteins | sample 1631181 | NCBI WGS metagenome assembly PVBE01 (sample SAMN08397723, study PRJNA350692) | Marine metagenome, whole genome shotgun sequencing project. | isolation source: water | place: Pacific Ocean | collected 2012-04 | reverse complement strand
CGTCATCAATATCATGGGCGTCGGCCCGCTGATCGCGGCCATGAAGGCGGCATAGGCGCTGGTCGGCTTCATTTGCGCCCGCATCCGGTCAAATCGCCGCTCAGAAACAAAAATCCATTCCATAGAACAATATCAGCCACTCAAATATCCAAATCCGAAAAACCAGCCATCCAAACCCGCTCGTCCGTCGTATCGGAATTCAGCCAGCGTTTCTACACAGCCTGGGTCAAGCTGGGACGAAAACGCTGGCCCAAATTTTCCGCCAAGGCAGGTTCCCGCCGGCGTTGGAACATACGCCGCATGCGGATGGCACCAGTTTCACCGACCGGCCATTCCCGCTATGCTATCGCCATGAGCCTGTTCTTATTCACCACCGATTAGTTCACGCCCCCGTTCCTGAACCCCCCGCCACAATTGGAAAGCAGCTCCCATGCCCGACAATTCCGACTATACACCGCCCAAGGTCTGGAAATGGGACACCGAGCTCGGTGGGGCGTGGGGCAAGATCAACCGGCCGGTCGCCGGGGCGACGCATGACAAGGAGCTGCCGGTGGGTGAGCATCCGCTGCAGCTTTATTCGCTGGCGACGCCGAATGGCGTCAAGGTCACGGTGCTGTTGGAGGAGCTGTTGGCGCTCGGGCATGAGGGGGCGGAATATGATGCCTACGTGATCGAGATCGCCGACCAGGAGCAGTTCGGCAGCGGCTTCGTCGCGCTCAATCCGAATTCGAAGATTCCCGCCCTTCAGGACCGCAGCACGACGCCGCCGACGCGCGTCTTCGAATCGGGCGCGATCCTGCTCTACCTGGCGGAGAAATTCGGCGCATTCGTGCCGACCGAGATGTCGGCGCGGGCCGAGTGCCTGTCCTGGCTGTTTTGGCAAATGGGCTCGGCGCCTTATCTCGGCGGCGGCTTTGGCCATTTCTATGCCTATGCGCCGGAGAAGTACGAATACGCCATCAACCGCTACACCATGGAAACCAAGCGCCAGCTCGACCTGCTCGACAAGAATCTCTCGACCCGGCGCTATCTGTGCGGCGATGAATACAACATCGCCGATATCGCCACCTATGCCTGGTACGGAAATCTGGTGCTCAACGATTCCTACAAGGCGGCGGAATTCCTCGATGCGGCGTCCTATAAGCATGTCGTCAGATGGGCGACGGAAATAGAGGCGCGCCCGGCGGTGGCGCGCGGAAGGCGGGTCAACAAGACGTGGGGGCCGGAAGAATTGCGCGTCCCCGAGCGCCATGATGCCGGCGATTTCGACTGACACGCCTCGATCGGACCACCGCGCGCCATGACCGCCCCTGAGATAGTCGCGCGGCGCAGCGGCGGGCTGCTGCTCTCGCTGCTGCTGATTTTCATCGCCGGCATCAATTTCAGTTTTCTGTTCTCGGTCAACAAGATCGCCACCGAGGCCGGGGTGCCGTTCTTCGCCTATGTGTTCTGGTATGCGCTCGGCGCCGGTGCGGTGCTGTTCATGATCGCCGCCGTGCGCGGGGAATTGCCGCGTATCGACAAGGCCCATCTCAAGGCTTACGGCGTCGCGGCGGCGCTCGGTTTCGCCTTTCCCTTCGCCCTTCTGGCTTTTGTCGCGCCCAAGCTGCCGTCCGGCGTCGCCGTCCTGTTGGTCATTCTGACCCCCGCTTTCACCTATCTGTTTTCGCTGCTCGCCCGGCTTGAGCGCCTTCACCTGATGAGCGTCGGCGGGCTGGTGCTGGGCATTGCGGGGGTCCTCTTTATCGTCGTGCCGAGCGGCAGCCTGCCGGATGCGGACATGGCGGGCTGGTTCCTGCTCGCCCTGCTGGCGCCGATCTGTTTTGCCGGTCTCAACGTCTATGTCGAGCTGCACCGCCCGCCCGAGACGCCGTCGCTCTCGCTTTCCGTCGGCATTCTCCTCTCCGCCGCCCTGATGCTGCTGCCCCTGATGCTGGCGACGGGTCAGCTATATGTATTCCCCGGGCCGGTGCTCGACGGCGATCTCGCACTCGCCGGCGCGGTCGTCGTCAATATCCTCATGTGGCCGCTGTTTTACGAGATCGTCAAACGCACCGGCGCCTTTCTCATGTCGATGATCAATGTCGTTGGCGTCGTCGCCGGCATCCTGTGGAGCATGGTGTTTTTCGCCGAACGGCATAGCGACTTCATCTGGCTTGCCGGCGGGCTGATGCTGATCGGACTCGGCCTGATCCTGGCGCGGCCAATTCTGGCGGCGCGGGCAGGATCAAAATAGCGCAAATTGATATTGGACGGGCACCGGCCGCCGCGCTAGCCTTCATCCAATCGAAACGGCACAGCAACATTGGGAGGCGGCGATGGCGGTTACCAGCCCGGAAGTGAAGAAGGCCCTGGAAGTTATTTTCGCGGCCGATTCGGATATCTATCAGACACGCGGCTTTCAGCGCCGCATCGGCTGCGGCGAACGCCCGGCGCTGGTGATCATCGACCTCGCCAATGCCTGGACCAAGCCCGGCCACGCCTTCACCTGCGACGATATGGAGGTGATCATTCCGACCAACCAGGCGCTCCTCAAGGCGGCGCGCGCCAAGCGCATTCCCGTGATCTTCACCACCACGGCCTATCAGGACCCCAAGGGTCCGCGCTCCGATACCGGCATGTGGAGCCGCAAGATACCGGTGGAAACCCTGCTCGAAGGCAGCGATGAGGCGGCGATCGACGAGCGCATCGCGCCCGAGGAAGGCGAGATGGTGATCGTCAAGAAAAGCGCCAGCGCCTTTTACGGCACCAATCTCAACGCCTATTTGCACGCTCAGCGCGTCGATACGGTGATCCTCACCGGCGTCACCATGGCCGGCTGCGTGCGCCACACCACCGAGGACGCCATCGCCGGCGGCTTCCGGCCCATCGTCGTGCGTGAAGGGGTGGGCGACCGCGTGCCCGGCGTCGTCGAATGGAACCTCTTCGATATCGACGCCAAGTTCGGCGATGTCGAACCCGTCGAGAAGGTGCTCGAATATCTCGAAGGCATAGAGGCTTTCGCTAACCGTTGACCGGGTTCGCGCCGGCGGTTGCCGCTATTACCTGTGCGAAGCGATGAAAAACAAAAAGCGCTATTCGATATTCAGCTTGCTGCGCAATGCGCGCAATTATCATGAAAATTGGGCCGAGGCGTGGCGCAGCCCCGAGCCCAAGCCGTCTTACGACGCCATCATCGTCGGCGGCGGCGGCCATGGCCTCGCCACCGCCTATTACCTGGCCAAGGAACATGGCATCACCAATGTCGCCCTGGTCGAGAAGGGCCCCATCGGCCTCGGCAATACCGGGCGCAACACCACCGTCATCCGCTCGAACTATCTGTGGGACGAAAGCGCCGCGATCTATGAATTGTCGCTGAAGCTTTTCGAGGGCCTCAGCCAGGACCTCAATTTCAATGTCATGCTGAGCCAGCGCGGGCTGATCAGCATCGGCCACAACCAGCACGACATGCACGAGATCCAGCGCCGCGTCAACGCGATCCGCCTGAACGGCATCGATTCCGAGATGCTGTCGATGGCCGAGCTTCACCAATTGGCGCCGATCCTCAACCTGTCGCCCAATTCGCGCTATCCGGTGATCGGCGCCTCGATTCAGCGGCGCGGCGGAATCGCCCGCCATGACGCGGTGGCCTGGGGCTATGCGCGCGCCGCCGACGACCGCGGCGTCGATATCCTGCAGCACACCGAAGTCACCGGATTCCGCATTCAGGGCGGCCGCGTCGAGGGTGTCGAGACCAACCGCGGCTTCATCGCCGCGCCCAAGATCGGCGTCGCCGTCGCCGGCTATTCGAGCGTGCTGGCCGAGAAGGCGGGATTTCGCCTGCCGATCGAAAGCCATCCGCTTCAGGCCCTGGTGTCGGAGCCGCTCAAGCCGATCTTCCACACCGTCATCATGTCGGCCACGGTGCATGTCTATCTCAGCCAGTCCGACCGCGGCGAGCTGGTCATGGGGGCCGGCATCGACGGTTTCAATTCCTACGCCCAGCGCGGCAGCCCGATGATCCTCGAAGACATGCTGGCGGCGGCCGTGGAACTCTTTCCCATATTCAGCCGCGTCAAGATGATGCGCCAATGGGGCGGCATCGTCGATGTCTGCCCCGACGCCAGCCCGATCATCGGCAAGATGCCGGTCGCCGGGCTCTATTTCAATTGCGGCTGGGGCACCGGCGGCTTCAAATCGATCCCCGGCTCGGGTTTCGTCTTCGCCCACACCATCGCGAAAGGAGAGCCGCATGAAATCGCAGCACCCTTCGCGCTCGACCGTTTCACCACCGGCGCGCTGATCGACGAGCACGGCGCCGCCGGCGTGGCGCATTAGGTTCGGGCCATGCTGCGTATCGAATGCCCCTATTGCGGCCCGCGCGACGAGATTGAATTCTCGTGCGGCGGCGAGGCCCATATCGCGCGGCCCCCCGAGCCCGAAGCCCTCAGCGACGCCGAATGGGCCGATTATCTTTTCATGCGCACCAACCCCAAGGGCGCGCTGGCCGAGCGCTGGTGCCACAGCCTCGGCTGCCGGCGCTGGTTCAATGTCGAGCGCGACACGGTGAGCCATGAGATCCTGCGGACCTACAAGATGGGCGAGCCGCGCGGCGGCGGTGGTGGTGGTGGCGGCGACAACAGCGGCGGTGGCGCATGAGACGCCAGCGCCAGCGCCTTGATGTCGGCGCCCGCATCGACCGCAGCCAGCGCCTGCGCTTTCGCTTCAACGGCAAAGCCTATGAAGGCTTCGGCGGCGATACATTGGCTTCCGCATTGCTCGCCAATGGCGTCCGCCTGGTCGCACGCAGTTTCAAATATCACCGTCCGCGCGGCATTTATTCGGCCGGCATGGAAGAGCCCAACGCCTTGGTGCAACTGGCATCCGGGGCCGCCAGCGAGCCCAATCTACGGGCCACCCAGGTCGAACTTTTCGATGGCCTCGAAGCCACAAGCGTCAATTGCTGGCCGAGCGTCAAGTTCGATATATGGGCGCTCAACGACCGCATGCACGGGCTGCTGCCGGCCGGTTTCTATTACAAGACCTTCATGTGGCCGAAGAGCTTCTGGCTGCGCTATGAAAAAGTGATCCGCAAAGGCGCCGGCCTCGGCACCGCTCCCCAAGCGCCCGATCACAATATTTACGACAAGCGCCACCAGCATTGCGATGTGCTCGTGGTAGGTGGCGGACCGGCCGGCATATCGGCGGCGCTGGCCGCCGGGCGGGCCGGTGCGCGCACCATCCTGGTCGATGAGCAGGCCGAACTCGGCGGCGAGCTTCTAGGCAATGGCGAGCGCATCGAGGCTCATCCCGGCGTCGATTGGGCGCTCGGCGCGCGCGCCGAACTGGATGGCATGGCGGAGATGCGCGTGCTCAGCCGCACCACCGCGTTCGGCTATTACGACCATAATTACCTGCTGATGGTCGAGCGGGTGAACGATCATTTGGGCGCGCCCGCCGGAACGCTGCGCCAGCGCTTGTGGAAAATCCGCGCCCGCCAGGTGGTGTTGGCGACGGGCGCCATCGAGCGGCCGATGATTTTTTCCAACAATGACCGCCCGGGCATCATGCTGGCCGGCGCGGCGCGGACCTATGTCAACCGCTTCGGCGCCAAGCCGGGCAACCGGGCGGTGCTGTTCGTTAACAATGACAGCGCCTATCGCGCCGCCCTCGATTTGGTCGAAGCGGGAATCCGCGTCGAGGCGGTCGTCGATGTGCGCGCCGAACCCACCGGCGAGGCGGTGGCGACGTTGCGCGAACGTGGCATCGACGTGCTGGCGCGCCACGCCGTCGGCGGCGCGCTCGGCACCAAGCGCCTGCGCGGTGTCGAAGTGCTGGCCCTCAACGACAAGGGCGATGGCTATGCCGGCGATATCCGGCGCCTGCGCTGCGATCTGCTGTGCCTCTCGGGCGGCTGGAATCCCACCCTCCACCTCTATTCGCAAGCCGGCGGCAAGCTCGAATTCGACGAAAATCAGGCCTGTTTCGTGCCCGGCGAAGCGCGCCAGGCGGTTGTCGCCGCGGGCGCGGCGAGCGGCGTCTTTGCTCTTCAGGGCTGCCTCGCCGGCGGCGCGGCGGCGGGCCGCACGGCGGCCGCGAAGGCTGGGTTCGAAGAGTTGGGGGCGCCTGAAGCCTTGCCGGTGAGCGCGCCGGAACAATCCGCAATCGCGCCGGTTTGGCATTTGCCGCCGGTTGCCAAGGGCGAAAGGCGCTTTGTCGACCTGCACAACGACGTCACGGTGTCCGATATCGAACTGGCGGCGCGCGAGGGCTACGGCTCGATCGGACATATGAAACGCTACACCAGCGCCGGCATGGGCCCCGACCAGGGGCGGACGGGAAACATGCATGCGCTGGCCATCCTGGCCGATATCCGCGGCGTTTCGATCCCTGAAATCGGCACCACCACCTTCCGCCCGCCCTATGCGCCGGTGCCCTACGGCGCCATGGCGGGGCGCGATGTCGGCGTGCTGGCGGATCCGGTGCGGATGACCGCGATGCATGGCTGGCATGAACGCTCGGGCGCCGTCTTCGACGATGTCGGCCAGTGGAAACGGCCCTGGTACTATCCCCGGCCGGGCGAGAACATGGCCGCCGCGGTGCGCCGCGAATGCATCGCGGCGCGCGGCGGCGCCGCCATTCTCGATGCCTCCACCCTCGGCAAGATCGAAATCCACGGGCCCGATGCCGCCGAATTCCTCAACCGCGTCTATACCAATGGCTGGAGCAGTCTCGCCGTCGGGCGCTGCCGCTACGGGCTGATGCTGGGCGAGGACGGCATGGTGATGGACGACGGCGTCACCTCGCGCCTCGGCGAGGCGCATTATTTCATGACCACCACCACCGGCGGCGCCGCGCGCGTCATGGCGTGGATGGAAGACTGGCTGCAATGCGAGTGGCCGGACTTCAAGGTCTATCTCACATCGGTGAGCGAGCAATGGGCGACGCTCTCGGTTTCCGGACCCAACGCTAGGCGGTTGCTGAGCGAGCTCGCCGAGGGCGTCGACCTGGCGCCGGAGGCCTTTCCCCATATGGCGGTGCGCGAAGGCCGGGTGGCGGGGATCGATGCGCGCATCTTCCGGGTCAGCTTCACCGGCGAGCTCGGCTATGAGGTCAGCGTTGCCACCAGTTACGGATTGGCGCTGTGGCAGGCTTTTCTGCGGGTGGGCGAGAATTACGATTTGACGCCGCTCGGCACCGAGGCGCTGCATGTGCTGCGCGCCGAGAAGGGCTATATCGCGGTCGGTCACGATACCGACGGATCGGTGACGCCGGGCGATCTCGGCATGGCTTGGATCGTCAGCACGAAGAAGGATTTTCTCGGCCGCCGCTCGCTGGCGCGCAGCGATACCGTTCGCCCCGACCGCAAGCAATTGGTCGGCCTCTTGCCCGAGGCGCGCGTTCCCGAGGGGGCGCAGATCGTCGCCGAACATCGCCGCCGGCCGCCGATGAAGATGATCGGCCATGTCACCTCATGCTACGACAGCGCCGCGCTTGAGCGGCCCATCGCCCTGGCGCTGATCATGGGCGGGCGCGAGCGCATGGGCGAGACGGTCACCATCCCGCTGACCTTGGAGGGGCGCGTGGTGAAAGCGGAGATCGTCAGCCCGGTATTTTACGACAGCCAGGGAGAGCGGCTGAATGTCTGATCCATCACAGCGCCTGAGCCCTCTGGCGACGCTTCATCTCGGCGATCGCGACGCGCAGGCTTCTCCGGACGCCCTGGTGCAGTTGGCCGAAAAGCGCGCCCTCGGCAAGATCAATTTGCGCGCTGATCCCGCCGATGTGGCGTTGATGGGGGCGATCGAAAATGTCCTCGGTTACGGCTTGCCGCGCGACGCCAACCGGACAAACGGTGAGCGGAGCCGGGGCGCGCTGTGGCTGGGCCCCGACGAATGGCTGGTCACGGTTCCGGGCGGGCAGGAAATTGCGCTTTTCGAAGCTTTGTTCCAGGCCGCCGCCGGCCATCATGCGGCGCTCAGCGATGTCAGCGATGCGCGCACCGTGTTGACATTGTCCGGGCCGCGCGCGCGCGAGGTTCTGGAGAAGGGCTGTAGCCTCGACCTCCATCCGCGCGCCTTCCAAACCGGACACTGCGCCCAGACCCGCCTCGCCCGCGCTGCCATATTGCTGCATCAGACCGCTGACGCCCCCGCCTATGACATTCACGTCGCCTGGAGTTTCGCCGCCTATCTGTGGGTGTGGCTGGAGGACGCGGCGGCGGAATACGGCGTCGCCGTCGGCGATGTCGCTTGAGGCGCGCCTATCTGGTTTCAGGTGAAACCTCAATTTCCTCCCATGTCCGGCTAGATTTAACGGAATACTAACTTTGCAAATATATGGTTACAGCGCTTACATCGGTTGGCATAGACCATTGGAGACCAGCCGCAAGACGGCACTCATTGTAGCGCTCAGGGTTGGATGCAGAATTGGAACTCGAGGAATCGCGCGTTGCAATTGCCGTCGGATCAGAAGCGGGCCGAACTAAACCTCCTGCTGGTTGGCTGTCACGAAATTGACCGTCTGCTGACTACTACGTCTTGCGGTAGATCCAAGAATATCAATTACAGCGTGAGCACAGCCACTGGCCATGAAGAGGCCATGCGGGTGATCGAATCCAAGCAGTTTGACGCCTGCCTGGTGAATTTCGACTTGGCCGGCAAAACCGGATTGGAGCTGGTTCGCGACGCCGCCGAGGCAAAACACGGCTTGCCGTTTATCCTACTGACCGATCGCGACGATCACCGCATCGACGCGGAAGCCATGGCGTCCGGTGTGGTGGATTATTTCGTCAAGGATCAGGTGACGGCGCCGCTCCTGAGGCGCGCCATCCGCTACGGCATCGAACGCAAGCGCACCGAAAAGCGCCTGGCTGCCCTCGCCGATTTCGACGAACTGACCGGTCTGGCCAATCGCACGCATTTTCACGGCATGTTGCGCCATGAGATTGCGGTGGCCAACCGCACCGGCCGGCAATTGGCGATCTTCTTTCTCGATTTGGATCACTTCAAGCGGATCAACGACGATATGGGCCACATGATGGGCGATCACCTGCTCAGAAAAGTGGCCGACTGCCTGCGCGATTGTTGCCGCGAGACCGACACGGTCGCCCGCCTCGGCGGCGATGAATTCGCCATCGTTGCCACCCATATCGAGGATGGCGGCGGCGCCGAAGTGGTGGCGAACAAGATTCTGGCGGCCTTGTCGGAGCCTTTCATGATTGTCGGCCACAACGTGCACGCCAGCACAAGCATTGGAATCTCGCTCTACCCATCGGATGAAGACAATATCGAAAGGCTGCTGGCCAATGCGGATATGGCGATGTACCGCGCCAAGGCCGAGGGCGGCAATACCTACCGTTACTTTGACGCCAGTCTGAGCGAAGAAATCAAGCGCAAACGCAACATGGGCCGCGCCATGCGCCAGGCCCTCGATCACGGCGATTTCACCGCGCACTACCAGCCGGTTTTCGACGTAACGGGCGGGCAGGTTATCGGCGCCGAGGCACTGACGCGGTGGCGCCCGGACGGCGAGGGTTTCATCTCCCCGTCAGAGTTTATTCCCATCGCCGAATCCGATGGACTCATCGACCGGCTTGGCGAGCGCATGCTGCTCACCGCCTGTAAGGACTGCATGGCCTGGCAAGGCCAGGGCCTGAAAGATATCGGCGTAGCGGTCAATGTTTCACCGTCGCAGTTCAAGCGCTCCGGTATTGTCGAAATAGTTCTGCGAACGCTTCAAGACAGCCGCCTGGATCCCACTCTGCTCGAATTGGAATTGACCGAAAACACGGTTATGCGGGATTTCGAGGAAGCGGCCGAGGCGCTGCAGCGCTTGCGCGACGAGGGCGTGCGAATCGCCATCGATGATTTCGGCACCGGTTACTCTTCCCTGGCCTATTTGAAACATCTGCCGGTGGACCGGCTGAAAATAGATCAATCTTTTATCGCCGGCGTCGAAAACCAATTCGGCGACCGTGCAATCACCCGCGCCATGATTCGCCTCGGCAGCGGATTGGGCATCGACGTCACTGCGGAAGGCGTCGAAAACGCGGCACAGCTCAGATTCCTGAACTCAAAAAAATGCTCTTCGGTACAAGGTTATTTCCTCGCCAGGCCGATGCCGCTGGAGACTTTCGTGGAAGCCGTGCGCGGCCGTAACGTTCATTCCGGCGCGGCTTAACGCCCGCCCGCCCGGTCCCTTCACTCATCCATCTGCGGCCCGCTGGCGCTGAGATTGCGCATGTCGGTCTTGATATGGATGAGCGACGGGCGGCCGCCCGAAGGGCGGTTGCTCGAAGGGCGGTTGCT
>PVBE011165185.1_pt1 | contig 10290 bp, 3 predicted proteins | sample 1631181 | NCBI WGS metagenome assembly PVBE01 (sample SAMN08397723, study PRJNA350692) | Marine metagenome, whole genome shotgun sequencing project. | isolation source: water | place: Pacific Ocean | collected 2012-04 | reverse complement strand
GTACACTCCGGTTGCTCCTGTCAGATCGATGTAAAAGGGGAAAAGTCTTCCCAGAATACGCGATCCAACAGAATAAGGTCCAAAGCGATACACTTTTACGGCGCCCGCCAAGGTGCTACGTTTGTCCGGCGCCATTTACATTGCCCTGCACTTACGCCTTCGACAAGCGCAAACTGCACAACCAGGGCTACACCAAGGGGCAAAGCCAGCGAACAGCTCTTTCTATTTATCATTATGTCTTTTTCTGGGAATCGTTGGCTACAAATTGATAAGAACTGTATTTTCAATCTATATCTGCCACGGTTCCCTTGATGCACGGCGACACATCCGGTTTGCTTCAATATCGTCAGTGAATTGTGCCTTGTGCATGTCGAACTTCAAATTACGCTGCAGCCGTTCACAGATGTCGGCTGCAAGGTTGATCATCATTGAATTAAACATGGCCTGGGGATTAGCAACTGTTTCCCGTCGTGATTTGACACAATTAAGGAAGTCACGCATATGGTTCATGGGGCGTTGTGTCCTGGTTGAATACTGTCCAACAACCTTCTTGAATTCGGAAAGCATAGCCGGTGATGAGACGTCAGGCCTTGAATATCCGTCGGCCGCCGCGGCCCATCCCTCCGAACCATCAAACCGTTCACCACACGCGTTCCTGTCACCCCAGTATTTGCTGTTTTTCGCTCCTTCTGCTGGGCGGACGAGCACTATCTTTACGCCACTTGCCAGGCGGACAATGATGTCGACGCCGGGTTTGGTGAACTCAAATGTGATGGGCGAAGCTTTCGACATATCGAGGCCGGCCAGGACCTGGGCAATCGTATGCGATCCCCACTGCGCAACATCGGTGCCAAAATCATAAAAATTATTCCATTTAGGACCCATGCCACGATACGCATATCCGGCGTTGTAAGGACGCCATGGGCAGGCGCCAAGCCAGGCATCCCAGTCAATTACTTCTTTAGGCGGTAAGGGCTGCTCAGGCAGCCAGTCGTGGCGAGCCCCTCTCCCTCCCCGCCACCTGATATCGGCGTAAGCGGTATGAATCTCTCCAAGCCCTCCCGACCGGGCCATTTGAATCGCAAAGACATGGTTCGCTTCACTGAGCCGTTGCGTTCCCGACTGAAAGATCCGGCCATACTGTTTTGCTGTATCAACCAACTTCCCGCCCTGGGCTATGGTAAAACAGCCCGGTTTCTCGCAATAGACGTCCTTTCCCGCCCGCATCGCCATGATGGAGGCAGGCGCGTGCCAACGGTCGCCAGTGGCAATCAACACCGCGTCGATATCCGTGCGTTTGGCCAGGAACTCGCGGATGCCGATATACGTGGCGCAATCATTGTTGTTGTACTTGGCATCGACCATTTTCTTCACAGCGTCACGCTGGCTTTTCTTGACGTCGCAGATTGCGACAAACTGCACGTCGGACTCCGCCATCATCCACCTCAAATCACCTGAGCCCCTGCCGCCAAGCCCAATGCCTCCTGTCACAATTCGCTCGCTTGGAGCCACCGCTCCACCGCGTCCCAGTGCTGATGCCGGAATGCAGTACGGAAGCGCGACAGCACTTGCCGCCACGGAGCTTCTTTTGAGAAATGCCCGCCGGCTCAATTTCCCGCCGTTCAATTTTTCAGTCTGGTTTGTCATGTCATTTTCTCCTGAACAATGCGTTACAGGTTCACTGCTGGATATATTTATTTGCCGCCTGCCCGTTTCAATAACGCCCTTGCCTCTTTGACAATTGCCGGGTTGTCCGCCGCCGTAATAACCTTCTCAATCGCATTCTTTGCTACAGGGGTATTCAGGCTTTTCGGACGTTTTTTAACGATCGCCATGGCGGTTGTTACGGCTTCGGTTTTCACAGCAGGATCATCAAGATAGGGAATGATTAGTTTAAGCGATCCAACGTTCCCCAAGCGTCCAAGCGCGCCCAACAGCATTCTTTTTTCCGCTGTTCGCTCTATCATGGCGGCAGCCTGCCTGCATATGGCATACCTGTCTTTCGCGGGAATATCCTTCCTGAAAGCCATATTCAAGTAACCGCGAAGACACAGTATCTTATCAACCGGTTTACTTGAATTCTTCGCCAGTTCCAGCAGTACAGGAATGGAATCGCTGCTTCTCCACGTGCTGATCACCCTGATCGCCGCCGCGTGAATATCCTTGTTGGCATCACCCACGGCGCGGCGAACGGCCTTGAGCGCGCCAGCTCCGCCTGTCACGCGCAAGGTCCTCAAGACCGCAGGTTTCGCCTCGGGAACAGCCTTGCCCAGTGCATCAACCAGTTTTTGTTCCGCAGTATCCGGGAGGCCAGCGGTGCTACAAATAGAACCGACTGCTTTTTCAAGTGCGCTTATGTCTGCTGGGCGCGTTTCTTTTACGAGTATCTCCAGTAATTCAGGAAGTTCTGAATACCCGGCCAGTTCCCCGTAACCCTTGATGGCTGCAGTCCGCAAATTCTTGTCTTTGTCCGACATAATCTTAAGAAGACGCGGTGTTGCTTTCGCTATCCGGCGCTGACCGACCATACTGATCATTTTTATCTTCAGGGCCTCGTCTTTCGAATCGAGCATCCTGATAACGGTCTCGTCGACATCGGCGCCGCTTAATCCGGCAAGTGCGGACTCTGCTGTCCGCGCGACGTTACCGTCCGGGTCTTTTAACAATTCTATTAAGGCTGGAGCCGTACCTGTTTTGCCGATCTCGGCAACAGCCCTTATTGCCGCTACCCGGGCTGTCGCGTCTCCGGCCTTTGCCAGTCCAAACAGGGCGGGTAACGCCGCCTTGTCAGCGCGTTTGCCAAGAACATTGCAGAGAAGTATCTGCTTGTCGACGGAAACTGTTCCGAGTTCATCGGCCAGCATTTTTGACGTGTCGGCCTCTTTCAGTTCCATGGCTATTCGTGCGGCCGCCTGGACAAGTCCATAATCCGAACTGCGAATTGCTTCCATGAGAAGAGCCGCCCCATCCTTGTCGCGCAATAAGACTGCTCCACGCAGGGCTCCGGCTCTCACCTGGTGCGGCGCCTTCGGCATATTGCGCAGGGAGTCGTAAATGGCAAGGGCTCTGTCACGCGTGCCTTTTGCGCTAAGCGTTTTCGCGCATTGCAACAGGCCTTCGTAAACCACCAACCGCTTCGTTGCCTCGGCCCGTTTCAGCGTTTTCTCCAATGCTTTGGACGCTTTCTCCGTGCCGATGTTTCCAAGAGCGCGCACCGCAGCCTGCGCAACGGCTGTATCTGCATCTTTCAACATGGCGGTGAGGGCTACAATCGCTTTCTCATCATGTCGCCGGCCAATACTGCCAATTACACCAACCAGCCGCAGACCCTTCAGTTTACCGAGTGCGTTCCTAAGTGCATCGTCCACTGTGGGGCTGTCGATAGGTTCAAGGGCATAGCGAGCCATGTGCGAAAGTTTTTTATCCGCGAGCATCGCGGCAAGCGTGGGTACAGCATCCGCGGTTCCGAGTCGCGCCAGTTTACGGCAGGCATCCGCCTTCTCCTTATGTTCCGCGTTCGACTTGAGAACGGCAATCAGGTCTGCCTCGAGTTTGATATCTTTTAGAACAATATTCCTGAATTGCAGCTTCATTGGAGGGCCCTTATGCATCTGTAGAGCGATGATGCCTCCCTTGCGGGCCTTGGCGTCATTGTCCGTAATCTGACACATCAGGACTCCGTTGACATACAGTGTGATATCAGACCCGCTGCATACGATCCGCTGCTTGTTCCATTCTGTTTTCTTGAAGTGTTTGAGCAGCTCGGCTTTGTCTCCGATTTTCCGGACTTCTATCTTGCCGTCAGCCGAGATAGTGACCTTTGTACCTCGCGCCCCAACCAGTCCGCGCCCATGTTGGTATACAAAGCCGACCAGATTGCCGTTACCTGTCATATCGGCCTGGTATCCATGAGTGTTCCAGTTGGGTCTGGTTTCCGATCGGAACTGGATTCCTGAATTCGCCTTCTCGCTCAACCGGAAATCGGCGGTCAGTTCGAAGTTCCTGGGCTGCCCGCCTTTCCATATAAGGTAATTGGTTCTTTCGCATGGCTTCTCGACCGTACTTTCTGCTGTCAGCGCACCATCCTCAACGCGCCACCAGCCCGGCGCGCCGTCCCAGCCTGTAAGGTCTTTTCCATTGAAGAGAGTTTGCTCTCCGGCATTAACGAGTCCTGCAATCAGCAGCAACGCCATGAACGAGATTATTGATCTTCTATTCATCATTTCTCCATGCCTGTCTTTATAACAGTTCTTGTGTACGCAGCTGATTGTCCAGCATACCAGTTTGGGTCGGCAGTGAGCCAAGCGTTAGTAAACTTTCCCAAAATCGCGCTGCTGTGGAATAGCCTTCGCGCCCGGCATATCAATCCTGGGATACTTCTTCACCGCCCTGCCGGCCGTCCGCAACGCTTCCAGCAGCTTCTTGTACTCCGGGTCATCCTTGCTCTTAAAGATGGCCTTCGGCTCATCCTTCACCCAGCCGCCGGCGCTCTTGGCCAGGTTACGCAGCAGCATCCTGCTCAACTCCGGATTACTGAAATTAATCGACGCCGATGTCAGCCTCTGCTTATTAGTCGCAAGGAATCCATCCACAACTTCCTTCCACTCCCCAAACTCCTTGTCCTTCACGCCCCTGGGCAATACCATCAGATCCCGCCCACCTCGCGTATGGGGCCTGGTCATATCCCAGGTCGAGTAGTACGGCACATTCGCATCGATCCACGCAAAGATTCGATCATACTCATCAGCAGTGAGCTGAACCTTTCCGTGTCTAGCCTCCAGCATCTCCGTCAGCTTGCTCACCATCGACCCGGTTTTCATCGCGGGAAACACACCGCTGGGTCCATACCCTATAAAGTAGGATTGAATAAACGTATGGTCCTTAAAATACCCCACCCTCGACGAGTCGCGCATGCAGAGACTGTCAAAACTCATGTTAAAGAACCGCGTCCTGTCAGCGGTCATGTCAACACCGCCCTTGGGCTCTTTGCCATTATGGCATTTGATACAATGCTTATCCCATACGGGCTGGACCTGTTTCAGATAATCCACCGGACCGGAGCCCCAGGACGGCGGGGCGATCTTGTCGACCGGTTTCTTCAGCCTGTCCATCGTCCGGGGATCCGCCTTCGGCGCGTTGAGCCTGTCCTCATGACATCCTATGCACGCCACCCTCTCGCCAGTGGTGATCTGTGTCACACTGCCCATTCGCTGGATTTCCTTGCCGCTTTTATCGATAGCACTAAAATGGAGCTCCACATTGCTCGGAGCCTCAAAATACGCGCTCCCATTTTCGTCCACAGGCACCGCCCCGTAATACTCCTTAACGTAATAGGAACCCAGCCCGACGATCGGATAATGATCAAACACGCGCAGGCCTTCGGTGTTATATTTCTTGGGCACATGCCTGTACACCCTGAGCTTCTTGACCTGTCCCCGCTTGACCCCCTGGGCCAGCAGGCCCTGGTAGACGTCCTGTACAAAAAACGTGCCCACACCCGCCTCCTGCGGACAGTCACCCGGAATAGCACGCGTCTTGTTGCGCTTACTCAGGGTTACCGGACTGTAACAACCGTGCTTGATGTCGGTAGCGCGATACAACGGATAAGTCGTACCGCCATGATCCAGAAGGACCAGTCCGGCAGGCAAAGACCTGGCCATACCGTAACTCACGACCGACAGCTCTCTGCAAAACGGCCAGGGCTCACTGTACGCATCAGGAAATATCTTGTCGCCCCCGCCCCGCGTCTGTCGCCAGGTCTTTCCCGCAGCCGGCTGCCCCAACGGCGTTGAATCGGTAATCTTTCGGCTGGCTTTAGGATTCTCAAGACCGAGTTTCCTGTCAACAATGGCAATATCAGTGATCGCCGGATGATGATGCGCCGCCATCATGTATATCAATTTGTCCGTGTCAGGTATCGGTTTAGGCCCGTAAAGTGCTTCCGGCATGACTATCGTATTGCCATAATAGAGCTTGAGCTGACGACCATTCGGATTAATCGTCCATAAACCCTGCCAGGCGAATATGCTCTTGTCCTGGTATTCCCAGCGCGACACGACAATCGAACCGTCGGGCATCAATGCAGGACTCACCGTACATAACGCCGTCCAATCAAAACGTCGGATGTCGCTTCCATCTTCTCTGCAAACATACAAAGCACAGGCCAGAAAGTTCTGACAAAGCGAGAACGACTCCACACGCGTTGATGAAAAGATGATGCGGCCGTCAGGATAATAGACCGGCGTGAAATCATGCCACGGCCCATCAGTGATTTGCTTCAGTCCCGAGCCGTCAACATTGATCTCCCAGATATGGAATGATGACTTGCCTTTCGTTCTGTAATGCTCCTTGTAACTCATCAGGAGCTTCTTGCCGTCGAAGGATGGATGGATGTCAAAGATGAACCCGTCTTCGGTCTTGAAAATCTCCTTCACGCTTCGGTCTTCAGGATCATAGATGCATATCGCCGAACCACGATCTGTCCGACGCGAAAACATCGTGGCGTTCGTGCCGCGCATACCGTACGACCGACGTCTCACGAAAGCGACCTTCCCGGTCTTTTTAATCGCACGCGCAGTCAACCTCTCGCTGACCTGTCCTATCACATTGACCATCTTTGGGCTATCAGAGTCAGGCAGCGCCAAAGCGGCCCGGATTTCTTCGCGGTCCTTCTCATCGGCCAGCCACGCCCCATTCAACCGCTCCAACACTTTGCGTCCAGTCTTCTCGCTGTACTTGCCTGTGAAAAATCCTGACTTATCAAAGCCCCTATAAGTAACAAGCGAATGATAAGCCGCAGGATGCCTGGCTTTCAGGCTTTTTGTGAGGTGGTCCATAAAAGAGGTCCTGAATTGGATCCTCCAGGGCGCCATTCCCGCGTCGCCGAGGACCTTCGCCGCGGCCCACTTCGAGTCGTCGAAGCCGACCTTCGCCCAGCCCTGCGTCTTCGTCGTGCTGACGCGGGCTTCGGCGTCGCTGCCAACGACGATCGTCGCCTTGCCCACGGTCGCGTGCAGCCGGAAGATCGCCGCCGCCACGCCCCCCCCGTTCCTTGCCTCGACCGCGATGACGTTTGCGCCGGCCCGGAGCTGCGCGGCGACGGCGTAGTTGTCGACGGAATCCCAGTGGCCGTCCGATCCAATCTTCTGACCGTTGATATACGCCGTGTATCGATTGTCCACGGTGAGTTCGAGCTGCGCCTTGTCGGGCTTGGTCTTGAGCTCGAAGCGGCGGCGGATGTAGCGAGACCGGTTGGTCTGGGCCTTCTTCGCGCCGTCGGCGGTGTCCCAGACCCAATGGGACTTGGACCAGCTGTCGGAGCCGTCGTTCTTCGTTTTCCAGTCTTTGAACGACTGGGGTTTGGCCGCCAAGGCGCCAAGGGACATCAGAAGGGTCATAACAGTTGCTGTAACGACCATTGTTTTCGATTTGTTCTTCATGGAGAACCTCTCCTCTGGGATTTTGCTTCGCACCGCCTGCGGCGTCCCAGATGGCGTTGCGCCAGCGACCATCGCGGGGTCTTCACAGTGATTGTATCCGAGGCGGCGGCTTGAGCAAACTGAATATGGGCTCTGGGCATCGGACCACAGGCGTTGAACCGCGCCACAGGTGAGCTCGGAGGTCAAAAACAGGCTCTTTTCTGTAACCACGACGTACTTTCCCCGTCGGTATCGCTTGACCGTCATGCTTTCGACGTTCGTTCCGCTCATCCGGGCGCCAGTTCTCCAAGGCGATGAATCCACTGGAGAATCTCGCTGAACAGCAGACAGTTTTGCGAAGCTCTGGGAGATGCTATGCGCGTGGTGGGTTCGTCGGTACGAAATCAGCCAATGTACACGGTCTTGCCGGAGCCAGGGGGACCTATAATGAGAATCACATACTGCCCGATACTTGACGTGAGGGACGAGGCAATAACACCAGGTACTGGCGGAGCATTTCAGGGGCAGGGAAAAGGGCCAACGACACAACCAATACAGTCGTCATCGCGGGCGTCAGCCTGGGCGTCAGTCGTAAGACCTGATGCCGCAACATCCTTTCCATAAGGTGTTTATGGAGATATGCTTGCGGTCTTCTAAACCGCAGGTCACAGGTTCGAGTCCTGTCTGGCGTGGTCATAGCACGAGACAGGCCAGCCAATTACGGCTGGCCTGTCTCGTTTTTCTAGAGGTTTACGAGGGCACAGCTTGTTACCTGTTGCTTAAAAAAGAGTTACGACAGGATACTGCACATCGTGCCGACAATCGGCTTGCCGTCGGCTTGTTTCGGCGTGCCGGTGCGCAGACACATTCTGTCGTGGCCTGATGGCAAATATGATTCCGCGTTACCGTGGGTGGGTGGCGCGGTCGATGATGAGTCTAGCGTTGTTTTCGGCCTTTAGCGGCCGATTGAATCTTGCTGACATCGAGTACGAACATGCTGCGGCCGTGGGTGGCGATGACAAGTTCATGATCGCGCGGATGCACCGCCAGGTCAAACACCGGGACAGGCGGGAGCTTGGTGCACAGCGAGATCCAGGTCGCGCCGGTGTCGAGGGACACGTAGACTCCCAACTGCGTACCCACGTAGAGTACGTTGGCGTGGTGCGGATCCTCGGCGACCACGTACACCGGTTCGGCCGGAAGGTTGGCTGAGATCGAACGCCAGGTCTTGCCGTAATCCTGCGATCGATATACGTAGGGGTCGAAATGGTCTCGGCGGGCGGCGTTCAGGGATGCGTAGACTACCTTCTGGTCATGTCGCGAGGCCGCGACGCGAGTGATTTCCATCCGGGGCAGACCCCTCGACGCGTCAGCCCAGCTCTTTCCGCCGTTTCTGGTCACGTGGGCCCTCCCGTAGCCGCCAGCATAGAGAAGGCCCGGCGTCGATGGGGATTCCGAGAGACTCAATATGGATGATCTGTCCAGATCCGGGCTGATCGCAGTCCACGAGTCGCCGCGGTTTCCCGACTTGAGTACACGCTGGGCGGCGCAATAGAGCGTGCGGGGATTGTGGTGCGAGATGATCAGGGGCGTATTCCAGGCGAATCGCAAAGGCGGCTTCCCGCGCTCGCCCCGCGGGCGGATTGACTTGTCGCCGTGTCCGGACAGCAGCGGTCCGTCCAGGCGCTTGCGGCGCATACCGCCTCTCTGATGTTCGTAATACGCAACGTTGGGATCGGTCGGATCGGGGAGCGTGACGAAGCCGTCGCCACCGCCCCACCGGTCCAGGAACACGTGTTTCCACGGATCGGGCGAGCTGCTGTCGACAACGTAGGTGCTCGGTCCGTAAAGCGAAGCGTTGTCCTGCGTGCCGCCCCAAATTCGATAGGGCTTGTGCATGTCCAGATGCACGGTGTAGAACTCTCCGATGGGCAGATTGTTGATGTGGAGCCAGGACTTAGCCTTGTCGGCCGATACAAAGAGACCGCCGTCTGTTCCGAGCAACACGCGTCCGGGGCTGGCGGGGTCCAGGACGATCTCGTGCATATCAAGGTGCAGCACCGTCGCCGCGTGCTTGTGAAGGCGGCGGATCTTCTCTCGGGCATGCTGGAACGTCGCCCCACCGTCGGACGAGACCAACAGTTGCATTCCGCAGACGTAGATACGCTTCGGGTCGTCAGGAGCGATGCGAATGTCGCAGAAGTCCCAGCCGATCCAGGTCGACAGGGGTCTCTTGTGCGTGCGGCGGAAGCTCTTGCCCCCGTCCTCGGATCGATAGACCTCCGCCCCGCCGGGTCGCCTGCCGCGAGCCAGGCGGCGGTTGACGACAAGCGCGTAAACGAGCCCCTTCTTGGCGTGCGAAAGGTCGATGCCAATCCGGCCGATCTCCCTGGTCGACGGGAGCCCGCCGGCCAGTTTCTTCCAGGTCTTACCGCCGTCTGTCGTCTTGTGAATGCCGCTGCCGGGCCCGTGGCGACTCCACGCCGCAGCGTATAGCGTCAACCGATCGTGCGGATCGATGACCAGGTCCACGATCCCCGTCGAATCGTTGACAAACAGGACCCGCCGCCACGTCTTACCGCCGTCGGTCGTCTTGAAAACGCCGCGTTCGTTATTGCGCGAATGATGGTGTCCCATAACACCGGCGTAGACCGTGTCGGAATTCTTCGGATCCACGATTACCCGGGCGATGTGGTGCGAATCGTGGAGTCCCATGTTGCGCCACGTGGCGCCGCCGTCGGTCGATTTGAATATCCCGGTCCCGGGGAACGACATCCCCGGATGAGTTTCGCCAGTGCCCACCCATATCGTTTCGGATTTGCTGGGATCTACGGCGATCGAGCCGATCGCGGTGGTTGACTGGTCGTCGAAG
>PVBE011077268.1_pt1 | contig 10290 bp, 8 predicted proteins | sample 1631181 | NCBI WGS metagenome assembly PVBE01 (sample SAMN08397723, study PRJNA350692) | Marine metagenome, whole genome shotgun sequencing project. | isolation source: water | place: Pacific Ocean | collected 2012-04 | reverse complement strand
TTCGCCATCTTCTCGCCGTCGGTTTCCAGGTCGAAGTGGATCAGCGCCACGTCGTAGTGCGCGCCCATTTTCTGCCAGGGCTCGTCGCGGATCACATCGATGAATCGCTCTCCGCGGATCCGCCCGGTCGCCGGGTCCATGCTCTCGGTCACGTACCAGCGGGTCGACCAGTAGGGGCTGCCGGCCTCGACCCCCGGGATGTGCCAGGTGCCGAACGGCCGCATTTCCGGCCGGCCCAGATCAAAGCCCTCGTTGGCGGCGATCCGCAGCGCCGCCTCAAACGTCGCCGCGATCCCCTCCAGCACCGTCCGCGCCTCTTCCAGCTCGACGTTGCGGGTCCATTGCACCGAGATCGATTTCAAATGCCTATCGCCTCACGGGCCGCCATGGCGGCATTACTCCGTTCCGGCTAGCCGGATTGCGGTGGGCCGGCCCACTCGCGCAGCAGCCGGGTGATCAGCCGCACACCGACGCCGGTGCCTCCGGGGCCGATGTGCGACTTCTCGGTGACGTTCCAGGCGGTCCCCGCGATATCTAGGTGGCACCAAGGCACCTCGCCGGCGAAATGCTTCAGGAACATTCCCCCGTTAATGGTACCCGCCGGGCGGCCCCCGGTGTTGTTGATATCGGCCGTCTTGCCTTTGATGTTCTCTTCGTATTCATCCCAGAGCGGTAGTTCCCAGACTCGCTCGCCGGTGAAGTCGCCGGCCGCGCTCACCCGTCGATTCAGCTCCGCGTTGGTCCCCATCAGCCCGGTCGCCTGGTGGCCCAGGGCGATGATCACCGCACCGGTCAAAGTGGCCATGTCGACAATCGCGTCCGGGGCGAACTCCTGCGCGTAGCAGAGCGCATCCGCCAGTACGAGTCGCCCCTCGGCGTCGGTGTTGTCCACCTCGATGGTCTTGCCGTTCATCGCCGTCAGCACGTCGCCCGGCTTCACCGCCCGGCCATCGGGCATGTTCTCCACCGCCGCCACGATTCCCACCACCCGCAGCGGCAGCTTCAGCGCGGCTACCGCCTGGATGATCCCGATCGTCGCCGCCGCCCCCGACATGTCGAACTTCATGTCCCCCATGTTCAGGCCCGGCTTCAACGAGATGCCGCCGGTGTCGAAGGTAACCCCCTTGCCGCAGATAGCCACCGTGCCGGTGGACGCGCCATCCGGCCGGTAGTCCATCACGATCATTCGCGGTTCCTCGGCGCTGCCTTGGGCCACCCCCAGCAGCGCCCCCATCTTCAGTTCCGCCATCTCGTTTGGCCCCAGCGTCCGTGCCTCCACTCCGGCCCGCGCGCACATTGCCAGCGCATGGTCCGACAGCGCCTCCGGCGGCATATGTCCGCCCGGCGCGTTCTGCAGGTCCCGGGCCAGCGCCACCGCGTCGGCGATCGCCGCCCCGGCCGCCGCCGCCGTCGCGATCGGTTCCACCGCGTCCCCTTCCGCTACCACCATGGTCAGCGCTTCGATATTGACCGGCTTGTCCACCATCTCACCGAAGGTCTTGAAACGGTCGTAGCGGTACAGCGCCAGTTTCGAGCCGACCACCATCGCCTCGGCCACCATCACCTCGCGACCACCCGCCGGTGCCGGCGCCGGCGTCGCCACCTGCTTTGCCCCCAGCCCATCCGCCGCCTTCACCGCCGTCGCCATCGCTTCCGTGGCCCGCGCCGGGTTCATAGCGTCCGCCTTGCCCAGCCCCACCACCACCACTCGACCAGCCGGGATCATGTTCCCGGGATACAGCGTCAGCGTGGCGTTGAACTCGCCGCCGAAGTCGTTCAGCGCCCGCAGCCGGGCGATCTCGCCGCCCAGCGCGCCCTCCAGCGCCACCAGCGGCGGGTTATCGGGGGCGTCCTCGAACAGGCCGATGATCAGGGTATCGGCGACAAATATCGAGAAGTCGCCCGCGCTGATGTGAATATCCAAATTGGTACTCCGGCTACTGGGGTTACTGGGCTCCGCGGCTCCCCGAATTATATCTACCCGGCGCCGCGCCTACCCCTTGATTGCCGCCTGCAGCGCCGGGATCACCGCGTCCGTGATCGCGTCCAGGTCGTAGCCCGGGGCCCAGCCCCAGTCGGCCCGCGAGGCTGAGTCGTCGTAGCGATCCGGCCAGCTCGCCACGATCGCATCCAGCACCGGGTCCGGCTTGTAAGTGAACTCGGTATCCGGCAGCACCCGCCGAATCGACGCCGCGAACTCTTCGGCCGACGGCGCGATCCCGCTCAGGGTGTAGACCCGCCTAGTCAGGTCGGCGGCCGGCGCGTCGTGCAGGCCGATCAGCGCCCCTACCGCGTCCCCGATGTAGATGATCGGCGCGCGGGTCGCCGGTTCCAGGTAGAACTCATAGGCGCCCTTTTGCACCGCGTCCAGGTACACCTGCGAGCAGTAGCCGCTGGCGCCGCCGGTTGATCCGAACGGCGCCACCGTAGCTACCAGCCGCAGCCCCCGAAAGTCCACCCCGAAGCGGTGGTGGTAGTAGACACCCAGGCGCTCGCCGGCCACCTTGGTTGCTCCATACAGACTTTCCGGCCACTGCGGCGCGTCCACCGGCACCGGGTCCTCGGTCATGTGCCCGTAGCTGGCCACCGTACTGGTGAACAGCACCCGCCCGACGTCGTGTCGGTGGGCCGCCTCCAGTACGTTGCGGGTGCCGATCATGTTCACCTGCCAGGCGACTTCGGGATTCTCCTCGGCGTCCGACGACATCAGCGCCGCCAGGTGGAAGATCGAGTCAAAGCCGCCCTCGCCCACGATCTCGGACACCCGGTCGGCATCCGCGATATCCGCCACCGTCACCCGGCACCGCTCGAACTCGGGCGTGCGCACCCGTGGGCCGGTGCTGCGGTCCAGCAGCGTGACCTCGTCGCCGCGCCGCACTAGCGGCGCCGCCAGCCGCGAACCGAGACTGCCGTTGCCGCCGGTTATCAGGATCTTCATATGGTTCCCCGTTTCAGATTCGTCCTAGGTTCCCAGCGATTGCGTCAGGTGTCCGTAGCGCTCGCGGATCTCAGCGCGTAGCGTGGCCGGCAATGGTCCCGCCGTCACCGCCGCCAGGTTCTGCCGCAGGTGCTCGATCTTCGACGTGCCGGTCAGCACCGTCCCGACCACATCCGGCTCCAGTGCGAAGCGGTAGGCCGCCTCCGGCACCGAGTCGGCGCCATCCCCCACCAGCCAGCCCAGCGGGTCGTCCGCGTCCACCGTAGCGCCATCCAACGATCCGTCTTCCACCAACTCGGCGAAGATTTCTGCGCGCCGCAGCGCGTCGCTCATCGCCCGCCGCACCGCGAACATCACGATCACCCCGACATCATTCTCGCGGCAGACATCGAACAGCCCGTCCTCGCCGCAGGAGTTCAGCAGGTTGTAGCCCACCATCGCCGTGTCGAACGGCCCGCCCGGAAGGCACTTCAGCAGTGCCTCGTGCGGGCCGTCGATCTCCCACAGCTCGGTAACCCCGATATGGTGGATCCGCCCTGCCCGCCGCTGCCGTTCCAGTTCCGGGATCAAATCGCTCAGCACCGGTTCCACATCGCCCGCTTCCAGCCCGTGCAGCTGGTACAGGTCCAGGTGCTCAACCCCCAGTCGCTCCAGGCTGCGGTCCAGGTGCTCCGCCAGCTCCTTCGCGTCGATGATCTTGCCGTCGCCGCGACGGTTCTTGTAGCTCACCTTGCTCGCCAGGAAATAGCTATCGCGCCGGACCCCGGCCAGGGCCTTTCCCAGGATGACTTCGCTCTCGCCGTAAACCTCGGCGGTGTCGAAGAAGTTGATCCCGGCCTCGATCCCGGCGGCCACCAGATGGTTAATCCCCGGCTGATCCACGTCGGTCTTCTGGCCCAACTGACTCGGCCCCCCACCGCCCTGCCCCAGCAGCGAGACCCACATTTCCGTTCGACCCAGGCGTCTATATCGCATGATCGGGGATTCTAACTGCTTGGAGCGGCCCTCGCCGGGCGTATAGGGTATCCCCGAGTCGATGCGCAGGGGTTCGGCCGCAGTGGCCGGACCGGGAGGCAAACATGCCAGACGACCAGGGGCGAGTGCGGTGGGGAGTCATCTCTACCGCCAAAATAGGGGTCGAAAAAGGGGTCATCACCGCCGGCGACGAGGCCGACCACGGTGTCATCACCGCCATCAGCAGTCGGGACGCTGACAAGGCCGCCGCCGCCGCCGTGCAACTGGGCATCGAGAAGTCCTACGGCTCCTACCAGGAATTGCTCGACGACCCGGACATCGACGCTGTCTACAACCCCTTGCCCAACTCCCTGCACGCCGAATGGACCATCAAGGCCGCGCAGGCCGGCAAGCACATCCTCTGCGAGAAGCCACTGGCGGTAAACGCCGCCGAGGCGCGCACGATGGTCGACGCCTGCGACGAAAACGGAGTTCTTTTGATGGAAGCCTTCATGTATCGCTTCGGCAACCGCAACCTGCGCGCCCGCGAGATCGTCAAAGACGGCGGACTCGGCCAGGCGCGCCTGGTCCGCGTCGGATTCAGCTTTCCGTTGCCGCGCAACGCCGAGAACATCCGTCTGCAACAAAACCTCGCCGGCGGCGCCCTGGCCGATATCGGTAGCTACACCATCTCCATCGCCCGTTATCTCTTCGACGCCGAGCCGATGGCCGTCGACGCCCGCCTGGATATCGACCGCGAGTTCGAAGTTGACATCGGCGGCCTGATCACCCTCGACTTCCCGGGGCACCGGCGTGCCGCGCTTGATTTCAGCTTCGCCATGTCCCGCCGGCAGCACTACGAAGTCGTCGGCACCGCCGCGACCATGAATGTCGAAGAGTGCTTCCTGCCGGTCAGCGACGTCCGCACCGTCGATGTCGAGCGCCGCGAGGGCACCGCCGGCGATCCCGGCCCCGAGCAGCGCGTGGCCGAGCCCTTCCCGCCGCTCAACACCTACACCGCCGAGTTCGAGGCCATGTCCAAGGCTGTTCTCACCGGGGCGCCGCTGCCCTGGGGCGGCGAAGAGGCCGTCAACCAGATACGAGTCATGGATGCCGTCCGCGAGTCCCACGCCAGCGGCCGGCGGGTCGGTCTCGAGCCACTGCAGGAGACTGACTGAAATGTCCAATTCTGAAACCGTGAAATGGGGCATCATCTCCACCGCCAACATCGGCCTGCATAGGGTGATCCCGGCCATACAGGCGGCCGCTGACACCGAAGTCGTCGCCATCAGCAGCCGCGACGCCGAGCGCGCCGCCGCCGCCGCCGCCGAACTCGGCATCCCCGGGCACTACGGCAGCTACGAAGAGTTGCTCGCCGACCCCGACATCCAGGTCGTCTACAACCCGCTTCCCAACGGCATGCACCACGACTGGGTACTCAAGGCGGCCGCTGCCGGCAAGCACTCGCTCTGCGAAAAACCGATGGCCGACGATGTCACCCAGGCCGTCGCCATGACCGAAGCCAGCGCCCGCGCCGGCGTCCTCCTCCTGGAGGCCTTCATGTGGCGCTTCGGCAACCGCGTCCAGCGCGCCCGCGAACTCATCCGCCAGGGCGACATCGGCGATCCTCGCCTGGTCCGCGCCTCCTTTTCCTTCCCGCTGCCGCGCGATCCGACTAACGTCCGCTTCCTCAAAGAACTCAGCGGTGGCGCCCTCGAAGACGCCGGCGGCTACCCGGTCAGCGCCACCCGCTTCATGTTCGACGCCGAGCCCGAGTCAGTTGAAGCGACCTTGCACTGGGACGACGAGTTCGACGTCAACATCGGCGGCGTCGCCTCGCTGGCCTACCCGGAAGGGCGCCAGGCCCTGGTCGATTTCAGCTTTGCCCAGGAGCGTCGCCAGCGACTCGAGATCGTCGGCACCGAAGGCTCGATCGACATCGAAGACTTCATCCTGCCGGCCACCGCCGACTCGACGTTGCGCATCGCCCGGGGTGGCGAAGCAGAACTGGAAATCTTCCCGCCGGTCAACACCTACACCCTGCAGGCCGAGGCCATGAACCGCGCCGTCAACGGCGGCGAACCGCTGCCCTGGGACGGCGACGACGCCATTCACCAGGTGCGCATCCTGGATGCGATCCGCGAGTCACACCTCGGAGGTGGCCGGGTTGAACTGGCGCTCCACCGGAAGGTTGACGCCGATGGCTGAGGCAATCGGCAAGGTCAACTGGGGCGTTCTGTCCACCGCTCAGATCGGGCGCAACTGGGTGATCCCGGCCGGCCAGAAGGCCGCCAACACAAACTTCCTGGCCATCGCCAGCCGCGACCATTCCCGCGCCGAGGCGGCCGCCGAGGAACTGGGCATCCCGCGCGCCTACGGTTCCTACGAGGAACTGCTGGCCGACGACGACATCCGCGTCGTCTACAACCCGTTGCCGCTCTCGCTGCACGCCGAATGGACCATCAAAGCCGCCGAGGCCGGCAAGCACATCCTCTGCGAGAAGCCGATCGCCGTCGACGCCGTCGAGGCGCAAGCCGCGGTCGATCGCTGCCGCGAGCTCGGCGTCATCCTCATGGAGGCCTTCCAGTATCACTTTGCCAAGCGCAACCTGCGCGCCCGCAAGATCGTGGAATCGGGCAAGCTCGGCGCGCCGCGCCTGATCAAGGCGTCGTTCAACGTCAGCGCTCCACGCGATCACGACAACATCCGCTTCCAGAAGAAGCTGGCCGGCGGGGCGCTGGCCGACATCGGCAGCTACTGCGTCGGCGTCGCCCGTTTCATCTTCGACGAGGAGCCGCTACGGGTGCTGGCGACGCTTCGAACCGACGATGAGTTTGAGGTGGACTTCACCGGTTTCATGGTCCTGGAATTTGCCGGTGGCAAGTCCGCCCTGCTGGATTACAGCGGCGAAACGTTCGGGCGGCCGATTCTCGAGGTGCTCGGCAGCGAGGGACGGATGATCATCAACGACTTCCATCTGCCGTCGCTCAAGGAATCCAAGATTCGAATCTTCGACACCAACGGCTTCTCGCAGACCCTGTTCCCGCCCTTTGATTCCTACATGCTCGAGGTCGAAGCCATGTCCGACGCGGTGCTCTACGGCGCGCCGCTGAAGTGGCCGCCCGAGGAGGCCGTGGCCAACATACGGGCTATGGACGCGATCCGGCTTTCCTCCGCCGAGGGCCGCTGGGTCGAACTGTCAGAACTGGGCGGTTAGCCCGGGCGTTTAGCGTCGGCGTCCGCCGCCACCACCGCGTCCGCCGCCACCACCGGCGCCGCCGCTGAGCGATTCACCGGGCAGCATCGTGCCGCCCGACGAAGTCTGTCCGCCGGAGCCGTTGGCGCGGTCCGCCACCGGGTCGCGCCGTTCGCCCTCGGGTCGTATCTCATCCCAGTAGCGCCGCACGATCGAGTCGCCGATCATGTGCTCGATTCGCCCCAGGGTTACCAGGTCGCTGCCGGTCACCATCGTCGTCGACTGGCCCTGGCGCCCCATCCGTCCGGTCCGGCCCACCCGGTGGGTGAACATCTCCGGGTCCTCCGGCGGGTCGAAGTTGACGACCCGCGCGATCGACAGGATGTCCAGCCCGCGCGCCGCCACGTTGGTCGCCAGCAGGATCTGGCCTTCCTTGCTGTTGCGGAACCACTCCATCGCGCGATCCCGCTGCGACTGATTCATGTCGCCCTGCAACGAACGCACCTGGTACCCGGCGCCATCCAGCTGCCGGCGCAGGCGCTCCACGCCGTGCTTGGTGCGCCCGAACACCAGCGTCGTGCCAGTCGAAGGCTGATCCAGTATCCAGCAGAGCGCGCGGAACTTCTCGATCGCCGGCACCACCAGGATCTCGTGTTCGATATCCGGCGTGGTCAGCTCGTCGCCGCCGTGCTCCAGGCGAATCGGGTCGTGCAGGTATTTCTTCAATATGTTCTCGAGCCAGTCCGGCACCGTCGCCGAGAACAGCGCCACTTGGCGGTTCTGCGGCAGGCGGCCCATCAGCAGGTCGATGTCCGGCCCGAAGCCGTCATCCAGCATCCGGTCGCCCTCGTCCAGCACGAAGAAATGGATATCGCGTAGCGGCAGGTCACCCTGGTCGATCAGGTCGATGATCCGTCCCGGCGTGCCGATCACAATCTGCGCGCCGGCGCTGAGCGCCTGGCGCTGCGGGCCATACGAAGTCCCGCCGTGGATCAACACGCTGTCGATGCCGGTGTCGCGGGCGGCCATCTCGGCCACCGAGCGGATCTGCTGGGCCAGTTCGCGGGTGGGTGCCAGGATCAGCGCCTGCGGAGCCCGCAGGCCGGGGTCGATCGATTCGATCACCGGGAGTAGGAAGGCGATCGTCTTGCCCGAGCCGGTCGGGGCCTGGGCCAGCAGGTCGCGGCCTTCGATCAGGGCCGGGATCGCCAGTTCCTGGATGGGTGCCGGGGAGGTTATTTCCTCGTCGGCAAGGTTCTCAATGATGTCTGATTGCACGCCGAGGGCGCCGAAGTCGTTGTCCAAGTTGTTCCTGTTATCCAGGGGCCGCCCGGTACCGGCAAAAGCACGGAACGTGTACTCATCGCCAGGGGCTCGGATGTGGCGGCCTGGTGGTTCTTGGGCCCTGGCGTGAAAGCTGCCCGTATCGGGTGGCTTCCCCTACTGGTCTCTGCCGCCGCGCCAACCGTAGCAGCCCCGGCCGGATGCCCACAAGCTATTGGCGACCCACTCGGCCCGCCCCGGGCGTCGGACGCGTGCTACCGTGCGGCCACAATCGGCCCACGCGGGCCCGCGTGAACTGGAGCGATCGGCATGGCCGGCACCATCCTGAAACAGGACGAAATCGAAGTTTTCGACCGCGGCAGCGGCATCAAGAGCATCCCCCTAGTAGGCGGCGGACTCGGAGCGCAGGGCATCGCCACCGGCATGACGGTCTTCCCACCCGGCGGCGGCATCGTCGAGCACTGGCACAACGTCGAAGAGTCGGTCACCGTCCTGGCCGGCTCCGGCATGGCCGAGATGGCGGGCGAACAGATCCCCGTCTCGCAATACGACGCCACCTACATCCCGGCCGGCGTGCCGCATCGTTTCATCAACACCGGCGACTCCGAGATGCGGATTCTCTGGGTCTACGGCGGCACCGAGGTCACCCGCACCGTCGCCGCCACCGGCGAGACCTTCAAGCACCTGTCCGTCGAAGACACCACCGGCACCGTCAGCTAGGCGTCCCGAGCCGGATTGACACCGCGCCGCCGCCTGCGGACAATGACCTTGGCCGGAACGGGGACAGCCATCCACCAGGCAGGTGCCAATTGAAGATCACGTCGGTTCGCGCTCGCACCCTGTGCAATACCCAACACACCGCCGTGTCGTTCGAGCCGCCGCCGACCTCCGCGCTGGGCGCCCCCGGCCCCTTTGGCAGCAGCGTCCCGGTCTCCGCCGAGCCCGTCGCCCTGACCGTCGTCGAGATCGAGACCGACGCCGGCCTCACCGGCATCGGCACCGTCGGCGGACGCAACATCGGCGCCACCGCCATCATCGAGGGCCACCTGAGCCAGTTGCTGATCGGCGAAGACGCCACCCGCATCGAGTGGCTCTGGGACCGCATGTACAAGTCCACTCACCAGTACGGCATGCGCGGCGCAGTCATCATGGCCATGTCCGGCGTCGACATTGCCTTCTGGGACCTGGCCGGCAAGCGCGCCGGGCTGCCCGTCTACGACCTCATCGGCGGTAAGACCAAAGACACCATTCCCCTTTACCTCAGCACCCTTAACAGCGCCGCCGGGCTCGACGCCCTGCTGGCCGCCGCCACCGTCGCCGTTGACGACGGCTTCAAAGCCGTCAAGTATTTCTTCGCCCGCGGGCCCAACCACGGCCCTGCCGGGATGCGCGAAGAGATCGAAATCGTCCGCGAACTGCGCAACGCCATCGGCCCCGACATCCAGCTCATGCTCGACCCCCATTTCAAATGGGACCTGCCCTACGCCATGCGGATGATCGAGCGCCTGGTCGAGTTTGAGATCAGCTGGATCGAAGAGCCCATCCCGGTCGACGACCTGGCCGGGCACGAGCGCCTGGCCGACATGAACGCCATCCCCTTGGCCGCCGGCGAGCACTCGCGGACGCGGTTTGACTACGTCGCCCTGCTGAGCGCCGGGGTCTACTACCTGCAGCCCGACATGAACCGCGTCGGCGGCTTCAGCGAGATGCTCAAGATTTGCGGCCTCGCCGCCAGCCACAGCCGCGCCGTCTGCCCCCACCAGGGCTGGCTGCACTCTTACCACCTGATCGCCGCCATGAGTTGCTGCCCCATCGGCGAGTTCTTCCCGCGTCGCGAGCCGATCCCCGGCAACTCCCTGATCTGGGAGGTCCTCGACGGCGAGCCCCAGCCCGTCAACGGCTCCATCGACGTCCCCGA
>PVBE010827379.1_pt1 | contig 10290 bp, 15 predicted proteins | sample 1631181 | NCBI WGS metagenome assembly PVBE01 (sample SAMN08397723, study PRJNA350692) | Marine metagenome, whole genome shotgun sequencing project. | isolation source: water | place: Pacific Ocean | collected 2012-04 | reverse complement strand
CCCTCTACGGTAGGTAATGATTTACTGATTAAATCATAAGGAACTCCGTCTCGTTGGATAGCATTTAGTAGATATTGATATGCTTGATAATCTCCCTCTAATTGTTCTACTTTATCAATACTTTCATTAATTGATGTTTCTTTATTTTTTAGAACTTGTATATTACCAAACACACTTGTTGATGCTAATTTAGTATCTTCTAATTTATCATCTAATAAATATTGTTCTGATTTTAAGTCTTGTATTCTTAAATCAATCGATTGGTTAAAGACGACATCTTTTTCTTGTGCGACATATCTGTCCATTTCACTTACAATAGAATTGATTTGATTCTGTATGTTCTCTTCTCGTTCGTTGAGATATTGTAAGTTAGATGTAAGTTGAGAGTGTCGTGTTTTACCTTCAACCAATGATTGACCTAATTTATCTAAATCTTGTTTGTATGCACGAACTTTAAACATTGTTTGTATTTTGTCGTCCATACGAGATTTTTTATTCAAATACTTTGTGGCAAGTTCTTTATCTTTTTCCAAATGTTTTTTGGTTTCAATAGCATCCAATGTAAATGGATTACTCATACAATGGTCACAATTCTCATCGTATGTTAGATTACCAAGTTTTTCAATCTTATCTAATTTAACTTTTACATCTGCTTTTAGTTTGTCTATTTCAATTTGAAATAAATCTCTTTCTTCTTCAAGTCTTTCTAATTGTGCAAACTTGGTTTCTACATTATCACTTTCATATGTTTGAATCTTATTTTTGATTTCACTTAGTAACCTTTCACAATCATATTGTTCAGTTGTAGCATCATCAATATCTTTTCTAATATTATTATGTTGAACTTCTATTTTAGTTTTCTCATCTTTCAACACTTCAATATCTCTAATTGATTGGTCTACTGGCTTAAGATTTTTAGTTTCTTTTTCAATCTTTTCTTGATATTCTTTTATTTCAGATTTTATATTTTCTTCTTGACTTTTTAAAGTTTTTTCCTTAGATTCTAATATGATTAATTCGTTGGTGATTTGTGCCAATTCTGAATCATAATCAGATTTCTTAAAATCAGTCAACAAAGCATTTACATCTTTAATATCTTCTGACGCTTGTATCCATAATTTATCAAATATCTTTAGTCCCATAAATTGTGATAACAATTCTTTTCGTTCTTTCTGTGTTTTGTTGATAAATACAGTAGAATCATTTTGACTTGACATACTTGTTAATATGAAGTCTTCGAAATCACCAATTATCTTTCTGATATTTAATTGTGTTGTTCTTCTTTGGTCTCCATTAAGACTTGTAGTATCTCCGTTTTCATCAACCATCCAAAAATCAATATCTACCTTGACGTGTCCACTACGAAGATTCTTCTTACCTCGTTTTTCAATAAAGTAATCCACACCATCAATTTCAAAGTTTAGTTTACAATGTAGATTATTCTTTGCTTTGTTAATTATATTGTTTGCCCTTGTTGCTCTCGTTGATATATCGAATAGGCAAAATGCTAAAGCGTCCAATAAAGCCGACTTTCCAGACGCATTTGGTGCGAATAGTCCAACAATTCCGTTTAGTTTAGTAAAGTCTACTACATTGTCCTCTCCGTAACTAAACATATTACTGAACTCAAACTTCTTTAATTTCCAATTAATATTTCTTAAAATGTCTTCTGATGCTATCTTACTATTGAGTTCTGTTAAGATTTTATTTATCTTAACCATAGTGTCTTCATCAACTGCATAATTGTTATTAAGATACTCTTCAATTAAACTGAATTGATAACCTATGTTATTTACATTACCGATATTGATTTTGTTATCACGAACTTTATCTTTTGATAATCCATCTACTCTTGTAATAACACTTTCTTGAACTTTACATTTCTTTTGTAGTTGTGTCATTACTCGTTTCAATTGAGCAGGTTTAGTATTACTTACTCTAATACGAACTCTTGGTTTCTTTGGTAAGTCTGATAAATCTGGCAATTTACCATCATCGATATTGATTGTGTAGTATCCGTAATCATTTGGAATCTCAATGTATTTAGATTTAAGAGTTTCCATATCCCATAGTAAATAACCTTTACCAATATCCTCTCCGTGATTTTGTTGAATCAATGAACCACAATAAGCAATAGTTTTTCCTTTGTTGATAAATTGTCTTTTATGAATATCACCTAATAATGCTAAATCATAATCTTTAAACATTTTCATTTTGACTTTACTTGGTAGTTTGAATCCTAAATCAGTTTCACTTCTGTCTACGGTTCCGTGATACAATACTACATTAGTTCCATCTTGTTTTACATCTTTTGCTTTGATATAATCTGATTCTTTATCCCAAACATCCCACACTACTAAATTAGTATCTGCGCATCTATACACACCTGTTCTTTTTAGGTAATGTAGATTTGGGTGATTTAGATTTTCTACGATAGGTGTCAATACATCCATACGATTTGGATTATTTAGATTAGCATCGTGATTACCTGCTATGATAACTAATGGACATATATCTGCTAAGTTCTTGAACAACCTTGATAGTTGGTCAACTAATTCAGGTGACATCTCTGTTTTAGAGTGTGCTATATCTCCACCAATATATGAGATAGCATTCTTTGGATTCTTCTTTACTTCCTCATATAATTTATTGAATACTTCTTCGTATTCTCTATGTCGTTTTAAATTTCTTATTTGAATATCACTAATGTGATGTATGTATTTTAGTTTCCTAAATGGAACCTTCATTTTTGATTCTAACAATCAAACTCCTCAAGTCGTTTTGTAACTTTTTTTAGTTCATCTTCATCCAATATAATATCGTATGCGAATATTTCACCTTTTTTATAATACTTGCAGATATCCACTATATTAAAGTCTTCTTTAATTTCTACATATACGTCAGAACTTATGTGTACCTTAAATAAGTTCTCGTCAATTTGCCAAGTATCGTTTTCCATAAATCTTCATTTCCATTAATGTTTTAAAGTTCATCGGAACTGCTTCGTGGATTTTATCAATCATTTTACGATAACCTAAATCGTTGGGGTCTTGTCCGTCCAACTTAACAAAGTTAACCGAAATACCATTGTCGGTAAACTTCTCAACCATTTGGATAGCATCGTTAAAAGCATCTCCGTCTAAAACAATAAATATAGAGTTAACTCGTTTTTCCGTAATCTTCTTTTGTAACTTGGGTAAAATACTTTTCCCAAACAAAGGAATTGCGTTGCCTTTTATACTCATAGCGTCAAACACACCCTCAGTCAAGATTATCGGTAATGACCAATTAATATAAAGGTCAAATCCGATAATGTCTTTTGGTATAGGTGGATTCTTATATTTGAAACTTGAGTTATAAAAGTCTCTACCGACAAAATAATTTAACTTTCCACCTGAATCATAACTCGGTATAATAATTCTATTGTTATATGGTCCTTCTGAGCAATAACCTAAATTGTATCGTATAATGTCTTCCTCTCCTATACCTCTTTTCTTTAAAAATAATAATGCGTGGTCTTTAACTATACTATTATGTGGCTCTGATAATGATTTAAATTCTTTTGGTAGTGTTATGGTTTTATTGCCGGCGTTATCTTTTGTAGATTCAAAATAAGGTTTATCTCCGAGAAACACGGTCAATTCTTTGAATTGAGAATGATTTGCATTTGCCTTTTTGAATAATTGATACAAGTTATGTCCACCTTGATTACTTACCCAACAATGCCATTTACCCGTTTGGATATTGACTTGTAGTTTTGGTTTGTGATGATTAACAAATGGACTCCACCACATATACTCATTGGTCTTGCTTAATGATTGACCTTTTGAGTTCAATACTTTATCTATTAATTGTATTAGTTCAATATTCATTAGTTATTATAATTATATTTTTGATTTTCCAAACACCACTTTTTTCGTAGTTCTTTCAGTTTGTTACGACCATATTCTGTCCACTCACCATCTTTATCAAATATTTTATCATCACCCATTAGTTCTTTCAATATCATAATGGAATCAATACTCGTTACATATGTATCGTCTACTATTGTGCCGTCTTCTTTTTCAATTAGTATACTCACTTTTCGTATTCTACTAAGCCAGTATATTCGGATGATGAGCGAATCTTTTCACCCAAATTACCCACCATTTCTATATCAAGTTTCTTACAAGTATCAACTTCTGGCACTTCTCCAAAGTGTCTATCGCCACCTTTTGCGAAGATTAAATGTGCCATTGGTTTGAATTGAGCTGCTAATTCTAATGATTTACAAACTGATGCGTCTTCATCACAACTTATCAATACTTCATCTACACACTCTAATGCATAAATTATTTCCATTCTGTCCTTTTCACTCATAAAGGATTCACCCTTTTTGAGTTTTGCTTGTTTGTCATTGTTGACGATAACTAATAATGTATCACCTAACTGACTCGCCATTCGTAAATACTCTAAATGTCCGACGTGTAGTGGGTCAAAATATCCACTAACTATTACTACTTTTTCTTTTTTCATTTTTGTCCTTCTTTTTTCTAAATATTTTATCATAGTTATCAGCATACTTTTTGTAGTCTGATGTTCTTGGTGCCGAACCCTTTGTGGTTCCTGAATCGTATATTGACTTCTTTTTAGTCATTATCTCCTACCCACTCATATCCGTCTTTGGTGAATTTGATTTCTTTCATTTCTCGTAATGCGTTACGATAGTTATTGAACTTAACTCTATAACCCCATCCGAACTCTGTCATCATTTCGTGTTTAGTTGTTACACCTTTTTTCTTAATGAAGTCTACACACTTTTGTAGTCCTTCAGTATCTCCCATTGGTTTTAAGTCAAATACATTTTCCCAATTGTTAAACCACTTTGATATTCTTTCTTCCCATACCATATGTTTAGCAACATTCTCTGTATCATATTCAATAGGATTGTCTAACATTTCTTTAAACTTCTTCTTGAAGTCTTCTCTACCTTTGTATAAATAAGGATAAGGTTCGTCTGCTACTGCAACCATTTCAGGATAACATAGTTTGTTAGGTAATAGATAAGGAACACCAACACTAAATCCGTCAGTCGTTGATATTGACCAAGCACTATAATCTTCAAATGTTCCAACACCAAACTTCATTGTGGATAAGAAATCCATATACTCATCTCTACCTGCTAAGTTGACTTTTTCATGCCACTCTCTTGAAGGTGATGGACTTGCCATTGTGGTATAGACCTTGAAATCTTGTCGTTCAGTCCAGATTTCATCCATAGCTTCACAAAACCAAGCCCAACCCGTATATCCTGCTCCTCTATGATTGAAGATAACAGTCTTGTCTTTGTATTCTTTTCTAATGTTAATTCTATCCACACCCAAATAATGTGGTTGTATGATTTTTTGTAAGTCATCCAATACTGTTTGATTGTAATGTTTAGACGCTTCTTTAATTGTTAATTGTTTTAACCAATCTGAATTAACTCCACACTCTTGTTGAACTAATAAACCTGCTACTGATAAGTCAATAGAACGAACTGGATTATTACTTGGGTTTACACGATAGTCTGGCATACCATCTCCGTATGGTGCATTTTCAGGTACTTCAAACCAATGTGAATATCCGATAATTTTAGGTTCTATGTTAGTTGCATTATGAAAACAATTTGCTATTTGTAATGAGTGTTCTGGTAAATGAGTATAAACAATATCCCAATCGTTATGTCTCCAATTAACTACTTTCATAAATTCAGTAGCATTGAAGTGTTGTCTCATTGTATTGATATAAGTTGGTTGTTTGTAGATTATTTGTTCTACATTCGGAAAGTTTAGGGATTCTACATATTCAGGTATTGGAATTGTAAAGTGTATTTTTTGTTGTTTAGACATAAATGGTATGACATGCCTTAATACCTCTACCAAAGAATCTGCTTCTAAGTTTTTTCTGTAAGTATAATTACCATAAATTAATATCTTGTAATCATATTCTACTGTTTTATCATCTATAAAGGGTTCAATCTGAACTCTATTGTTTTTCATCTGTTGATTCATCTAATAACCTCATTAAATCATCTAATTGTAAAGTTGCGTAAGTTTTACTTCTGTTTCTCTTAAATATCAATAAAGGCATATGTTTTCCTGCATTTGTTTCTGCTTGTTCTAATGAACTCCATATGTTTAGTTTTTCTTGGTTTTTACATTCTACTGAAAACGGAAATAACTTCCTAGCAGCTGGTGATAAAAGAATATCTTCACCCGAATCACCCATTGTGATTGAACGAACATCATCTTCTTCTAATTGTTGGAATTTTTCCAAGATTAAATCTCGGACTGAATTCTGTAACCTTTTACCTTTATTCTTGGCTGAACGACTTTTCATATATTAATAAGTAGTATGTAAAATCCTGTTATTACATTATTTTTTTGCTATTTTGAGATTTTCAAATGATATATATAATTGTAGGTAGGTAGAACAAAAGGGAAAATTATACCAGTATTAAAAATCACCTCTCCATCTTTTTCGATATTCTTTTTGAGCCCACTTCTCAGCTTCTATTTCAAACTTATTATCATCATATCTATCTTTACCAAGAGCTATTTGTCTACCCATTTCCATTTCATATTCTTTTTTGTATTGATTTTTACCCTTATCTTTCGCATCCATAGCGTGTCTGATTTCGTGTAATACTGAAATGATGAAGTCGGACTTCTTATTATAACTTGTTCTAATTCTTATTTTGTTTCTATCAACATCATAATCACCTTTAAGTGATTTATCTGAAAAGTTAGTTTCTACAATCTTTATACCTGGTGGAATCTTTCTACTATAATGATTTACTAAAAACTCAGCAATCCTTAGTGATTCTGTTTTTCCTAATGCTTCGTAAATATACTTTAATGTTTTCTTCATTTGTTCATCTGCTCATATAATTCATCTGCTAACTTTTCACCATACTCTTTATCACTTGGATAATGTGCTCTTGCCATTATTCGTGAATCTGATATCTTTTGTGATACTGCCATATATTCATTTTGATGTTCCGGGTCTTTATCCGTTAGTATCAATCCAATTAATCTACCTTGTAATGCGTGACCACTTGGATAACTTGGTGTCTTTGCACTATCTAATTTATGTCTTTTAAAATCTTCTATTCCGTAATGTTCTGCTATTTGATAAGGTCTTGGACGATTGTATTTGTATTTTATTTTTAATGTAAACTTAGCACCTTCATCTATTATTTGTTCTAAATCATCCTTGGTAACATCTACATTGTATTTCTCAATCAGTTCCATATAAGGTTCTGTTAAGTCATCATTTGCTTTTACCATTGGTCTATCTATAACACCATTATTGTATGCCAGTAATTTAAATAGTTCTGTTCTTGTTTCATCACTATCGTTTGCTGGTGGTGGTGTCATTGTAAGTTTAGGATTACTTGGAAACAACTTTGTTTCTATATTCATTCTTTTTTTATGTTTAGGTTTTATGGATTTAGTAAATACCATATCTTTTAAACTTTCAGTTATTAATTTTGTTAATTTAATCATACCGAATACTTTCTTGTTCTTGTCATAAAGTTTTTCTTTCTCATTACGGTTTTAGCAACCATATCTAATTCTTTTCCGTCCCATTGTAATACTACTGGAACATTTATATCAGTATCCATATCTCTCAATACTATTTCGGTTCCTCTACTTAATTGAGATATTTGTTTACCATATTTTTTATATACCTCACGATATATTTTAATTAATTCTGCTGTGTTGATTGGTTTGTTATTACGAGCGTCATTTACTCTATCCATAAAGTGTCTTGTAAACTCTACATCAATGCCGACTTTATCCCATAACTTATCAAGGTATTTTTCAACTTGATTTAATTGTGATTGGCTTACTTCTGTTATTAGGTTTGCTAACTTAATCATTACAATTCTCACATTTACATTCTTTTAAATCATTTGGTAATTCTGTTCTCGTTATTTCGTTTCCGTCTTTATCGAATACTTTCATATCGGAAGCCTTCTTTACCATTATATCTTCAACTGTTAAATCTTCTATGTGACATCTACAATGGTTACAAATCTTTGAAATTTGTTGACCACTTGATGTAAATTTTACTTGTATCACCTACGAAAACCTACTTGTTGACCTTGTGGTTGTTTTGCTTTCCATTTCTTATGTTGGTTAGCTGTTCTACCTTCTCTTGCCCATTTAGCATTTAACTTGGCTCTTCTCATTTTTCTTGATTTTGCATTTCTATTCGGCATTTTATCTCCAATCCCATACTTTTATTAAATTATACGACAAACCCAAGCCAACAATTGGCTCGGTTAAACCTGTTGCTCCGTTGTATGCAACGCCAATAAAAGGCCCGAAGCTTAATTGATTTCTTGGTGGTTCTATTTGTTGAACATCTCCTTGTCCACTTATAGTTATCCCACCTATATATGTCTCATCAATATACGAAACAAATTCGTCTTTGTCAAGCTTTTTTATCTTTGGTTTTAAATTAATTGAACCAATTGTATTAAAATTAACTTTTTTAGTTACTAAATAATCATCTCTCCAAGCAACTAATACTTGACCTTTTGTTTCATACTGACCTATACGATTTACTTGTTTGTCTTCAAACTCAAATCTATCGTTAAATACTTTACCTTTAGTCATTGATACTAATGGCTTGGATTTAAGTATTTCAACTTTTTCTTCTAAGTCTTGTAGTCTTTCTAATAGTAATGCATTTTCACTACCACGAGTTTCATTGTGTTGTTCTAAATCTTTTAATAATCTTTGATTCTGAACAATCAATGTGCTAACTTTATCTTCTAAACTTTCAATCTCTTTTTCTTGAGCGTCTACCTGTAATGATAATATAGCAAACTCACGATACAATTGTTTGACATCGTATTTGTTAATTAAGATTGTAGTTCCTAATAATAAGATTGCACTTACTATTGAAAGTATATCTTTATAGTATTTCTTTAACCGCATTACCTATCGCCTCTTTAAGTGCACCACCAAGTTCACTTCTATCGAAAGGTAAGTCTTCGTTTATTTGGAATCCTTTAGAACTAATTTCTTTATTAATTGTTCCTGTTCCATTTCCACTTACTACTTTACCTGTTTTCTTATTTTTCAATTCAACTACCACACGAACTTCTGTCGTTGATGTTTCTCTTCTGAACAACCCAAGAAATGTTGTAGATGTTCTTGGTCTCCCAAGGTATACAACTCTTGCTGTCATTTCAAAATCTGAATCATTTTCAACTAATTCGTATCTTGAGTCCATTACATTTTCTGTAAGTATGTTTGTAATACCTAAGAAAACTCGTGAATCTTCAAGTCCTACAATCTCTGCCTGATTAACAAAATTGTTAACTGACAAAGTTGGAACTTGTAGTTTGTCTTGACCAACCATTGTTGGTGTCGGTAATTGTGCAAACACTACACTAAATAGTATTGCTATTGACCATAGTTTCTTCATTATTTGCCTCCTATTGCATAACCTATACCAATTCCGATGATAAAGGTTTTAATTCTTTCTCTTCTAATTTTTCTTTTCATAAACTTTCTTTTCTTTTCTTTGGTCATAATAATTCTTTTAATTTGTTGTTGACCTCTTTTCTTTTCATCCAACATTCTCATTCTTTTCAACTTCTCGTCTATTTGTTGTTGACGATATCGTTGTTGTTGTTTTATCATTGACTCTTCGTGTCTTTGTTGGTTTTCTTTTTGTTCTTGTCTTTGAACCGCTTTGTCATATTCATCAGGTGTCATATAAGCATCTTGACTAAAAAGGTTACTTGTAAAGAATGCCATAACTATCACTGCAAATATAAATCTAACAACAAACTCTGCGTTATCAGAAAATATCGTGTCTAATATTTTTTTCATTTTACTCTCCTTAAAAATTAGTTCCAAATACAATGGAATAATTTATGTTTCTTTCCCCTAAGTCATTGACTAAGGTATTGTATCCTATATTGAATCCAAAGTTCATCTTAAAGGTTTCAGTAAAATTAATATCTACATTGAAACCAGGATAAATCAATATAGGACTCTCCAATAATAAGTATTTAGTTTCTGTTTTTAAACCCTCATAATATCTAAAAAATGTATAACTTACAAATGTTTGCAAATTAATCTGATTACCTTTTCTTAATTTGATTGGTAATCTATATCCATACATACCATTGATGTTAAAAAAGTTTTCATCTGATATTTGACCAATAGATGAACTTAATAATCCAACTTGATTTATATCTTGTTTAATTACCTTTCCGTAATTACCCGTTATTAACCAATCACT
>PVBE012459815.1_pt1 | contig 10291 bp, 8 predicted proteins | sample 1631181 | NCBI WGS metagenome assembly PVBE01 (sample SAMN08397723, study PRJNA350692) | Marine metagenome, whole genome shotgun sequencing project. | isolation source: water | place: Pacific Ocean | collected 2012-04 | reverse complement strand
CTACCCGTGAACAGCCCCACACCAGAATTGAGCCCAAAATCCGCGTCCGGATTGAGGTGAGTCGCCAGCCCAACCACCTGCCCATCCAGGTCGATCACCGGCCCACCAAGATTGGCGTAGTTGACCAGCGCATTCGTCTGGAATGCTTTCACGAGATTGAACTTACGCCCACTGGCCGAGATGACCCCCTGTGTCATCGTGACCCATTTGCTGCCCCGCTGACGGCCCAGAACACCCACGCTCTTGCCCTCGGGCATCGCCGTCGAATTCCCCAGCTCGAGGCTGCTCTTCAGCCTTCCGCCGATCACCTTGACCAGCGCCAGATCGTAGGAGTCGAAGCGAGAGATCAGCTGGCCGCGAAGTGCTCTGCGCATACCCTGCCCGTGGATCTTGATCGACTTGATCAGCGGCCGCGGCGCCTTGGGATCGTGCTCCCGGTTGTGGGCAAAGTGATATGCGCTGGTCAGCACATACCTGCCGTCCTCGATCGCCACCCCCGTGGCCCTGATCATCGCTCCGACGGGGCTCTTTTTGTCGTCTCTCCGACGTCGTGGGCGTTGCATCAGCTTTCTCAGCTGGTAAGCCGACTGCTCGAAAACGTTCAGCTTCTCCCAGTCCTTCCCCTTGGGCAACTCGAAGACGGCCTCATCCTCCCGATCGATCTCCAGCCAGACAACTCCCTGCGCCACCTTCAAGGCCTGCCGCGACAGCACACGCGTCGCGGGAGACAGGACGATCTTCGGCGGTGGTCTGAGCATGTAGTCCTTCAGCGCACGCATCCGCCTGGCAATCAGGTGTACCGGGATCGCAGTGCCGAGCAACCGCTCCCGCTGGTAGGCCAGGGACATCACGCCAACCAGTTGACCGGCCGAGTCGACGAACGGTCCGCCGTCCGAGCCCGGGTTGACCGCCGCGTCGGTTTCCAGAACGCTGCCCCTGTAGCTCGACTGCTGCTGGTCCTCGGCATTGTCTGTGACCTGGCCGATGGCCGAAATCGCTCCAGCAGCAACAGCAACTTGAGCATCCAACTGCAGGATCAGATACGGGTTGCCGAAGGTGTAGACCCGCTGACCCAAGGTCACCTTGCTACTGTCCCCCAACGAAATGAAGGGGAACGGTCCCTTGGCGCTGATCTGCAGCAGAATCGACTCGGTCTTGACGTCGTACTCGACGATCGTCGCTCGGTGAATCTGACCGTTGCGAAAAAACACCTGGATGTCCTTGCCGTGCGGTGGAATCACCGAGATGTTGGTCAGGATCTTACCGTCACCGGAGATCAGCGTTCCCGTTCCATAATAGGAAAGGGTGTTGGTGCTGCAAGTCAGGGCAACGACGGCCTGGCTGACCCGCTGCACCATCTGTATCTGCAGCACATCGATCCGCGGGACAACCTCTCGCGCCGAGAGCGGGGGCCCCAACAACACCGCCAACGCAAGGAACCAGGGAACACGCATGGAAGCCTCCTCTGGCGAGGGGTAGCAGTTGATACTGTAAGGGGTTAGAGCTGAGTATCACAGCTTATCCGATCAGCCGAGAATAGGCAATATCGGGGAGGGTCCTGGCACGTCCGGAAGCATCAGGTATAGTTTTCGCCCCATGTCGCTCCAGTTCGTCACACCATCGCGCCGACGCACCCTGTGGACACTGGCCACCCAGGTGGTGCCACCCTGTGCCGACCTGGAACAACCCGCTCGCGACGAGATGATGCGCTTGATCGACGTGGCGGTGACTCAGCGCTCTGCCACCATGCAGAGACAGCTCGGGTTGTTTCTGCGCGTGATCCGACTGGCAGCCATCGTCCGCGGCCTGAGAAAACTGGAGAACCTCCCCCCCGAGAGACTCGCAAGCCTGCTGAGCTGGCTCGAGCGCAACCCGATCGGGCTCGTTCGCAAGGGTTTCTGGGGCGTCAAGGCGCTGATCCTGATGGGCTACTACGGACAGGGACCGATCAAGGACGCCCTGGGATACCTACCGAAGCTGACCGGCGGCGGACTGCAGAGCACGATGGATGATTGAGAAGACGTTCGACGTCGTGATCGTCGGCTCGGGCGCCGGCGGCGGAGCCGCCGCCCAGGAACTCTCCGAGTTGTGCGGCCAGGGACTGCGCGTTGCTGTCCTGGAGCGCGGACCACGGTTCCGAGATGACGAGTTCACCGGTCAGGAAATCGAGATGGCCCAGAAGCTGTACGCCGATGGCGGAGGCTTCCTGACCCGGGATCGCTCGATGACGCTGGCCTTTGCCCACGCCTACGGCGGCAGCACGGTTGTCTACACCGGCACCTCGCTGATCATTCGACGCGAGGTGATCAACCGCTGGGGCGTCCCCGATCTGGAACATCGGGACCTTGTTCGACGCGCGGAGAAATACCAGGGGCAGAACAACGTCCACCTCCTGCCAGACGAGGAGATCAACGACAACAACCGGCTGTTCCGCGAGGGCTGTCAGGCACTGGGCTACCGGGTCGAGCAGTTCCCGGTCAACCTGCGGAACTGCCGGGGCAGTGGCTTGTGCAACCTGGGATGTCCCAACCAGGCCAAGCAGGGGACCAACCGAGCTCAGCTTCCGATGGCTGAGAAGAATGGCGTCGAGATCGTGACCCGGTGCCATGTGGACCGCATCGAAGAGCGCGTGCTCTATGCCACCGTTCACCCGCAAGGCGAGTACGGCGAGCCCCCGGAGTGGGAGCCTGGCCGCTACAAGATCTCGGCCCACGCAATAGTTCTCGCGGCCGGCGCTGTCAACTCCCCCGCGCTCCTGCTGCGCTCGAATTTCGGCAGCCGTCTGCCACAGCTGGGGCGTTACTTCACCACGCAGCCAGCGCTGATCCTGGTCGGCGAACACTCTCGCGAGATCACCAACTACCACGGCCACCCCAAGAGCTTCTTCTGTGACGAATTCGAGGAGAGCGGTCGCTTCTTGCTCGAAACCTGCATGTACTTTCCGTTCACCACGGCCAAGAATCTCGCAGGCTTCGGCGCCGAGCCGGCCCAGATGCTGCAAGCCTACCGCAGGCTACAGATGATCCTGGTCCTCGCACTGGACCCGGCGCTGCGCAGTAACCGGGTGACCGTTGACGGCGATGGCAAACCTGTGGTCGACTATCGGATCAGCGAGCCGGTGATCCAGTCCCTCCTTGGCGCGATGCGGGCCAGCGCCCGGATCTTCTTCGCCGCGGGGGCCACTCGCGTCCACGCCCCGGCCAGTCAGCGGTTCTACATCGAGGCACCCGAGCAGGACCGCATCGACGAGTTGATCGCCCGCCGCCACTTCCAGCTGGGACGGGTCTCGATCTCCGCGGCCCACCTGATGGGCGGCTGCCGAATGGGGACTGGCCCGGGCGACTCGGTCACCGATAGCTGGGGCCAGGTCCACGGCCTCCCCTGGCTGTTCGTCGCCGACGCCAGCCTGTTCCCTCAGGCCGCCGACATCAACCCGTACCTGACGATCATGGCCTTCTCAGACCGCGTGGCGCAGCGCGTGCGAGAGCGCATCGGGGAACTCTCCGCCCGGGCGGGCGTCTGACCGAACAAACCGGCGGGAACGCCCCTGAAAACTCCCTACCGCGCAGAGGCCCCGCTCAGTCGATCCGAGGACGGGGCCAGAGCAGGGCGACTCCGTAGAGCCCGACGCAGACAACGGCCAGCCCCGATCGCTCGACAGCCAGCAAGAAGCCGGCGTCGAGCAAGATAATGCCCAGCACGCCCCACTTGACAAACCGGCCCGGGGACCCGCTGCGCAGTGCGCGCCACTGGAACATCAGCACCCCCGCTGCCGGCACCAAGACAAGCAGCGCCGCCGGTGAGCGGGCTCCAGCCCAGAACGGCGAGCTGAGTGCGGCCAGCATCCCGCTCAGGAAGAAGCCCCGCACCGCAAGCGGTAGATCAGCATCCTCGGCCAAGCTGGCCCCGGTCAGACAGACGACGTAGCCAAACATCCCGAGGGCCCCGACCCAAACTCCCCCGGCTCCCAGCGCGAGGCTGCCCCCGAGCAGGATGTTGCCCCCGCGACAGGCCCCCATGCCGAGGAGCCCGACTGGGTCGGCCTTGAGGGCAAAGTCGTAGGCCAGCACGAGGAGCACCACACCCAGCGCGACGAGAAGTGGTACAGCGCCGACCAGCGCGGCCAGACCGATGCCAAACGCCATGAGCCCGACACCCACACCCCACACGCCATCTGCCGAAACCTCGCCGGATGGGATTGGCCGGTCCGGGCGCCGAACTGCGTCCCGCTCCCGGTCGGCATAGTCGTTGAGCGCCATCCCGCCCGCGTAAAGACATGCCGAGGCGCCCAGCAACGAGGCCAACCGGTCCGGAGGTAGCTCCAGCCCCGCCAACCCGACGCCGGCCAGGATGTCGGACAGGGCTGAGAGCGGCGCAGGGAAGCGGACGAGCCGCGCCAGTCGAGCCAGCACTAGAAGTCCCAGTCGGGACTGGGCCGCGGCAGCCGGAACACCGCATCCAGCTGTGCCAACAACTCGGGCGCCCCGGAGATCCGGTCGGTGACCGACAGGCCGCTCGGCGAACGGACACCGAGCCACATACGCGAGAACGCGCCAACCGACGCGATGAGCGTGGACAGCCCCGAATCTCGTCCCTTCCTGGCCGAGCAAGTCGCCCCCAGCGTGACGATGTAGTCCCCACCAATTCCGCGCCAGCTGGAATCCGCATCGAGGTACTTCTCGATCGGATCCTCCAACTCCAAGTTGAACCGGACGTCAGGCCCCGAGAGGTGAGTCTTGGCCAGTGTGCCCGGCAGATCGCACAGACGCATCTGCCAGCAGGACTCGGCGCTGGTGCGGGCCGGAAAGCGTCCCTTCGCGGAAATCTGCCGCTGACTCAAGGGCGCGCAGACAAGATCCTGGACCTGGATCGAGACCGGCTCGCGCATCTGGACCAGCCGCACCTGATCGCCGAGATTGCGCAGCAGTCCGACCAACTCGAGGAACTGGTCGGCCGTGCGATAACAGAAAAAGACAACCGTGTACGGTCCAGTCTCCACATTCTCGGTCGAGCACCAGAGATGGTGCCCCTCTTCGTACCCCAGACCAAAACCGTGAGGCGACGTGCCCATCTCTTCTCGGGTCACGCTGGCAGACGTCAGGTTGACGCCTCCGTGCTCCCGCCTGCGCGCCAGCCGCGCGCTGTGCACCCGTTCCCAGTCATCGACGCCGATGCGCTCGGGGACTCGGGGCTCAACGGCCATGGCGAGTCGCGCCGGGTCGAAGGCGATCCAGTTCTCGTAAGGGCCGCTGCCGAAACCCAGCTTGTCGTAGAAGCCCTGCTCGAACATCCCCAGCCCGGCAACCAGGGCTCCCGCCGCCGCCTGCTCGGCGACTGCGCGAGCCGTCACTCGGCCGGCCAGGCCCCGCTTGCGCCCAATGCGGCTGGTGTTGACCGATCCAATGCAGCAGAACGGCAGATCGTCCGACAGATGGCGGATCTGGCCGGAGAGCGCCACGACCAGACACTCGGCAGCCCCCTCGAGTTCGCCGACCCAGGCCGCACCACCATCGACAAAGCGGTCCATCCACCGGGTCTGCTCCTTGGTGATCCAGCCCGACTCGAGCCAGATGCGGTGACACGCTTCGCGATCACGCTCGCGATCGAACGCCCGCAGCATCAGAAGGAGATCACGTCTTCGAGAGGTGAGACGCTGACCACCGTGCCTCCAACCACCCGCGCGCTCTTGCGGTTGACCTTCACGCCGAACTTCTTGGCCTCGATGATGTAGAGCTCCTTGGACGCCTGACTCTCGGTGCTGTCGTGGACGTCCACCCCCTCGAGATGCAGTAACCCCGCATCGACCTGTACCAGAGTGCCGAGGTAGAGCATTGGCGTGCAGGTGTCAACCACGACGGGCCGACCGATCAAGTCCCCCAGACCGTCCAGCTCCACCCTTACAGCAGCCGCAAGATGTCGTTGGCCATCACGAAGATGATCAAGGCCAGTATCAGAAAGAAGCCGATGTACTGTGCGATTCCCATCGTGGCCTCCGAGACCGGCTTCCCCTTGACCGCCTCGATGAGTAGAAACAGCAGGTGCCCCCCGTCTAGCACCGGTATCGGCAGCAGGTTGAGCACGACGAGATTGACTGACAGCAACCCAAGGAAGTAGAGGAACCGGCCGAAACCAAACCGATCGATGTAGGCATAGGAAACCTGGGCGATCACGATCGGACCGCCGAGGTTCTTGGCCGAGACCTTGCGCGTCAACAGCGAACGGACCATCTGCGCGACCTTGATCGTCATCTCCCAGGAGTGTTCCAGGCCGACCAGGCAGGCCTTGCCGACACCGTATCGCACCTCGTCAGAGAGCTTGAGGCCGAACTCGAATCCGATCTCGCCCGCCACCCCGCTGACGAGAGCAGGCGTGAGGGCCTTCTTGTGCTTTCCCCCTGCCGCGTCGATCCAGACCACCGAGAGCGCCTTGCCTTGCGAGCTGCGGATCGCCTCCGCCATCTCCTGCCAGGTGGTGATCTTGGCCCCGTCGATCTCGGTGACGCGCGAGCCCGGCGTGATGCCCACCTCCTCGGCCGGCATCCCCTTCTTGACCTCGCCGATCAGCGGGTCGACGCTGCGCGAGGCGATCGACCTGAAGAACGCCGGAGCGTCCTCTCGGATCAACTCGACCTTCTTCGGTGTCTTACCTCGCAGCAAGATCAGGGTGACCTTCTCACCCCAGCTTGCGGGCCATTTCTCGGCCTGCTCACGGACGGTCCGGAATGAATAGATCGGCTTGCCGTTGATCTGGTACAGCCGATCCTCCGCCTGAACGCCCAGACGTCGCGCGACCGACGGGCTCTTTCCGTCCTTCGGGCTGAACTGGCGCACGTCTTTGACGATCGTGCCGGCCTGCACCACGCCGATAACATGGCTCATCTCGCCCGAGCTGTGAATTAACACCGTCTGGCGCTTGCCGTCCCGCGTGTAGGTCACCTTGAAACTCTTCTCGGTAACCGACGAGAGAGCCTCGATCAGCTCTCGATTGGACACGATCTCATCACTGTCCTCGTTCGACAGGGTCCGATCGCTGCTCTGCAGCCCCTTGATCGACAAGATCCGATCACCGCTCCGTAGCCCGTTCTTCCAGGCCTTGCTCCCTTCGCGCACCGTGATCCGTTTCCGACTGGCAGGAGAGACGCCCATCGCCTGCACCCCAATGTCTTGCTGGTAGACCGGGTAGACTCGGCGAACGAAGCGCTTGCCCTCCCGCTCCAGCTCGATCTCCATTCCCGTCTTCTGATCGGCAAATACGACGGCCATCGCGATCTGGTCGAAGTTGAGGATCTCCTTGCCATCGATCCTGACAATCCGGTCACCCGGCTCGAGACCCGCATGCCAGGCGGGTGTTCCCGGCGCCGCGGAGCCGACGCGCGGCTCGATGAACCGAACCCCCATGCCGAAGGCGACGGCGAACAGCACGACGGCGAAGATCAGGTTCATCGCCACCCCGGCGGAGAAGATCGCCGCGCGCGCCGGGACACTCTTGGACGTGAGCTCGTCAGGAGCGCCCGTGATGACGTCGCCGGGATGCTCTCCGGCCATCTTGACGTACCCCCCCAGCGGTATACACGCCACCCGGTACTCGGTCTCACCTCGGGTCCAGGAGAAGATCTTCGGACCGAAACCGATCGAGAACTGTTCGCAGCGTACGCCACACCAGCGAGCCACCAAGAAGTGGCCCAGCTCGTGAACGAAGATCAGAAACCCGATCCCCAGGACGATCTGGGCGATGGCCCACAGGGTCAACAGACTAGACATGCACAACCTCCTCCCGGGCCCAGCGGTCGGCTGCCAGGACAGCTTCGAGGTCCGGGTTCTCGACCAGGTCGTGGCGCGACATCGTATCGCCCACGCGGCGCGGGATCTCGTGAAAGGGTATCTCGCCCATCAGGAACTGCTGAACCGCAACCTCGTTGGCCGCGTTGAGCACCGCCCCCATCGTACCCCCGGCGCGCGCGGCATCGAAGCCAAGCGTCAGACCCGGAAACTTCTCCACATCGGGGGGCAGGAATGTCAGCTGGCGATAGCGGGCCAAGTCAAAGCCGCGCGTGGTTCCGGGCAGACGCTGTGGGTAGGAGAGCGCATACTGAATGGGCAGCTTCATATCGGGGAGGCTCATCTGGGCGATCACCGACCCATCATGAAACTCGACCATGCTGTGAACGATCGACTGCGGGTGAACGACCACCTCGATGCGCTCGGCCGGCATGTCGAACAGCCAACGGGCCTCGACCACCTCGAGCGCCTTGTTGAGCAGTGTGGCGGAGTCGATCGTGATCTTGGCGCCCATGTCCCAGGTCGGATGGTGCAGAGCCTGCTCTGGGGTGACACGCGTCAACGCCTCCGCCGACAGTTCTCGGAACGGCCCGCCGGAAGCAGTCAAAATCAGTCTCTCGACCTCGCTGGTCTGCCCGGCGGCCAGCGCCTGGAAGATCGCCGAGTGCTCGCTGTCGACCGGCAAGATCTGGGCACCGCTCTCGGCCGCGATGGCCTGAACGATCGGCCCGGCCATCACCATTGACTCCTTGTTGGCCAGGCAAATCACCTTCCCTGCCCGAGCGGCCTCGATGGTGGGCAGCAGCCCCGCCGCGCCCGAGATCCCGATCAGCACGACATCCACCTCCGGCAAACGGACGAGTTCGCAGAGCGCCTCGAGCCCACAAGCCAGCGACACATCTCCGTTGCACTGCGCCCGGAAAGCTGCATATGCCTCGGGATCGGTCAGCACGGCGTGCCGGGGCCGGAAACGCTGGACGATCTCCTGCATCCGCTGCCAGTTTCGATGCGCGGCCACCGTGTGTACCTGGAATCGATCTTGGTGGAGCGCCAGCACCTCCAAGGCGCTGGCACCGATCGACCCGGTCACGCCAAGGACAGCGACGTTCCTGAGTTCGTTTGTCATGATTTTGGGGATAAAACGCCGGATTATAGCCAGCCACGTTTATATTACGACCAGCAGGAGCGGAGCGTTCTAGAAAATCCTGCGCCGCCGCAGGTTACTTGTCGCCGGAGGATAGATCCTCGGTCAGATGACCGATCGAGTCGAGGATCTCGACCAATGGGACCGGCTTGCTGAAGAAGACATCGGCGCCATGCTCATGGAGCTCTGCATCCGTCATCGAATCCACTCGACCCGAGATGGCGATGATGCGAATCCCCTCGCCGTACTTGGCTCGAATCTGACGGCAGACCTCGTAGCCGTTGACCCCAGGCATCATCAGATCGAGGATCAACAGGTCCGGAACCCGCTCGCCGATGGCGATCAGCGCGTCGATCCCTGACGTTGCCGTGCGCACCGCCAGGCGGCTGCCGGCTGGCTTCAGGGCTCTGTTGAGGACATCCACAACCGCCTCCTCGTCGTCCACGATCATCACGTCGACGGGACGGGTCCGCACCACCGGCGGGTCGGTCATGCCGCGGTCGGCAAGCAGCCTGCTGACCTCGTCAGCCGGAATCCGGTGAAAGCCACCCGGTGTCTGACAGGTCCGGACTCTTCCGGCATGGACCATCCGAAGAACTGTCTGCCGCGAGACACCAAGCATCTTCGCCACCTCAGTGGTCGTGTGATATGCCTTGAGTATCTGCCCCTGCCCCGTGCGACTGGCCATTTTCCACCTTGGTGATATTGTGCCATTTGGCACATTTAACGACTCGGGTGTACCTTGCACGCGAGAAACTGTCAAGCAGAATCACCCAGGCGACCCAATTGGCCCAATCGCAACAGGGGCCGTGCGAAGCAGTGATGTGCCCCCACGCGCAGAGGTCCTGGTCGACGGCCTGCAGCGGGCGAGGTTGTCAGTCCCCGTCAGCGACGCTGAGCGTGATCGACTCGTCCTCGGAGGAGTGGGATTTGCGCTGTCGACTCGGGCGCTTCTGCGGCCGCTCGGGCCTGAGGGCAGGTCGCTCGAGCGAGATGCTCGCCTCTCCCCGATGTCGGCTCGGCGGCTGGGGCTCCCGATCCGAGACGTACAACATGCCCAGACTGAACATAAAGAACAGCACGCTCGTCGTCAGAGCGATATTCAGCGGATTTCTCCGCGCCCTAGGGGCTGAACGCCGAGCCCTGACGCGGCTGGAACCCTCGGGCCTCCGCAGCCTTCCGCTGCGAAAACTCATCTGGACCAGCCCCACCTGAAGGACGTCCCCCGGATACAGCAGGTATTCGTCCACCGCACGACCGTTGACCCGCAGTGTACCGCTGGAAAGCCTTCTGAGCTGAAATCCATCAGCCGTCCGATCGATTCGACAATGCAGGCGATCGATCGAGGGATGGTTGATCGCCAGGCCCG
>PVBE011431830.1_pt1 | contig 10291 bp, 8 predicted proteins | sample 1631181 | NCBI WGS metagenome assembly PVBE01 (sample SAMN08397723, study PRJNA350692) | Marine metagenome, whole genome shotgun sequencing project. | isolation source: water | place: Pacific Ocean | collected 2012-04 | reverse complement strand
TCCCGATAACGTGACCCTATGTGGTCAATCCGCAGGGGCCATGAGCATTGCGGCCCTGCTGGGGGCTCCGTCGGCCCGGCGACTCTTCCAGCGCGCGATTTTACAAAGTGGCGCCGCCCACCACGTACTCGACCGTGACCGCGCGGACGACGTCGCCGAGCGCTTTCTGGAGGCACTCGGAAACCCCAAACAGACGCGTCAAAGTCTGAGTGAGATCCCGATCGGGAAGATCCTGCGCGCTCAGGGCTCGGTGAATCGCGAATTGATGAACCTGGCGGATCTGATGGTGATGCTGCCCTGTGTCGATGGTGAATTGATCACCGAACAACCCCTCGACGCGGTGGAGAAGGGCTCGACCCGGGGAATCGATCTCTTGATCGGAACGACTCTCGACGAGTGGAAGTTGTTCAGTTCCCTGGAAGCCGCCGTTTCAAGATTCGATGAGGATGGACTGGTAAGGCGTTTCGCCGAACTCCTCCCGGATGTCTCGTCCAGTGCACCGAGCGCAGAAGAAGCGGCCCGTGATTATCGCGAAGCCGTGAGGATGCGTGGAGGACGTACGACACCCTTCGAAGTCTGGACTTCCTTCCAATCGACCCGGGTCTTTCATCATCCGGCATCCGAGCTTGCGAATCGCCACGCCGCGGCAGGGGGATCCGTCTACTCCTACCTTTTTAGTTGGCATCCGAGTGGCCTGGCGAATTCGGTCGGTTCCTGCCACGCGATGGATCTGCCCTTCATCTTCGGGCTGGCCAATCATCCCACCACTCGAGTGCTCTCGGGCCTGACGAATGCCGCACGCCGACTCTCGACACGGATGCAGAACGCCTGGATCCGGTTTGCAAGATCGGGCAATCCGGCTCACGAACGTCTGCCGGAATGGGATACCTACGATTCCGACACTCGGGCCACCATGGTCTTCGATCGGGAGTGTACGATTGTGGACGGTCCCCTCGATGGCGAGCGGAACCTGGTGGCATCCTGGTCCTGAGTCCTTTCGCGGGGGTCCCGAATCCGCGGCGATGAAGAGCCTCGACGTTCGGATCCCTTCTCTGGCTACGTATGCCCCCAGGCGGTCCCGAATATCAGCCCCTTGTCAGCAGGATATGGGTCAGCAGGATATGGGTCAGCAGGATATGGGATTCGGCCAGCCGCTCCGCGATTCGAATTCCCTCCGGGCAGAAATTTGAACAGGGCGCCGAACAACCCGTACACGCATCCGCCTTCTTTCCGAGTTGCGCGTAGAGACGCGTGGCTTCCCGCTGGGCCCCGTAGTCCTCGAAATACATTCGATAACGGAGAATGTCGTCGATCTGCAATTCCTCGGGGCAGGATTGCAGGCAGGCGCCGCAGTGGGGGCGGCAGTGCTTGCCCGCGATCAAATCCCGATATCGACCCAATAGAACCCGATCCGAATCCGAGAGAGTTCTGCCCGACGCATAGAGGAATTCGTCGAGTTGGGCTTCTTCCCAGAGCGAGATGACGAGGCAGGAGATATTCGGATCCGAGAGGACCCACTTGAAGGCCGCCTGGGTGTAGGAATCCCTTTCGTCTCGCGACCAGAGCAGACCCCGGTGTTTGGCCCCGCGCAGCGTCTTCATGGCGACGACGCCGATATCACTCGAGGCAGCTCTTTGAATGACCTGCCCGAGTTGGGGCCAGGCCCCGTGGTGGTAGGCGAGCATCATGACGTCAAAGCGATCACTGTCGATGGCCGCGTTGGCGACTTCCACCAGGTTGGGCGTATGCGTCGAAACGCCCAGAAAGCGCGCCTTCCCCTGCTGCTTCAAGCGGTCGAAGGCCTCATGGGCATTTTCGTCGAGCAACCGCTCCACGCTATTGCAGGAATGAATATGGATCAGATCCACTCGATCGGTCTGCAGCCTCTTCAGGCTGGAGGGGACGGCCTCCATATATTCTTCAACCGAATGCCCGGGCCCCAGGTGGCCGGTTGGCCGACAGAATTTGCTGGCCAGAAAGATCTCGTCCCGGGAACCCTTGATGGCTTCTCCAAGGCGGTATTCGGAATTGGCGCCGCTATAGTCCGGCGCGGTATCGAAATAGTTCACGCCCCGTTCGATTGCCTGGCGCAGGACTTCAACGGTCTGGCGTCCTCCCGTTCCCGAGCCCGAACCGAGTGATATATCCGAGACGAGAGCTTCGGTTCGTCCCAGGCGGCGATAGCGGGCGACCCGTGAGCCGGACCACTCCTCCCGGGCGACATCCGCCTGATAGGGTGGCCGGACCAGGAAGATGTGTCGCCCGCTGATCGCGTACCAATCCCCAAGGCGCATCAGGGCCGATAGAGCCGAAGCCAGGATGCCCCCAAAGGCGGCGATCGCGCCGAGAAGAAAACGCCGCCTGCGGCTCCGTTTCTCCGGCCCGACGGAATCCTCTGGACCGCGTGCCCACCACAGCGTCAGAATCAGGCTGATCAGAAGGGCGCCGAGGGTGGTCAGCCCTGGCAGAATCGATGCATCGCTTCGGTCGTAGCCCTCGATCAATCTCTCCAGGGATCCGCCCAGCAGCCAATAGGAGACCACGAGGGTGAGGAGCCACGAGATGCAGACGTAGATTCCTCTCATGTCAGACCCCCCATTCCTATCCGGGTCTCGGGCCGATCGACTCCGAGTCAATCAGAGGATAGAGCAGGTGGAAGGAGCCCGGGCCCGCGCCCTTCAACGCAGAGACCGAGTCCGCATATTCTTCCCGCCTCGAACCCTCCAGAGGAGAAAGGCCGACCAGGCGCAGAGGCCGCCCAATCCCAGCCAGCTGATGAGGGAGCCGATGCGAAAGCTCTCCGGTTGAAAGCGGAAATGGACGTGTTGAATTCCCGGACCCACGCGGCAGCCCATGAAATCTCCATATACCCGCAGGATGCGACAATTCTCTGCATCCCGGGAGGCCGTCCAGCCGGCGTGGAAACTCTCGGCCAGTACCAGAAGCTGCGGGGTGGTGGAGCGGGTCTCAATTTCGATATCACCGGGATCGTCTCGGAGGATTCGCGCCTGGCCGAGGGGGTCGGCGGCGATGTCGATGGGTTCCGCGATCAGGGCGGTATTCTCGATATCGATGGTCAGAAGATCTCGGAGAATCCGATCGCTCACGTGTGCGTGGCCCAGGAGTCGTGCCCGGGGCAGGGGGGCTTCGATACGAGTTCCCCCCGACCAGGCGACCGATGCCAGTTGCATCGAGCGCAGAACCAGGGGAGAGTTCTTCCGAGACCGATGGGGATCTCCGATCGGTAGCATGCGATCGGGGACCAGCGCCGAGTATCCTCCCGCCAGGCGAATTCCTCTCATCGTGAAGACCGGAGGTGCGACGTCGACGCGCTGACCGGATTCGAGACGGGGCGTGGGGATCTCGGAGATCCATCGATCGAGAGAGGTCGTTGGAAAGAGGCGCACATAGCTGAGCCCGTATCCAGCGAGATCGAGGGTCGTGAAGAGGATCAGGAATGCCGCGGCTCGCGACGAATGCCGGGCCAGGCTCGCCACGGCCAGGCTGGCGATCGAGACCAGCAACATTCCGACTGCGACCCTGGGCCAGGAGGCGAGCGCAAATTCGGATCCCAATGCCCCGGACTCCAGGGCGAGGAAGAAGGAAAGGCTCAGGAGCAGGCTGAGAAGTGGCGGCAGGGCAAGGGGCCAGAGGCTGGCGAGAGGCTTGATTCGATCGGATCGGGCGCAGCGCAGCAGGTCTGCAAAAGCCGCAGCCGAGGCGATCGCGATCCCGAACTCGGCGAGCAGGAGGTAGCGGGCGGGGGCCCGGAAGAGGCCGATGATCGGCAGCGCCTGCTGAAGGCGGTAGAGCTGAGCCGACTCGCCCATGGATAGAAGCAGCGCGAGTACGCTGAGCGTCAACGCGAAGCCGGTGATAGGCCAGAGGCTGCCCATTGCTTTTCGCCGCATCAATGCCCAGGTGAGCAATGGGGCGGATGCCGCTCCCACGTAGAAGGAGAGCTCCGATGTGTTGACGCCCACGACCCGGGCGTCGAAGAGATAGGGTGCGATCCACTGCAGGAGGTTGGCGGGATGCAGGGAGAGGCTGTCCGTGAATCCGGCGGAGGGCGCATTGCGAAAGGAATCGCCAAGGGCATCCCATTGGGGCAGTAGTTGAACTCCGGCGAGAAGAAATGCCAACCCGATCGAGACGCCAATTCTCAGCGCAACCCCGACGAGTTCAATTCCGCTTTCCGATCCGAGTCGGGAACGTTCCCGGCCGAGGATGAAAAGGCCGTAGAGGCCCCCTGCGAGGAGCGTCATCCAGGTCATCTGGGGGTGGGATTTCAAGAGTTCGGAGGCAATGACGAGAGAGAGGCCGATCTGGGCGAAGACTTCTCGCCTTCGATTGCGTTCGAGGAGGGCGATGTCGACGAGCAAAAGCAGGAAGGGCAGGTGGGCGGAGATCGCGAGGAAGTTCAGGTGGGTGTAGTGAAGCATATTGAAGGAAGAGAAGCTGAAGAGGATCGCGCCAAGAACGGCCGAGACCCTCGGCATTCGCCAGCGTCGCAGCAGCAGGAATGTCCCCAGCCATAGCAGCAGGTAGTTCGAGATCCATTCCAGGCTGAAAGCTGCGCTCAGCGGAAGAAAGCGATAGCTGAGCCAGTTCAGCGGGTGGGTGAGTGCCGCCTGGCCTTCACCGTGGAGGTAGAAGCCGGTGTACTGGTGGGGAAGCCAGAGGGTTTCGTGACCCGAGGCGAGGGCCATGGAGAAGAAGTGTCGTATCGGCAGGTGAAAATTCCCCAGGTCGCCGGCCACATAGACTTCGCCCTGGAGTAGCGGCCAGGCGAGAGCCGCCGGGATGACGGCGGAACAGAGGAGGCCGAGGACCAGCAGTCCCCTGAATCGCCGGGTCGGTTCGGGTTCTGGATCGGGCTGCAAATTCATCTGCCGAATAGAATGGCATGACTGAACCCCGGTCTCGAATCTCCGCAGATCGCCGCGTCCTCGAAGCCTTCGGGAGGCCGGATGGGCGGCGATCGGATCTGAGGTCCACGGGGAGGCAATGGCGCGAGGGCCGTTTCCGCGCGCCGCCGCGGGGTTCGCAGAGGCCCCATCGATCCGGCAGGGTGCTTTTGCACCCAGCCGGATCGATGGGAAGGGCATTTGACGTGAAGCGCCGGCCCCTGGGACTCACAATGGCCTATCGGTCTTCAATTTCCAGCAAGAGTGACCGAACCGATTTCAAGGGTGAAAAGTCGGCGGTGGGAATTCAAGAGTCGTCGCTGAAATTCGAGGGCGGCTCTACGAAGATGTGCGCTCGCAGAAATGGTGGCGAGAGCGATGGGATGCATAGCGGTGGGCAGTTCTCAGGGACGCCGCCATTTTGTCGGCGAGGTCTGTCAATATCTTCAACGAAAGACGCTGGATCTGGTGTCGGAGCAGGCAGCTTTCTAGCTGTCCTTGCGATCGCTCTTGAATCCTTCTCCCGCCCCGCTTTCTCGGCTCCCGAATCCGGGGCGTTCGTAGCTGAAGTCGAAAATGGGGCAGTCATCGCGGAGGTGGAACACGCGGCCCCAGCTCTTTCCCTGCGTGACGCATTGGCTCGCGCGGTCGAATACAGCCCCGAACTCGCATCGTTTTCATGGGAAATTCGAGCCAGGGAGGCGCATGCAATCCAGACGGGATTGCTGCCCAACCCTTTTCTCGTGATGGAGATCGAAGATTTCGCGGGCTCCGGCCCCTCCCACGGATTCGCCGCAGCCCAGATCGTCTTCTTCGTACCGATGCGGATGCCGACGATACGGTCGTGGAGGGCTCATGCCTGCGTCTGAGACCCGTGTTGATCACGGTTGCAACGGCTGCATTGGGACTGACTCCTCTGCTGATGTCCTCGGGAGTCGGAAGCGAAACGCAGCGTCCCCTGGCCACGGTTGTTCTCGGGGGCCTCTCGAGCTCGATGCTGGCCACCCTATTCATTCTGCCCTGCATCTATCGACGCATCATCACGACCGCGGCCAATCAGGATCCGGGGACTTCCTGGACTCCAGGAGAGGGTGGGCTGGAAGTTGCGACGAAATTGCCGCTCTCCGAAAGCATCTGAAGGTAGTTCTTCCTTTCCCGAGGGCTTCGATCCGGGAAGTGATCAGGGCCCGCCCGCATTCGCCCGCATCCTTCTCATGAGCCGATTTCGGGAAGGATTCTTTCCTCGTCAGCCCCTCCGGCTTCGAAGGTTGCGGCATCGATCTCGGCCAGCCAGTTGAGTTGAAGGTCTTCCATGATCTTCCATCCCCGCTTCTCCACCTCGCTACGGGTCCGCGGAGATAATGTGCCCGAGATCAGCAGAGTCTTCCCCGTGATCCCTTCCCGCTCCGCCAGATCGAGTTCCAGGCGGTTGAAGACTTCGGCTGCGCTCGGAGTCCAATATGCGGAGTCCAGACAGAAAGGCAGGATGACTTCGCCCTCGGCGGTACGAGCCAGAATCAGATCGCTCGAAGAAAATAACTGATTGGGCTCGGCGACTCGCTGATGATAGGCGGAAAAGAGTTGAGCGAGGCGCGTGAAGGAATGGGTTTCGTGGAGGTTGTCGGCCAGTAGAGCCGATGAGATGAAGGCGGAGAAGCCGGCGGCCTTCTCCAAGCTTGCCAGGGATTCGATGAGGGTGGCGAGGCGACTCGGCGAGTACCAGGGATGGGTTACGAATTCATCGGCCAGCACCTCGTCCACTTCCAACTCTTGCACGAGTATTCTGCGACCGCTGAGTCGGATTTCCTCCGGTGTCTTGTCGCGAAGTTCGCGTTTCATATCGTCGCTCGTATTGCTGACACTGAGGGCTATGGAGGCCCCACCCGGGACCGCGATCAGGGGCAGTCGGACGCTCAAGCCGCCCGCCAGGGAGAGCCATCCATAGCGGTCGAGGGCCGTTTGAAGCGGGGGATAGGCGCTGTAGACGTCTACGCCGAGTCGGTAGGCCCAGCTGCGCTTCGCCCTGCCAAAGCCGATCAGCTCATCGATGTAGTCATCCTCGAGATAGGTCCGTCCTGCGCTCGTCATTTCGTAATAGCCCCGTGCCATCTTCCAGATGCCACGGGGAATATTGGATGTGGTCTGGATCGGATGGAGGAGTAACTGCATTCCTCCTTCCAGGGGGGATTCTGCGGCATTCGCGAGGGCCAGGACGTAGACCTCCCGATCTTCGAGTCCGGCCTCTCGCAATTCCCAAAGCCTCTCGAGTTCGTGGACGCGCTTGCGCAGAAGTCCCATGCTTCGAACCTCGAAAATTCCCTCCGAACTGCTGACTCGATACTTCTGGCTGAAGTCCCTCTCGAGCGTGATGGAGAGGACGACGTGGTGGGCGCCTCGGAAAAGAGCGGGGGGCAGTTTTTTCTGGGGATCGAGCTCGGCCGGCGCCACTTCGAAATTCCGATTTTCTTCGTAGCCGTCGCCAAGCCTTTCGTAGCCGGTGGCCGTACGGGAATCCGGCGGTGACGTCCTGGGCGCGCACGCCCACTGAAAGGTCAGGCAGAGGAGCAGGCAGGCGAAGTCGGCTAGGGAAGAGTTTCGCGGCATGGATCGCTTCCTGCCCTCCTTCGGGGATTCCCTGCAATCGGGAGAAGATAGTGTATCCCGCCGAAAAGAGAGAAGAGATGAGCGTTCTCTTGTTTTCGGGAGACATCTCTCGCGCAGTGCGGATCGCGGAAGTCCTGGAGACGGCCCAGAGGAGAGTACTCCGCGAAAGGTCTTCTCGATGTTGCGCAGGATCTTGTGGACCGATCGAAGATGCGCCGCTTCAGGGCCTGGATCGCCGACTCCAATGTCCGCATTGAATCCACCCGGTCGGATCGATCTCAGGAAGATCGTTCCCACGAATGCGAAGGGGGCTCCGAAAAGCGGATGCCGGAGAATCTGATGTTTCGCGACGCCCCTGAGGTTCGTTTTCAGTAGTGCATAGCCCCGAATGGGATTGATGCTGCCCACATGATTGATGACGAAGGCGGCCGGCCTCAAGCCGAGGCGCTCTCTGCCGCTTATTCTCTTCTCGATACCGATGGCCCAGGCCGCGCCCAGGGCCGACGCCGGTCACGGATCCAGACGGGGTTGCAGAGGCCCGCGCCCAGTCCGAGCGGCATCAGAGCGGGGGCCATCAGGGTTCGGAGCGCGTCGCGAAGTCCGGATGTCTTTTCGACTTGACCGTCAGGAAATGATCTGGCCACCCGCTGCCAGCCAGTCTTGTATTACCTTCGCGGCCTCGTTCGGATTGTAGAGATCCTCCTGCAAAGAGAAGAGCCCATCGCCTGCGTATTCGAGAATTGTGACACAGCCGAATCGGAAGACGCGATCCCCTCCCGACGGGTCTGGAAGCACCTGCCACGGATAGTAGGCGACGCGTTCATCCTCGATCAGAACCCACTCAACGGGAAAGCTCATCATCGGGAAGCGCTTCATCGTTCCGAGAATCATTTCACGGATGGCCTCCCGCCCGTGGAAGGTCCCCAGATGATGTTCGATCCAGATACAGTCCTCGCTATGGAGGTCGGCCCAGGCCGACCACTCCCCTGAGTCACCCGCCTCGATGAAATGGCGATAGGCCGCTTCCACTTCCTGCCTTGAGAATTTTGACATGATCCGCTTCCTCCTTTAGAGCCGGATTCTCAGCGTCGAGGTCTGACACGTCAGGATCTGGCAACTCAAGGGTAGGCATGTGGGCGAATCCTTGCGATCCTGGGGAGGCGGAAAATCATCCGCGAAGAGGAGTTCATGGAGTCATGCCGACAGCCTCACGAATGCGGGAATTGATGAGGAATTATTTGAAACGGGTAGCCGATCATGATCTCGAAGGAGTGCTTTCCCTCTTTTCGGAGTCGATTTCCGTCGAGGATCCGGTGGGGGGACCTCCGGGAACCCACGTCGTCGGCATTGCGGATGTGTCTGAATTCTTTCGCAGGGGCTTCGGGTCGAGTGCACCCCACCCCACCCCGATCGGACCCATCGTGACCACGGCAGGAAATGAAGCCGCGATGATGTTCACCCTGAGGCTCCTGATCCGAGGCGAGGAGAGGGTGATCGATGTCATCGATGTCTTCCGATTCGATGGCGAGGATCGGATCGAATCCTTGCGGGCATTCTGGAATTTCGAGGAGGCACGGCATCCCTGACGCCTCCCGATCACCCCGACTCCTGCCTCGAAAGGGATGGTGCGCCGCCGCCGCCGATCCGATCTGTCGCTGCGAAATTTCCCCTTGCGTCCTTCCTCTCCCCCATGGCCGCTCTGCCCACAGTCGTCCCGGGTCGCGGCATCTTCCTGGGCTTTCGCGTTTTGGGGGAGCATTATTTCATCGGCTCGAAAGAGACTATGTTCTCGGTCTCGAAATTGAGCTGCTCCGGGAGTGGCAGCAGGAGAGGGGATTCTCGACGCGATGCGGAGGCTACTGGCATTCGGAAGCCTATTGCTCTTCCTGATGGGCGCGGGCTGCCTGGCGCTTACCATTTATCTATGGATCGGAGACTGGCCCAAACGTACCCGGGAAGTGGTCGATCATTATCGTTCCGTCGCCGAGATGGCGGATTATTCGGGATCGCCGGCGATTGGAAATATCTATGCCCGGAATACGAAAGATCTCGGCGGTCGCTGGCAGGCCGTGATCGATCCCTATGCGGCGGGAGACATCGGGGGAATTGCGGCCCGGGCCGTGGAACAGACTTCGCCCAGCGATCTCTCGGAATTCTCGTATCGCGATGGGCTCGAGTTGGAGGTGCCGGGCGATTGGAATAGCCAGGACCCTCGCCTCCATTTCTATCGGGGTGTGGTCTGGTACAAGAGAGAATTTCAAAACGATGCGACGCCCGATGCCCGCAGCTTCATCTGGGTCGGGGCGGCGAATTATCGCGCATCCGTCTATTTGAACGGACTTCTTCTCGGAGAGCACGAAGGGGGGTTTACGCCCTTCAACTTCGAATTGACGGGAAGAATCAAAGCCGGCTCCAATCTGCTGGTGATCCGGGTCGACAATGAAAAAGGCGACCAGGACGTACCGACAACGAGAACGGATTGGCATAATTACGGGGGCCTGACCCGCGACGTTCTGCTCGTCGATCTGCCCCAGACCTTCATCCGCGATTATTCCGTTCGCTGGGAGGGAAGGCAGGCCGGAACCCTCACCGGTTTCGTACAACTCGATGGAGATGTCTCCCGCCGCAAGATCCAGATGCGAATTTCCGAACTCGGTATCGACGTCGAGCTTCAATCGGGAGAAGACGGCCGTGCGACTTTCGAGGTCGAGGCCACTCCAGAGCTCTGGTCTCCCGATTCGCCCAGGCTCTATAGCGTGGAGTTTTCGACCGTAGAGGAT
>PVBE011087303.1_pt1 | contig 10291 bp, 11 predicted proteins | sample 1631181 | NCBI WGS metagenome assembly PVBE01 (sample SAMN08397723, study PRJNA350692) | Marine metagenome, whole genome shotgun sequencing project. | isolation source: water | place: Pacific Ocean | collected 2012-04 | reverse complement strand
TCTACACCCTCAGTTAAATCTGTTGTTTCTAGAGGTTGTTTAACTACCATTTGAGCTACCTCTCTACCAAAATATTCTTCTAGTTTTTTCCTGTTTACAGTTATTTCACCTTTTCCTTTTTGTAAAAAGACTCTTGCTGTTGAGGTTTTTCTTCTTCCTACTGTAACTATTTGTTCCAATTTCTTTTCCTTATATTTCTGTTAATTGAGGATTCTGTGCTACATGCGGATGTTCAGAATCATCATAAACCTTTAGTTTAGAAAACATTTTTTTACCTAATTTACTCTTTGGTAACATTCCCTTAACAGCACTTTTAATTACTTCACTAGGTGAATCTTCAAGAACCTCTCCTAAAAGCTTTGATTTTATGCCACCAGGATACCCTGAATGTCTATAGTATCTTTTTTGATCTTTCTTTTGGCCAGTTAAATGGATATCTTTTGCGTTAACAACAACTACAAAATCTCCCATATCTGCATTGGGTGTATATTCAGGTTTATTTTTCCCAGATAGAACCGTCGCTATTTTTGCAGCGAATCTTCCTAAAGTTTTACCTTTAGCGTCCAAAAGGACCCATGTTTCAGGGATATCAGATTTTTTAAAACTTTGCGTATTCATTAGTAGCACTAAAAATTATAAATTCGGTTTAGATTGCAGGCGCGCGCATTTTAATGCCTACAAACCTCTTATTCAACCAGAACTTTACAAATTATCGCTCAAAATTTAATAAAAAATAAATAAAAGTTACCTATTTAATGCCTATTTAGTTAAATTATGATGAAAGTTATGAAATTCAACAATCTTAAAAGAAGCAGCAGAATAATTATTACTTTCCTGATAGGCGTTATATTTGCTATGGCTTTGTTAAAAATTTTTGAAGTATTGCAAACAGATGAAGAGATAAATACTAAAAGCAAAACTCCCTTTTCATATAACTCAGCTGTTTCTAAAGCATCTCCTGCTGTAGTGAATATTTTCAGCGAACAATTAGTTAATAAAAGAATAAATAGACCTAGAAGAAATATAGATTCCATATTTGGCAAACAAAGAAATCAAATAAAAACAAGCCTAGGGTCTGGAGTCCTATTTAGTTCAGATGGTTACATTCTAACTAATCAGCATGTTATAGGGGATACAAATGTAAATGTTATAGTTGAGCTTTCTAACGGAAGAAAAATTAATGCCAAGATTGTAGGTATTGACAAAGGGACAGATCTTGCTGTTCTTAAAGCAGATTTAGGTGATGGAGCATACCCTTCTATAGAGATTGAAGACTCAGATAAAGTACGAATAGGAGATGTTGTATTAGCCATAGGTAACCCTTATGGACTAGGTCAATCAGTTAGCATGGGCATAATAAGTGCCACAGGAAGAGAGTATGAAAACCCCTATTCTAATTATTTACAAACAGACGCTTCAATAAATAAAGGTAATTCTGGAGGTGCATTAATTGATTTAAATGGAAGATTGATAGGTATTAATACAATTATAAGGTAAAGCTCTGGTGGTTCGGAAGGCATAGGTCTCGCAATTCCATCTTCTGTTGCTCTCAATGTTATTAGCGATCTTATTCAGTATGGTGAAGTAAGAAGAGGATGGTTAGGGTTTAGTATTGACCAAATGAATTTATTAAAACAAGGTCAACTTGTAGTATCAGAAGTAATTCCGGAAAGTCCTGCTAGTCAATCAGGTCTTAGTAAGAGTGATTTGATCTTATCTATTAATAAGCAAGCTGCTTCTTACGAAGAACTTTTTAAAACTTTTGCTAGATCAAAACCTGGTGATACAGTTGCACTAGAAATCTTAAGAAACAAAGAAACTATTGATATTGAGATTATCTCCGGAGAGTTAAATTAGTCTTTTTTTCTCTTTTCGACAGAAATAGCGTGAGCAGTTAAACCTTCAGCTCTAGCAATTACAGAAGTCTTATCCACCAATTCATTGTATAAATCTTTATTAGATTCAGATTTTATAGCCACTTTTGAAGAGCTAATCATAAAATCTTCTACAGATAATGGGGAACTAAATCTAGAACTGGCGTTAGTAGGCAATATATGGCTTGGTCCCAAGACATAGTCAGATAGTGAAACAGCTGAATCAGTTCCTTCAAGAATTATTCCTGCCACTAAATCATTTATATCAATCTCCTGATTATCAAAAGCTAAATGAAGATGCTCAGGAGCCAATCTATTGATGAGATATATGGCTTGTTTTAAATTGTCTATCTTTAGTATTAAACCATTATTCTTCAAAGAGGATTGAATAATCCTAGCCCTTTCGAGATTAGGACACTCGTTTTCTATAATTTCCTTTACTTTTTGGATAATTTCTCTGGAATTACTAATTAAAATTGAACTTGCATCTTCGTCGTGTTCTGCTTGAGCCATAAGGTCCCAAGCTACAATTTCTGGTGAAGAAGTTTCATTAGCTAAAATAACTATCTCTGACGGTCCTGCTATTGAATCTATCCCAACTCTACCGAATAATTGTCTTTTTGCTTCAGCAACATACGAATTTCCAGGGCCTACAATTTTATCTACTTTAGGAATAGATTTAGTTCCAAATGAAAAAGCTGCTATCGATTGAGCTCCACCTAGCCTTGCAATATTCTTAATACCAGCCACTTTAGCAGCAGCAACTGTTAAATCATTTACATGACCTCCTACGCATGGAGTAGTTAGATATAAATCTTTAACCTGGCTTGCTATAGCTGGACCAGCCGCCATTAAAACAGAAGAAGGATATGAGGCCTTCCCCCCTGGCACATACAATAAAGCGCTCCTAATTGGCTTAAATACTCTTGAAACTTCTGAGTCAACTGATTCTAAATTTAAAGAATCTCTGCATTTGGAATGAAACTTAATAATGTTATTAAAAGAAAACTCTAATGCAGATATAACCTCTTTGTTTATTTTTCTATAACTAGCATTTATCTCATCTTCAGAAATAAAAAAATTATCTATAAGGTGATTATCTAGTTTTTCTGTTAGATCTATAAGAGCCTCATCTCCTCTAATTGATACATCTTTAATTATTTCAGAAACAGAAGAAATAATATTTTTATCAATGGTTTCTTTTTTTAAAAGGAAATTAGAAAAATCTGAATCAAATCCTGTATTTGATATATTTAATTCTTCTCTAAACATAAAATTAATTAAAAAACTTTTATAAGCTCTTGAATTAAAGCCGATTTAGTTTTTAAAGCTGCTTTGTTGGCTATTAATCTAGTTGAAATATCTCTTATAACTTGAATTTCATGTAATCCATTTTCTTTCAAGGTCTTTCCGCTTTCTACTAGATCAATTATCGCATCTGATAAACCCATTATTGGAGCTATCTCTTGAGCTCCATGTAAATAGATAATTTCTGATTGGATTCCTATAGATTCCATAAACTTGATAGAGCTCTTAGGGTATTTAGTTGCTATCTTCATCCTTGTAGTGCCCATCAATAAATCTTTTTTTCCTGCTAAAGACAATCTGCATTTTCCTATTTCTAGATCCTTAAGCTCGATAAATTCTTCAGACTCTTTTTCAATTAATATATCTTTTCCTACAACTCCTAAATGAGCAGCTCCAGAAGTTACGTAAGCCGGCACATCCCAACCTCTTACTAATAGAATCTTAACTTTATTATTCTTTGTATCTAAAACTAATTTTCTAGTTCTTTTTGGGTTATCTTTTAACTCAAAATTAGTATCTTTAAGGATGGGAAGAATATCTTCATATACTCTTCCTTTAGGTAAAGCCAATATTAATGATTCTTGTTTATCTTCCATGACAATTATTAAGATATTCTTTCTATATCCGCACCAAGCATTTTTAATTTTTCTTCAATTCTTTCGTAACCTCTATCAATATGATAGATCCTATCTATTGTTGTTGAACCTTCAGCAACTAAACCAGCTAATACTAAGCTAGCTGAAGCTCTTAAATCAGTAGCCATTACAGGTGCTCCTTTAAGAGCTTTGATTCCTTCAATTATTGCTGTATTGCCCTTAAGAGTAATATTTCCTCCCATTCTTGCAATTTCTTGTACGTGCATGAATCTGTTCTCAAAAATAGTTTCAGTAATAGTAGAACTCCCTTTCGCAATAGAATTTAAAGCTACAAACTGGGCCTGCATATCAGTTGGGAAGGAAGGGTAAGGTCCAGTTGTAAGGCTTGTAGAAATAGGTCTATCTATTTCCATCTTGATTTCAATCCAATCTTCACCAGTCTGAATTAAGGCACCAGATGACTCAAGTTTAGTAATTACAGAGGATAAATATTCTGGTTTAGCTGATTTTATTTTTATATGTCCTCCAGTCATTGCAGCTGCAGTCAAGTAAGTGCCTACCTCAACTCTATCAGGCGTCACAGAAAATGAAGTTCCCTTAAGAGAATGGACGCCTTCGATCTCTAGTGTGTCAGAGCCTGCGCCTTTAATATTGGCGCCCATGCTTGTTAAACAATTAATTAAATCAACCACTTCAGGTTCTTTAGCTGCATTCCGAATAGTAGTTATGCCATCAGCTAAACAAGCTGCCATAATAACGTTCTCAGTACCCGTTACGCTTACAGGATCAAAAAAGATCTTACTCCCTTTTAATCTTCCATTTACTGAAGCTTTTATGTATCCGTCTTCTATATTTACTTCTGCTCCCATTGCCCTCATAGCTTCGATATGAAGGTTCACAGGCCTACTTCCTATTGCGCAACCTCCAGGCAAGGCTACGGTAGCTTCTTGATGCCTTGCTAAAAGTGGTCCTAAAACTAATATAGAGGCCCTCATAGTTTTAACTAATTCGTAACGAGCATCTAGATTCTTAATTGATGAAGTATCTACCTGAACTTCCATGTCATCACTCAACATTACGCCTACCCCCATAGAGCCCAAAAGTTCTAACATAGTTGTGACATCATTAAGATGTGGTAAATTTCCTATTGTTACAGGCGAATCTGACAATAAAGAAGCGGCCAATATTGGCAAAGCGGAATTCTTAGCCCCTGACGCATAAATTTCTCCATTTAATGGAACCCCTCCTTTAATTAAAAGCTTATCCATTTATAAAGATACTATCCATTTATCTATTACTGTAGAAATGTCATTATTATTATTTTCCATTAAAGAATAAAATTGACTTCTAAAGGTTAGGCCTAAATTAATGCCATTAACGACAATATTGATTATCTTCCATTCATTATTTCTGTCTAAGTACATGCTATAGACTCCGGGATATCTTTTTGATGAAGTAATTATTTCAATATATACCTTTGTTTTATTTGGTGATTTAGATTGACTCTCAGGCGGCAATACAATTATTTTTTCATCTTTAAATTCGATTAAAGTTTTTGAATAAGTATTTAATAAGCTCTCTCTAAAGGCTTCTGAGAATCTCCCTCTTTGAGAACTAGTCGCAACCTTATAATGTTTACCCATAACATTCCTAGCGATTCTTTCAAAATCTACTATAGGGCTAAAAGCATTACTAATTTCTTGAATGAATAGTTCAGAATCTTCTTCAAATAAAGCATTCTCAGTTTGCAAGATGACAATAATATTATTGTGGGTTCTTTCAGCATGCTCGTGAGCAGAAATATTTTCTGCGGCTATAACAAAACTATTTCCTATAAAAATAGTCAATAGTATAAGTAGTTTTAGGGTTTTCCTCATTGGAGATAAATATGAATAAGTTTCGTTTTAGGATTATTATATCACTTGAGATTTATCTAAATTAAATAGTTTGGTCTATAAATATTATGACAATAGCATTTGCATCCATAATTTCAGGCATTGCACTAATATGGATTAGTGCAGAGAAATTAGAAAAATACTCTGTTTTATCCGCTAAGCAATTCGGAATGTCTCCATTCCTTATTGGCTCCACTGTAATAGCTTTTGGAACGTCGGCACCTGAAATGCTAACTACCTTATTTGTTTCTTTAGAAGACCAAGGAGCAATGGTTATAGGTAACGTTATTGGCTCTAACGTTGCTAATCTATCTCTTGTTTTTGGTTCAATGTTATTTGTTGTTTCAATAAAGAAGCTAAGCATCTCTCAACCCCAGACCATTAACAAAAATTTACTAATCCTCTTAGCTTCAAGCTTGTTAGTTTGGGGTGTCATAGCAATTGATCCATTTAACATTATTACTTCTATTATCTTGTTAATTGCCTTATTGGCTGTAATTTCCTTCTGGTACAAGAACAATCAAGAAATGCCTGATGCAGAAGATAAGAATAGCTCGAAAAATAGTTTTAATAAGTTAATTTTATCTTTGGTTGCTTTAGTTTTTGCTGCTTGGCTTATTACAACAGGAGCCAATCTAATCTTAGAAAACTTTAACTTAGGTCAGTTATTTATTGGCTACACAGTCCTTGCAATAGGAACAAGCCTCCCCGAAATAGCTGCTTCCGTTTCCCTGGCGCTTAAAGGCAGATATGAGGCAGTTGCAGGCACTTTAATTGGCTCAAACATCTTTAATGGTTTGTGTGTTTTAGCTATTCCAGGTCTTTTTAGAAGTAGTAAAATGGGCTTAGGTTGGCAATATTCAGATTGGTCTAGCTTATTAGTAATTCTTTTTGCAATAACTGTCTTATTTTGCACTTATATCTTTATGCTTTCTAAGCAAGCCAGAAGAGCTGGCCTCTTACTTAGTATATTATTCTTAAGCATCTACTTTATTTCTTTAATTTATGCTTATTAATTCTAAAATACGGAACAATTATGAAAGAAAATAAACACCTTAAGGTAGGAAGAAGAACGATAAGAATAGAAGCAAAAGGACTGGATAACCTTGCTAAATCTATCGGACGCGAATTTGATGATGTATGTGACAAACTATTACAGACAAAAGGAAAAATTATTACTCTAGGAATAGGGAAATCTGGTCATATAGCTAAAAAAGTTTCTGCTACCTTGTCTAGTACAGGTTCTCCATCTAACTTTATAAATGCAGCCGAAGCATTACACGGAGATATAGGTGGAATTAACAAATCTGACAAAGTTTTAATCTTTTCTCACTCTGGCCAAAGTAAAGAGATATTAGATTTGTTGCCTTATTTAAAAAACCTAGGCTGTGATTTCTTTTCAATTACCGGATCTAAAGATTCAATGATTGCAAAGAATTCAAACATAAACATAGATACCGGCATATCGGAAGAAGCTTGTCCTTTAGATTTAGCTCCTACTACAAGCACAACTGCTTCTCTTGCTTTAGGAGACGCCATAGCAGTAGCTTTGTTAGAAGCAAAAAGCTTTAAAGCAGATGATTTTGCTAAATCTCATCCGGGAGGCAAATTTGGGAAGAGATTGATACTTAAAGCAGAAGATGTAATGAAGAAAGGAGAAGAATTACCAATAGTCTTACCAACTGACAGCCTTGCTAAAACCCTAATTGAGATAAGCTCTAAAGGACTGGGTGTAGCTTTAGTTATAGAAAAATCTAACCTAAAAGGTATTTTTACAGATGGTGACCTTAGAAGAGCTTTAAACAAGAAAATAGACTTGCTAGAAGCTCCCATATCCAAATTAATGTCTAAAAAAGCAAAAACTATAAGGCACTCAGCCTTGGCAACTGAAGCAATTAAACTAATGCAAAAAAATCAAATTTACTCGTTGGTGGTCCTTGATCAAAAAAAGCAACCTAAAGGGTTAATTAGAATGCATGATTTGGTAGAAGCTGGGCTAGTTTAAATTGACTAATTTGTCTAATTTTTTTAATAAAGCACCTCTATTTATTGGACTGTTACTTATGGCAACCTCTTTTGTCGTCTACCCTTCTACTAATACACCTTTTCTATCTAACAACGTTATTGAATTCAAAAATTCTGTATATGAGAGCTATGGACAAGGCAATGAAAAACTTATTCTTAGATTCAAAGAAGGAAGCATGAACTTAGACAATCAAGTGATTAATCTAATTGGTGATGTTGAAGGAACATTTAACTTGGATGGAAAAACTTTTAACTTAAAGACTAATGGTCTAAGAGGCAATCTTCTAGATAAAACTATTTCTTCTAAAAAAAGCACTTTATTTAAAACCGAAGATATTGAGATAATTTCATCTGATATGGAAATAGCCCAAACACCTCTAATGAGAATAAAGATTCATTTTAATAATGTAAATCTCGATAAAATAAACTTAGGGTCAAAGATAAATAAAGGCAAGGCCGATGAGGTAGAGCTTTTTTTGGCTAAAGACTTAATATTGATGAAAGGAAATGCAGAGTTCAATGATGATAATATGAAAATTATTTCTGATGAAATTCACTATGATCTAAGTCAAGACAGAGTATTGAAATCTGTAAACTCAAAAATTATAAATAATCTATGAAATTATCTGTTGAAAATATCAGCAAGAGCTATGCTAATAAAAAAGCAGTAGATGATATTTCTTTTGAAATGAACTCAGGAGAAACCTTAGGCTTGTTGGGCCCTAACGGAGCAGGAAAAACAACTTTGTTTTACATTATTGCGGGCTTGCTAAGAAAAGGTTCTGGATCTATTAAACTAGACTCAGAAGATGTAAGTGCTATGAATATATCTGAACGATCTAACTTAGGGTTATCTTACTTGCCGCAAGAAGCTTCAATATTTAGGAAACTAACAGTAAAAGAGAACATATTTGCTGCGCTCGAGCAGAGGAATGATTTAAATCCAGACTCAATTAATCATGAATTAAATAATCTGCTGAATGAATTTAACTTAAATGAGTTCTCAGAAACTATAGGAATCAAACTATCTGGCGGTGAAAGACGAAGAACTGAAATTGCAAGATCTTTGGGGTCTAACCCGAAATTTATTCTTTTAGACGAGCCATTTGCTGGCATTGACCCTATTGCAGTATCAGATCTCAAGCAGACTATAAAACAACTTAAATCTAAGAATATTGGTGTATTGATAAGCGATCACAACGTGCGAGAAACCATGCAAATTTGCGATCAAGTATTGATAATTAACCAAGGAAAATTAATTGCACAAGGGCTGCCAGAAGAAGTTAGCGAAGATCCATTAGTAAAAGATGTTTACCTTGGGAAGGACTTTAAACAATAAAGTGAAGCAAGGTCTAAGACAGAAGCATAAATTATCAGTAAACCTTACGTTAAATCTTCAAAAACAGATTGAACTTTTATCTCACAGCGGCTTAGAGATTAGATTAGACCTAGACGATTTAATAGCTGAGTTTTGTAAAGAGTCAAAGAATAAGAAAATAAACTACTTTAGAGATGAAGTTATTACCGACCGATTAGTAAATTCAATAAACCCTGACCTAGACAATAATTCCTTTGAACTACCGATTGATCAAGAAGAAGGTTTGCGTGAGAAACTTATGGATCAGTTGGCTATCTCTCCACTAAAAGAATACGAAATCTTAATTGGAGAAATTATAATTGATTCAATCTTAGGCAATGGAAGATTGGATCCAGAGCTTGAGTACGAAGATATAAAAAGGATAGTTAAAGAGGACTTTAATTTAAATATTAATGATACAAAAATTGAATCTATACTAAATTTAATTCAGAATTTTGATCCCCCTGGCTGCGGTTATAGATCTATTGAAGAATCGTTACAAATACAAGTTTTTAATTTAGATTTAGTTAAAGAAGAACAAGATAAAATCATGGAATCTTTAACTTCTCTCTTAAATCAAGATCTAAGAAAAGAAGACCTTAACCCTGAAATTAAGATTCAAATAGAAAAGTTAAACCTCAATCAAAGTTTAAACTTTGGCTCTAATAAGAACTTGTATGTAAGGCCGGACTTAATGGCCTTTTCCCATAAAAACTCTTGGCAAGTTACTCTCAATGATGACTTTATGAATAAAGAATTTATAGAAATAGTTAAAGAAGAAATGCAATCTTCAAATAACAAAAAAATTATAGAAGCCAAATCATTCTTGAGAGGGGTAGAGAGAAGACAGCAGACTCTTTTTCTCGTGGGTCAATATATATTGACTGCTCAGAGTGAATATCTAAATAAAAAAACAGACAGGAAGCCGGTTACAAATAAAGAGATAGCAAGGGCTCTTGAAATAAGTGAATCTACAGTTTCGAGAATAGTAAAGAATAAGTACATTCAATTACCTGATAAGTTGATTCCTTTAAAGAATTTATTGCAAAAGAAGGTAAATAAGAATGCTGAAGGGAAAGATATTACTGCCAAGGAACTGCAAAAATTTATAACGTTATTAATCTCGGAAGAGAACTCTAACAAGCCCCTAAGTGATGAAAACATTCGAATCTTATTATCTACCAAGTACCAAGTAAGTGTCGCAAGAAGAACAGTAACTAAATATAGAGAGAGAGC
>PVBE010829846.1_pt1 | contig 10292 bp, 8 predicted proteins | sample 1631181 | NCBI WGS metagenome assembly PVBE01 (sample SAMN08397723, study PRJNA350692) | Marine metagenome, whole genome shotgun sequencing project. | isolation source: water | place: Pacific Ocean | collected 2012-04 | reverse complement strand
CTCGAGCGAAACGCATCTGAAAGTCGACCGCCAGCACTTTCCCGTTTTTCTTGGCGGCTTTGACCATTGCCGTCGCCTCGGCGGCGTTCATGGCCATCGGCTTTTCGCAGATAACGTGCTTTCCAGCATTGAGAGCGTCGATCGTCGCATCCGCGTGAACCGAGGGCGGCGTACACACGCTAACGGCATCTATTTCGTCGAGGTCAAGTAGCAGTCTGTAGTCACCGAACGCCTTCGGGACACTGTTCTCCTTGGCGAATTTGACAGCACGGTCGGCATCTATATCCGCCACGGCGATAACCCGGCACTTGTCCGCTATCGCCCTGTACCCGGGTAGGTGGGCCACCGAAGCGATGGAGCCCGAACCGATAATCCCGATGCCCAGTGTTTCCGCCATGCGTCAGCCGACCATTGCTAGTTGGTGCGCCGAGCAGCTCCGAGTGCCGCGGTTCGAATATGCCAAGACCTTCGCACATTCCGGCTCGCAGACCCGGTGGTCAATCGTGGGTTATCGGTCAACGCCGAACGCCGATCTGAATCCCGAAGGCCCCCTGAAACCGCTCCTTGCGCCACCTGGCGGAGGAGAGTTCAAAAGCAACGATCAGGTGGCTCTATCGCGAGCGTAGCTTACCGAGTAGAGCTGCCGATCCATGTGATCTTCGTTCAACATCGGCCTGAGCTCTTCCCAGAACGCTGCCACTCGTTCGCAGCGAAGGAGACTTTCCCACGCGCTTTCGAATGTGCTCATGTCGTCAAAATGGTATTCGACGATAATTGCACCGCAATCCCGGCAGTTTATGTAGGTGCGACCTGAAGGCCAGCCGATTTCCAAGAGTCCGGTGCGCGCCCATCTTTTGATTATCCTAAGGGCGGAATCAGCGTGACCATCGATCGCCAAGGCAGACCACTGGAATACGATCATGCGCGGACTGAGGCCTTATCGTGCGACTTGGCGACGCTCGAATCCGAGCGGCCCACCGCGATCATAGGACCGTGGGACCGAGGATAAGATCTCAGACTTCGCACCCAGCGTCGTATAATTTCAGACTTCGTATCTTTTGATACCAAACCAATGAACCAGTCTGACACATCAGGGGCAAAATGCCGACTTACGACTACATATGCGATGAACAAGGCCACAACTTCGAAGCATTTCAGCGTTTCAGCGACGAACCGCTCAAGGAGTGCAACGTGTGCGGCGCCCCAGTGCGCCGCGTAATTCATGCGGCGGGGATCATATTCAAAGGGAACGGCTGGTACGCCACGACAAACCGCTCCAGCAATGAAAAAAGCAAGTTCGATAAGGAGGAGCGGGGCGGGTCTGCCGACTCGGAAAAATCGACCGCAGAGCCGATCAAAGCCGGCGCCAACGGCGACAGCTCGAATCGCGAGAATTCCTCCGTCGCCTCCAGCGACTCGGGGGGAACAGGCGGCAAGAGCGACTCGTCGGCTGCCGAAAAGAAACCGGCCAAGTCGACCAAAAGTACGGCACCCTAAGGAACTCGATTCAGGGGCATCGCCGTGAGGGCGGTGGTGCAGCGGGTCCAGCGAGCCTCCGTGCATGTCGACGATACCGACGAGCGCCGAATCGGAAGCGGCCTTGTAGTGCTGGTGGCGGTTGCGGAAACGGACGATCAGGCCGACGCCGATTACATGGCAGAAAAAGTAGGCAATCTTCGGATCATGGACGTCGATGGCCGAATGGATCGGTCAGTCGTTGATGTATCCGGCGAGGTGATGCTGATTCCGCAGTTCACACTTTACGCGAACACCAGAAAGGGGAGGCGCCCCAGTTTTTCGGCCTCGGCAAATCCAGATAAGGCCAAACCGCTATTGGAGCGGCTCAATTCGAACTTGACGGACCTCGGACTTCGGATCGTCACTGGCGAGTTTGGCAAGCACATGGTCGTCGATCTTGCCAACGATGGACCCGTTACCATAATTCTGGACAGCGACGACCGCCACCGGTCGCGGAAGGCCAACTAGCTTGAACGCAAGACCCCAGCCCGTCGAGCGGGTGCGCGGCGCGAGCGATTTGAAGCCGGATGAATGGTCGGCGATTGTTGCCGCTCGCGAAAGCCTTGCCGAGACCTATTCCCTGTTCGGCTACCAAGGCGTCGACGTTCCGATTCTCGAACACACCGAACTGTACCGCCGCAAAGCCGGCGCCAACGTGATCTCGCAGATTTACTCTTTTACCGACCGCGGCGGGCGTTCGGTATGCCTGAGGCCCGAATTTACGGCCTCGATCGTCCGCTTTTACGCCGCAAGGAAATCTGACCTACCGAGTCCTGCTCGGCTCCATTATTCAGGACCGGCCTTTCGCTACGAGAAACCCAAACGCGGCACATACCGTCAGTTCACGGAGAGCGGAGTCGAGCTTATTGGCGTGGACGGACCAACGGCAGACGCAGAGATCATAGAACTTGCGATTGCCTCACTGGAAAAACTCCGCGTCCGTCAGTTCGATGTGGTGCTTGGCCATCTGGGAATCTTGTCCGAATTCCTTTCGGGACTGGGCCTATCCGAACGTTCCGAATCGTTGCTCAGGGAGAGCATAGACAGCATTCAGCGATCGGACTCCGATATCGGACCGTTGCGCTCAAGACTCCAGCAGGCGATTCGCGACCCAGTATCAGGGGCCTCTGAAAGCACGCCCAAGCAGCTCGACGGGATCTTGCATCGGGTTCCAGACCTCCAGCGGGAGGATGTGAGAACCATTATTTCGAGCGTTCTCGCCGAACTCGAGATGACCCCGGGCGACGGAAGAGACCCGTCCGAAATCGTCGATCGACTTCTGACGAAACTGACGCGATCCAACGAGATGGAGCGCATGGGTCGGGCGCTCGACTTCATCGAGCGACTTGCCAAGGTCGTGGACCGGCCAGAAATCGCTCTGGAAAAAACGAGGAGCCTTCTGGCGGAATTCGATCTGTCGTCCAAGCCATTGGACTACGTCGAAGAAATGTTCGAAGAGCTTGACGCAGCCGGAGTGGATACCGGCTGCTTTACCTTTAATCCAGCGCTCGGACGAGGATTACAGTACTACTCGGGAATTGTGTTCGAGATCTTCGCATCCGACGCCAAGTCCAGCTTTCAGGTTTGCGGCGGAGGGCGATATAACGATCTGGTCGAGATTCTGTCCGGTCCGCCTTCCGTCCCTGCCGTAGGCTTCACGTTTGGGGTCGAGAGGCTGTTGATGGCGATGAATAGCGAGGCACCAACCACAACCCAAAATCCGTCTCACGTATTGGTGACCACGGTGAAGCACGAAAATCGCTCCTATGCCGCGAAGGTGACCAGCATGCTACGGAGCGCCGGTCTCCGTACGGAACAAGACCTGAAAGGTCTCGGAATCGCCTCAGGTCTAGCCTCGGCCGATCGCGCGATGATCCCGGTAGTCGTTGTACTGGGAGATCGCGAAGTGGCGTCCGAGGGAGCGTCGTTTCGAATAGTCGCATCCGGTGAGGAGAAGACCGCGGACCTTGACGTTCTGGCCGACGCAATTTGGGCGGTGATCGGTAACCGGAAGTCCTAGCGTGGCCGAAACCCTGAGCTTCGCAATCCCGAGTCGTGGCCGGATTGGTGACCTCGCGAAGGATTTTCTGACGGCATGCGGGATGAACGTTTTGCGTCCAAATCCGAAACAATACGTCGCCCTCGTTCCTTCCATGCCGGACGTACGGATCCACATGCAACGGGCGGCAGACATCATCGATCAGATTTCCCAGGGGAACGCCGACATCGGGATAACGGGATACGACCTTTTCTTGGAGCATCGCAACGAGGGGAGCGACGTATTCGTAATCCAGGAGGACCTTGGATTCAGTCGCGCCCGGCTCGAGATCGCGGTTCCCGATTCCTGGGTCGACGTTTCGCACATCGACGATCTTGCTGAACTGGCGTTGAGCTTTCGGCACGAGGGCCGCGATCTACGCGTGGCAACCAGTTATCCAAACCTTGTGAGAGACTTTCTGCTAGGTCAAAGTATCCACAACTTCGCCCTGGCGGCCGCGGGCGGAAGCGTGGAAGCAGCCCCGGCGATGGGGTCCGCCGATGTCATCGCGGACATCGTGCAAACTGGCACGGCGCTGAATGAAAACCGGCTGAAGACGGTCGCGGGCGGAACGATACTCGAATCGAAGGCGTGCCTGGTGGGCTGCATGAGAACGCTCAAATCGAGCCCGTCGAAATTAGGCGTAACCAGAAGAGTCCTCGAACTCTTCGACGCATACCTGGACGGCAGCAAAGCGTTTACGCTCACCGCAAACGTTGCCGGTGAATCCGAGGAGCAGATCGCCAAGCTGGTATTGGACGAGAGCGAGCTTGCCGGAGTTGAAGGACCAACAGTATCAAAGCTGTATTCGAGGTCCGCTAATGCCAGCGCATCGTGGTATGCCGTGAACGTAACAGTCAGGTCGACGTCATTGCTGGCTGCAGTGGATCACTTCAGGTCCATCGGCGCATCATCGGTTATCGCACGACCGGCAACCTACGTATTCCATGAGTCCTCGCCCAGCTACCAGAAGCTGGTTGAAGAACTCGGGATTAGCCCTTGACGCCGACCCGAGTATTCCGGGGTGCCGCCCAGATCCGGGAGTCACTCTTGCGGCGACGCCCACTGGGATCACCTTTGTTGGGAGCGGAAACCCAAGCACGGCTGCGCCGGGCGTACGATGCGGACATGTCGCCCGAGCAGTTCGTCGACACCGTATTCCGAGAAGTCGCAGCCCAAGGCGACGACGGAATTCGACGGCTATCCGAAATCTTGGATGGAAAGGAGGCGGTCGATCTCGAGATCTCCCGCGAGTCGATTTCCAAAGTGCTTGACGAAACGAGTCCTGAACTGAGGAGCGATCTCAACGCCGTCGCTGAACGAATTCGGAGCTTTCACGAGCGAACGGTTCCCGAATCGTGGTTCGACGAACGCCTGGGACTGGGACAGCAAATCAATCCGATCGATACGGTAGGGGTCTACGCGCCGGGCGGCAGCGCATCGTATCCGTCTTCAATTCTTATGACCGCCATTCCCGCCGCCGTCGCAGGCGTGAGCGAAATCGTAATGTGCACACCGCCGGGCGACGATGGGAGACCCTCGAAGGTTTCGCTCGCCGCTGCGGGCATCGCAGGAGTTGATCGCGTGTTTTGCGCAGGCGGGGCCCAAGCGATCGCGGCGATGGCATTCGGCACAGCAACGATCCCAAAGGTGGACAAGATCGCCGGTCCCGGCAACGTGTTCGTCGTGCTGGCGATGCGAAAAGCTTTCGGGACGGTGGGGATCAGCATGCTTCCGGGACCAACGGAGACGCTGATAATCGCCGACGCAACCGCCGACGCCCGGCACGTTGCGGCAGACTTGATAGCCCAGGCCGAGCATGACGCGCTGGCGTCTCCTTTGTTTCTGACCGACTCCGAAGAGCTTGCCGAAGAGGTCCAGAGTTGCCTCGCGCGAGATCTGGACGGGCTACCTCGACGCGCGATCGCCGTCGAGTCTCTGCGTGCGCTTGGTGGTATCGGTATTGTTGCCACACTGGACGAAGCGGCCGAACTCTCGAACGAATACGCGCCCGAACATCTCTGCTTGCTCGTGAAAGATCCACATTTATTTGCGCGAAAGCTCCGCAATGCGGGCGGACTGTTTCTGGGCAGTTCCTCACCCGAGGTCATCGGCGACTACGCAGCCGGACCGAGCCACGTAATGCCCGTAGGGGGTACAGCCGCGTTTGCATCTCCGCTCAACGTCGGCGACTTCCTCAAGATAACCAGCATTTTTGACATCCCCGACGGTGATTCAAAGAATCTCGCAGAGATTTCGGCACGGCTTGCACGCGTGGAAGGGTTGGAGGGCCACGCCCGCGCGGCCGATCTTCGCGCGGCCAGCTCAGCGGAATCGGCCCAGGACGTTGCTTGAATTGGCGTCTGGCTACAATCCGCGTGTAATCGTGCGGCATTCATTCGCCTAGGAGAGCTGTTGAGAAACGGTCGCAGCGAGCGCAAAACGCTCGAAACAAACGTCAGAGTAACGCTCAGTTTAGACGGTACGGGTAAGCACGATCTTCAAACCAGAATCGGTTTTCTGGATCATATGCTCTCCCAAATCGCGCGCCACGGGTTGTTCGACCTCGAAGTGCGCGCCGACGGCGATCTACACATCGACGCCCATCACACGGTTGAAGACGTTGGAATCTGCATCGGACAAGCATTCGACGATGCTCTGGGAGATCGCAGCGGAATTGCCAGGATGGGCAGCGCCACCGTTCCGATGGAGGAGTCGCTCGCGCTTGTCGCAGTGGATGTGGGGGGGCGTCCTATGTGCGATTTTCAGGGTGACTTTTCCGGTGATTCAGTGGGCCAGCTGGACACCCAGCTCATTCCGCATTTCATCAGTTCGCTGGCGGACAACATGCGCGCAAATATCCACGTCCACATATTGAGCGGCGGCAACGACCACCATCGGGCGGAAGCCGTATTCAAAGCGCTCGCAAGATCGCTCGATGTCGCTACGGCTCTCGATCCCCGCCGGGATGGTCAGGTTCCCTCCACGAAGGGAAGCATTGTCGACGACAAGTCTTGAAGTCCCAGAAGAGTGGAGCGACCTACCGGGTGCTGGTCGCCATGATTTGTCGGCAGTTGCGGGCTGAAATCGCGTGGAGATTCGGGAGTCCAGTGCGCGAGTGACTGATTAAAAGTCCATGAAAATCGGCCTCGTGTACCAACCGAAGACCGAAGCGGCGGTCGCCGGCGCGAGCGGCGCGCACGATCGCCTCAAGGAGCTGGGGCATTCGTCTTGGATGCGTCCCTCCTGGGAGGTAGACGACACCACGCCTGATCTCCCCGACACTGATCTATTGCTTTCCCTGGGAGGCGACGGAACGCTGTTACGCGCCGTCCGCGCTGCCGCCTCGTTCGGAACTCCATGCATGGGAATAAATTTCGGAAGGCTTGGATTCCTGACCGAGTTCGAGACGCTCGACATTGAATCCATCGTCAGTAGATTCGAGGCCGGTGAGGGGTGGTTGGAAGAACGGGTAATGCTGGAGTGGCATTTGACCCGCGAAGATCGTAGGGTCGCCGGCGGCATCGCCACCAACGACGTTGTGGTGGCGCGCGGAGCCATCAGCCGCGTTATCGACATCTCGCTTGAAATTGACGGCGGATTCATCGTGACCTATACGGGCGATGGCGTGGTGGTCACAAATCCCACCGGTTCGACCGGCTACGGACTCGCGCTTGGAGGACCGGTCATGCATCCTCAAGCCCGAACGCTCGCGATAACACCGATTTGTCCATTCCTGACGGCGAACAACTCCCTGGTCGCCGACGCAAATGCTCGGATCGATCTCGTCGTGGACTCGCAGCACGAGGTGGGCTTAACGGTTGACGGACAAACCCACATTCCAATGCAAGACGCCGATCGAGTATCGTGCACCGCCTCGGAACACTTCGCGCGTTTTTTGCGATTCGGGCCCCGAAATTACTTTTTTCCGGTGCTAGCCAGAAAAATGCGCTGGCCCGTTCCGACAGAACTTCTCGGTCCAGATACTCCATCGGAGTAGCCTCCGTGCTGGCAAATTTGCATATCCGCAACTTTGCGCTCATCGAAGACGTGACGCTCGAATTTGGTCCCGGTTTCAATGTTGTGACAGGTGAAACGGGCGCCGGAAAATCCATCATCATCGACGCTATTTCGCTGTTGCTGGGAGCGAGATCGTCGCCGGATTTGATAAAAAAGGGGGCCGATGCCGCCTACGTCGAGGGAATCTTTGCCCTTGATGGCGGCAGCGCCGCGAAGCCGATCCTCGACGACCTGGGCATCGAAACTGACGAGCGGCAAGCCATCGTTTCGCGGGAGCAGACGAAGTTGCGGTCTGTTGCCAGGATCGACGGAAAGGCCGTCCCGCTTCGAGACCTGCAAAGTCTTGGACCGGCGCTCGTCGACATACACGGTCAAGGCGAACAGCTTTCGCTTCTACGTCCGGCCCGTCAGCTCGAGCTTCTCGACGAATTCTCCGGTCTCACCGAATTGAGGGCCACGGTTGGGAGCCTGGTCGCGGAACGGCGAAGGTTAGGTCGGAAAATCGAATCCTTCAAAGCCGACAAACGGGAACTTGCCAGAGAAGCCGACCTACTCGGGTTCCAAGTCCAAGAAATCGACGCGGCTGGCTTTAACGCGAACGATGAGCAGCAGCTGATCGCGGAACACAAACGGCTGGCAAACAGCCAGCACCTTGCCGAGCTTGCCCGCTCAGTTGAGGCCTCACTCAGTCCATCCGATACAGGCCACTCCGCCGGCGACGGGATAGGCGGATCGTTGGGCGAAATGCGCGAAATGGCCGAACTGGACGACTCACTCGTGCCGCGATTGGAGCAGCTTCAGGCAGTGGCGGAGTTGCTGGACGAGATCGGAAGCAATATGCGGAGCTACGCGGAATCGGTCGGCTCGGAACCCGAGCGGCTCCAAGAACTCGAGTCCCGCCTCGAATTGCTGGAGACCCTCAAGCGCAAGTACGGCAACTCGATTGAAGAGGTTATCCAGTTCGGTCGATCAGCTCAGGAGCGGCTCGACAAGATTGAGCACTCGAGCGAGGAGCTTGAAAACCTCGAAGCACGCCGATTGGATATGGAAAGCATGTTAGTCGATGGTTGTTCGGAGCTTTCCATGCGCCGCCTATCGAACGCCGCCACCCTGACCGAAGCGATGCTCGATGGACTTCAGGAAGTCGGCATGAAGGACGTTCGGTTCGACATTCAGTTTTCGACTACGCCCGACGAGAATGGCATCCGACTGCCGGGCAGCGATGAGCCCGTGCGGGTGGACGAGTCGGGCGCGGACAGACTGTCTTTCTTGATATCTCCAAACCCAAGAGTGCCACCAATGCCCGTTTCGAGCATCGCATCCGGTGGTGAAACATCGCGAATCATGCTCGCCCTTAAGGCCGTGCTGGGTGAGTCCGACAGAACGCCGACCCTCATATTCGACGAGGTCGAGCAAGGCGTTGGCGGTCGAAGCGCAAAGGTTGTCGGAGAGAAGCTGGCGACCCTGTCGAGAAACCATCAGGTGTTGTGCGTAACGCACCTGCCGCAGGTGGCTGCCTTCGCCGACGCTCATTTCTATGTCGAAAAAACTCCACACAAAAGTCGGACAACGATAGGAGTTCAAAGGCTCGGAAAGAAAGAATCGCTTCAGGAGCTGGCACAGATGGCGGGTTCGGGCCCCGGGGCCGAACGTTCGGCCGGCGAAATGCTGCGCCGGGCTGAAGAATGGAAATCTGAACTGACGAGCGCGTAGAAATCGACGGCGTCGTGGTCCCAGCGAGGCCGCGCCCGCCGCTCCCGATGATAATCTAGCGTAAGAGGATATCAATCCGCGGGATCGGCGCCTCCTGACCGTCGACGATCAGAAGGCGCCTTTGGTGTCTTAGGAAGATCGCCGAGGGATTGACCACGCAAAACGTCGCAGAACGACTGAACTCCGGCGGCCTGGAACAGGCCCGTACCGACCTGTTGCATTCCGTTGACCGGTTCCGGCGCCGAATTCGGATGGCCGGGACGGTGAGCATTGTTCCCCGGACGGTGGCAGTCGCATTTGGGGCCGTCCTTGTGGGCGAACTCGCGGGCATCCGTCTGGACTCTACGGCAGTTCGTAACGGAATAATCGCCGCAGGCGTGCTTGTTTCGCTCTCACTGCTCCTGCGGAACTTCATGCAGAGACCCAGCGCGCTCAGCGCGGCGCTTCAGTTCGACGTTCGGCTGCGCCTCAAGGAGCGTCTGTCGACCGCAGTGGAGCTTTCGGACTCACCGGGTAAGTTTCTGCTATTGCCAAACCAGATCGCCGACGCCGCAAAGCGCGCGGCAACGATCACGCCGTCGAAAGCGTATCCGGTGGCGCCCTCGCGCATCGACCTGATTATGGCAATCGGTGCGGCGCTGCTCGTGGCCTTCTGGTTTCTCATGCCCCCGGAATCGGCGATTCGGACATCTGTCACATCGATTTTCGAACCGCCCGCCGGCACGGAGGAAACGATCGGCGATGAAGTGGGCGGCATCGATGGGATCGCCGCCGCCCAGCGCCAGATGGATCCGCTGGGACCTTCATCGAGGGAACGGATGCGCAGCTCGCTCGAGCAACTTCAGCGGATCTCCAATCCCGAAACTCAAGCCCTCCGCGAGCGGCTTGGGGAAGCGGCCGAGGCGCTCAAGCAGACCAGGGTGGCACGGGACGCCGGGCGACGCCTTTCCGGGGAAGACTATGCGGGGGCCGCAGACGCGCTTCGCCAGCTTTCAGAATCTCT
>PVBE010908776.1_pt1 | contig 10293 bp, 8 predicted proteins | sample 1631181 | NCBI WGS metagenome assembly PVBE01 (sample SAMN08397723, study PRJNA350692) | Marine metagenome, whole genome shotgun sequencing project. | isolation source: water | place: Pacific Ocean | collected 2012-04 | reverse complement strand
CTATGACCTCGTTCTCTACCTTCTCGATCCTGTCGGTGGCTGAACACCCAAGAAGCAGGCTGAGACTGGCGAGAGCGGGGAGGAAGTTCTTCATGGCTTCGGGCGGGGCGGGTTCCCGCACTCGGCATTCTAGCCAGGTGCGGGTTGGCGTCACTCCGGATCGCACGCCAAGACCTTGGTGAGCACGGCCCGTGCGCGTTCCTGGTGGCGCCGCGCCAGGAACAGATGGTCGCGACGAAACCCGCAGACCGCACCGATGGGGATGCCCGCTGCTGCGAAGTGTCCGGTGACCAGAGCCAAGAACCCCACAACGTCCCAGCTCATGGGCGCGTCGAAGCGTACCCAAATCAGGTCACGCTCGACTTCCGCTTCGGGATGGCGTCGCAGCGCCTCTTCGACTCGATCCGACGGAATCAGCAGCGTGGTTTGCTCCGCTTCCGTCACGATCTGCGCGGGGGGAACGCTCAGCAGTTCGAGGTCCGCGACGCTTGGTGGCGCCAAGAAGCCGAGCAGCGCGAAGGTGCCGGGTTCGAAGCGCCAGCTCATCTGCGACAGGGCAGACTCGAGGTTTCCGTGGGTGGGGACCATGCGCCGCTGAGATCCGCTCAGGAGGGTGGAAAAGGGACGTGGGTCGTGGTGGTCCTAGAGAGTGGTCGTCCTCGAGAGCAGTGAACGAACGTGCGGGCGGGCCTCGTCCACCTCGCCTAGCGGAGCCCCACCACGGCGTTCGTCACTGCCCAGACGCGTGCCGGGCCGTGGTTGCGGAAGGAGTCGAAGAGCACCGCGAGCACCGTGTCGAGGTTGCCCAGTCGCGACAGCGCCATCCGCGTCTTGGGGTCGCCCAAGACGCCGCCCTGGGCGAACAACTGCGAAAGGAAGGAGTCGATGCCGCCCGGTTGTGGCCGGTGAATGGTCGCGAAGTCCTCGATCTTGGCTTCCTTGGCCACCTGCGCGATCGCCGCGCCGAGTCCGCCGACCGTGTCGATCAGACCCCGCGCCTTGGCCTGCTCGCCGGACCAAACCCGACCGCCGGCGACCGCCGCCACGTCCTTCTTCGCCATGCCGCGCGACTTGGCGGCGATGGCGAGGAACTTGTCATAGATGTCGTTGACCCGCGTCTGCATGCGAGCGCGGAGCGACTCGTTCCAGCTTGCGCTCAGCGACAGGAACTGTGCGCCTTGGTCCAGGCCGATGAGCTCCTCGTGCACACCGACACGGCGCATCAGCGTCCCGAGCGAGGGTTTCATCGCGAAGACACCGATCGAACCGGTGATCGTTGCGGCCTCGGCATAGATCGGCCGGCCGATGCACGTGATCCAGTAGCCACCGGACGCGGCGACGCGCCCCATCGAGAACACGAGAGGCTTCTTGGCCGCGAGTCGATCCAGCGCGCGGCGGATGGCTTCGCTCGCAGTGGCCGACCCACCGGGCGAGTTGATGCGCGCGACAACACCCTTGACCTTGTCATCCTTGGCCAGCCTGTCGATCGCTTTGACCGTCGGGCCCGAAACCATCGACCCGCCACCGCCGGAATCCCCGTCGACGATGCCGCCGCTCAGGTGCAACACGGCGACCGTGTCCTTGACGAGCTTCTTGGTGCGTTTGCGCTTGGGCGCGAACAGGTCGTTCATGACCGAGAGGAAGCCAGCGCTGCCCCGCTTCTTCTTCTTGCCGAGCGCGTCCACCAGGTCGTAGTCCTTCGTGCCGAGAATGCGTCCCAGCGTGCGCTCGGCCCCATCCCAGGGAACGATGCGGTCCACCAAGCCTGCGGCCAACGCCTCCTTGGCGCTCAGCAAGCGCTTGGCCTGCAGCGACCGAACAGTCGCCGGATCGATCCGCCGTGCCTTGGCGATCCGGCGCACGACGTCGTTGTTGATCTTGGTGAGCATTGCGACGTAGTGCTCGCGCAGGTGATCGCTCATGCGCGGTAGCAAGTACGGCTCGACGGCGCCCTTGAAGTCACCGCAGCGCACGATGTCCAGGCGCACGCCGACCAAGTCGAGCGCGTCCTTCATGAACATGACCGACATGGAAGGCGAACTGATCTCCACACCACCCATCCCCGCAAGGCAGACCTGCTCGCACAGGGCTGCGAGCTGGTACTGCGAGGAGGAGGCGTTCTCGAGGTAGGCGATGGTCTTCTTGCCTGCCGCACGCAGCTTCGACATGCGGCGCTCGATTTCGCGCAACTGTGCCCCGTTGAAGCCGAAGCTACGCGTCAGGTCGAAGAAGATCGGCTCGTCACCCTTCTCGTTCGCCAGCGATGCAATGCGGTCGGCGAACTCATAGAAGGCGGACTGTTTGCCACCCTCCCCCATGAGCAGCGCCATCGGGTCGACCCCTCCGCCCGGCAGGTCGGCATAAGCGCCCGTCGGACGCACGAGCAGGACCTTCTGCCGCGGGGCTTCCGCCTTCGCGCCAGTGGCCTTTGCCGCCTTGGCGGGTTTGCCCTGAGAGCGCGGCAGGGCGGGAATCAGCAGACATGCCAGGGCGCATGCAAGGCGTAGGTCGAGCATCACAGTCTATCCCCCGTGTTCTAGGCGAGAGGCCACCATACCGACTCCACAAACGGTCGTAGCCAGACCGAAGAGGATCTTCAGGTGAGCTAGAGCACCGCTGAGGCCGACCGCCAGCTGTGGCGGTCACGGCCTGCTCTCTCGCGGGTTCGCCGCCGCCGGGACGACTTCTTCCGATCACGCTGGCAGCGACGGCAACTGCGGTGCCTTCACTCGCGCTAAACGTCAACGGACCGGCCGGAGAGCCGTGTCGCCGTTGCGGTCGAGCGATTCGCTGCACTGCCATCGACGGAGGGTCGACCCTCCATGATTCGTGCTCCCAAGAGCGCTGATGCCCGAACCGTGCCAGGAGATCCTGTTTTCTTTCCCGGGGGTTCCGGTTGAGCCACGAATGACTATCCTTCCGGACCGCTTTTCGATCCTCCGGGCCTAGAGAGCTACCTATCGATGCAGCGTGTAGTTGAGGAGACCTATCAACAGGTACTCCGCCGCGATCCCGACCAGCCAGAGTTCCACCAGGCCCTGCTCGAAGTGCTGCGCAGCCTTGATCTCTTGGTCGAGCGCGAGCCGGACTACGCAGCTGTGCTGGCGCGAATCGTGGAACCGGAGCGCGTCATCATGTTCCGTGTGCCCTGGCAGGACCGGGATGACAACATTCGCGTGAATCGCGGCTTCCGGGCGCAGTTCAACAGCGCCATCGGACCCTACAAGGGTGGCCTGCGCTTTCACCCGAGCGTCAACTTGTCGGTCATCAAGTTTCTGGCGTTTGAACAGATCCTCAAGAACAGCCTGACCGGCCTGCCGATCGGTGGCGGCAAGGGCGGATCGGACTTCGATCCGAAGGGCAAGACCGACTCCGAGGTCATGCGTTTCTGCCAGTCGTTCATGACAGAGTTGGCGCACCACATCGGCCCGAACACCGACATCCCCGCCGGCGACATCGGTGTCGGCGCGCGTGAGATCGGCTATCTGTTCGGACAGTTCAAGCGCTTGCGCAAGGCCTACGAAGCCGGCGTGCTGACTGGCAAGGGTCTGTCTTATGGCGGCAGCCTGATTCGCCCCGAGGCTACGGGCTATGGCTGCGCCTACTTCGCCGAGGAGATGCTCAAGTCACGCGGCGACTCGCTGGACGGCAAGAAGGTGTTGGTGTCGGGCAGCGGGAATGTGGCGCAGTTCTGCATCGAGAAGGTCAACGCACTCGGCGGACGCTGCATCACGATGTCCGACTCCTCCGGCTACGTGCTCGACGAGGATGGCATCGACACCGAGAAGTGCGAGTTCCTGATGGCACTCAAGAACGAGCGCCGCGGCCGCGTCAGCGAGTACGCCGACAAGTTCAAGGGCGCTAAGTTCGTGCCTAACGCCAAGCCATGGGGCATCGCGGCAGACTTCGCCTTCCCGTGCGCGACGCAGAACGAGGTCGACGCGGAGGACGCAGCGAGCCTCGTAAAGAACGGGTGCCGTGGTGTCTGCGAGGGCGCAAACATGCCGTCGACCCCGGAAGCGGTCGAAGTCTACAACGAGCACCGCCTGATGTTCGGCCCAGGCAAGGCCGCCAACGCTGGCGGGGTGGCGACCTCCGCCCTCGAAATGAGCCAGAACAGCCAGCGCATGATGTGGTCACGCGAGGACGTCGATGCACGTCTACGCAAGATCATGACCAACATCCACGAAGCGGCAGTTCAGGCTGCCGAGCGCGTCGGCATGCCCGACAACCTCCTGCATGGCGCCAACATCGCCGGCTTCACCAAGGTCGCCGACGCCATGATGTCGCACGGCATCGTCTAGCCGCGGGAGGCTCGCGCCCGGACGGCGCGACGGTCCGCCCGCTAGAGCGCTTCGCTCTCGAGCGGCGTTCCTTGCGCTTCGTAGTCGTCGAACCACATCGCGGTCGGATCGGACCTGTACACCAAGACCTCGCCCTCGCCTTTGACGTCCGGCGCGCGGTGACCGCGGAATATCGTCTTGCTGCCGACCTTGGCGAGGACTTCGACTTTGCCCGAGCGGTGCGACATCGCAAAACGCGCGCGTTTGGCCAGGCCGGAGACGCACAGGAGGGCCTGCTCGAAGATCCGGTAAGCCTCCTCGACCGGCAGCGCGAACGGTTTGTTGCCCTCCGTCGGCCGGCAGTGGAAGACGTAGTAAGGCGGCACCCCGATGTAGGACAGCTTGCGGAACAGCTCGCCGAGCACAGCCGGGTCGTCGTTGACGCCCTTGATGATCGGCGTCTGATTGACAGTGGTGACCCCGGCCTTCTGCAGCCACGTCATCGCGCGCACCGCAGAGTCGGTCAGCTCGCGCGGGTGGTTGAAGTGGGCCATCACATAGATCTTGCGGTCCGGCGTGCTGTGCCGTTGCAGTGCCTCGAGCAACTCGGGATCACTGAGGATCCGGGCCGGGTTGAACGCCGGCATCTTGGTGCCGATGCGGATGATCTGGACATGCGGGATTTCGCGCAGCGCGGCCAGGATGACCTCGAGCTTCTTGGTGGATAGGACGAGCGGATCGCCGCCCGTGAGCAGCACGTTCGTGATCTCGGCATGCTCGCGGATGTAGGCGAGCCCGTGCGAGATGTCGCGAACGACCTCGTCGTTGTCGTTCATGAACAGGCGCTTGCGGAAGCAGAAGCGGCAGTAGCCCCCGCAAACGTCGTTGACGAGCAAGAGCGCGGTGTCGCTGTACTTGTGCTCGAGCCCCGGCACCACCGTGTAGGACTCCTCATCGGAGGCGTCCAGCTGGCCCCAGTCGACCAACTCGGCGACGTCCGGCATCACGATGCGCCGGATCGGGTCGTCTGGGTCGGACCAGTCGATCAGCCCCTGGTAGTACTCATTGCTCCGAAAGACGAACTTCTCCCCGACCTCGCGGGCCTGCTCCTGCTCCTCGGCTCCCAGTTGCGGCACGTTCTCGGGCCGGGTGATGTACCTCGGGTTGGCGATGCGCCGTAGCGGCACCGACTGCCTGTTGGCGTTGCCATTGGATCGTGGGCCGGGCTGGGCCTGGCCACGCCGCTCTGCTGACAGGTCTTGGCTCGTCAAAGGTCCTCCCTCATCACGATTTCCCGGCGCGGGCCTCACCGCCTGCATACAGGCAAGGTGCGTGCGCTCGAGAGTGGGATGGCGAGTGAGCGCGGCGCGGCGAGCGGTCCCGTCCGCTGCGAGCGGCCGGGTGGCCCGGCATGGGGCACGCATTGAGCATAGTCCCAAAAGCGGCCAGTTTCCACGAAGCTCGATCGAGTAGGAAGCTAACCCATTGCAGAGAAGAGGGTTGTAGCTTCTGGCTGTCGCCCTACTCGCGGCCTACCCTTCCCCAATGAACTCACAATCCCTTGTCGATGAGTTGCGCCCCATCGTCCATGTCATGGGCAGTCTCGACCTCTCGGACCCTGCTGCGGCGAAGTCCGAACTCGATCGACGACTGCCAGTCGAGGGGCAGAGCGTTCTACGCGTGCGAGAACTGCTCGTGGAAGGCCGGGATGGCGGTTGGCTGTTACCCCGCGAGAACGGCGGCCTCCGCTACGGCAGGGTCGCCAAGGACCTCGAGGGGTTCTCTGTCGACGCCGTGCTCATGTCCGGCCCCGGCCCGCGCCATCGGCACCCCAAGGGCGAGGTGGACCTTCTCTTCGCGACTCAAGGCAGCCCCCGCTTCGACGAACGGGACCCGGGTTGGACTGTCTTCGCCCCGGATTCGACCCACGTGCCCACCGTGACCGATGGCGAGATGCTCATCCTCTACTTCCTGCCCGAGGCCGCCATCGAGTGGCTCTGAAGGCGGGCGGGGGCGCGGGGTCGCCTTCGGCCTAGAAGGCGAACAACACGTGCGCCACGACATCGGCGCGCGACACCGGCCCGACCCTCCGGGAGTCTGGCCACGGAGCATCGAGCTTGTCGTTCACCAGTAGATACTCACCAGGGCCCAGCACCCGCTCGTGCCAGGTGGCCGCGAGTCGCAACTCCGGCCGCAGCAGGCGTTCGGCTTCGCCCCGCACGCACCAGCGTTCACCGCGCCGCGTCACGACTTCGCCCGGCAGCGCGAGGACGCGGCTGAAGACAGCGCCTCCCTCCCATCGCCACCAGAGCACCCAACCGCCTTGCAAGATGTGCGGCGGGTCGGCGTCGATGAGGTGTAACCCACCACGTTTCAGCACCGGCTCCATGGCCACGACGGTCGCGACCTCGAGTCGCTTCACCGAGAAGCGTCGCAGGATGCCGAACCAGAGGCTCGCCGCAACCAAGGCCATGACGACCCAGCGAATCGTGCGCCGGATGCCGCGCCGCTTGGTCATGACAGGCGCTCCAGATAGCGCTGCACGAGCAGGTGCGGGTCGGAGGAGTCGGCGATGCTCCGCATGACGGCGACCCCGTGCGCACCCGTGCCGAGGACCTCATCGAGGTTCTCCGGTGTGATGCCGCCGAGGCCCAGCACCGGCATTGGACTGGCCGCGACCAGCCCCTCGAGACCGGCCAGGCCCAAGGGCGCAGTCGCGGGCACGCCAGCCTTGCACACCGGGAAGACGGGGGAAGCGAAGACGAAGTCGGCGCCACCGGCGACGGCCTCGGCCAGTTCCGTGTCGTTGTGGACCGAACGCCCGATCCAGGCCGCCTCACCGAGCAAGCGTCGCGCGTGGTCGACGGGCACGGAGCCAGCGCCGAGGTGCACACCATCGAAGGCTCCGGCGAGGGCGAGGTCCAGGCGGTCGTTGATCATCAGCAGACCCTCGCTCGGCACGATGCGGCGCAGCTCGCCGCCCGTCGCGAGCAAGGCGCGGGCAACAGATGCCTTTTCGCGCAACTGAAAGCCCGTAAGGCCCGCGTTGCAGCAACTACGCAGCGTATCCAACAGCTCGTCGCTGAGCCCACGGCCAGGGCTGATCCAAAACAGGCGCGGCGGGAGCCGCCCTGTCATGCGCACTCGTCGCGATCGGACCGCCCGACCTCGAGGCAGAAGCCGAGGTCACGCAGCACGGCGCGGAAGTCCTCGATGCGCACCCCTTTCCGCACGCGGACCCGGTTGCCGTCGACATCCGTCATCTCCCGCACTGGACCATTGGCGAGAAGACGTGTCAGCGTCTCCGTCCGCAGCGCCCGCAGACTGCCGGAGCCATCGATCCGCACCGCACCGGCGCGCTCGCCCCAGTCGCGGAGGCTGAACACCACGTTCTGTGGCAACGGCGTCCGTGTGCGATCCGTGAGCACACCGAGGATTTCGCCAACGCCCATGCCATCGCTGAGCGCCGAACGCACCGACTCCTCGGTCAAGACGAAGCGGAACAGGTGTTCCGATCCCGTCCGCGTCGCGAATCGATCCAGGGTATGCACGAGGTCCCAAGCATCCGCCTCAGGGAAGAGCAGGACGTCGAAGTCCGGGTTGACAACGAGCGTGGAGCGGGCGCCCTCGGCGGCCTGCGCCGACACACCGGCGAGCAGTGAGGCGCCGACCTTCGAGAGGCGCAGCGCGACCGCATGACCACCCTCGAAGCCGAGGTCGACGATGCCGAGCGGGTGCAGGCGCTTGCGGATCCAGTGGAAGAGGTGCCACGACAACTCCTGCATGTCGTCGAGCGGGCCGCGTCCGGTCGCGTAGTAGGTCGCGGTTGCGGGCCGGTCGAGCTGCGCCAGATAGCTGTTGCGCGCCAGAAACGGCAGGTACATCGGATCGTACCAGACCTCCGCGTCGACCCGGCGCAAAAGGCGGAGCAGAACGCGGCGCAGCTTGATCTGATGGAAGGCGTCGCCGGCCCCGCCGGGGTCAGCGATCGCGAATGACAACAGGTCCTTCAGCTTGTCGGCGACGTCCTTCTGTTCGAAGCTACGCCCCGCATCCGACAACGACAGGGTCCGTTCCCCTGTGCGCTCGACCAGGCGCCGCGCCAGTGCGAAGCGCTGGATGAAGGCCAAGGAAGTCTCGGCCTCTTCACTGGTCTCCGCCAGCAGCCGCCCGAGCATGCGTTTACGCGTCGCCTTGAAGATCTCCCCCTGCACCGTGAAGCGCACTGCCTCCTCGTCGATGTAGCGCAGGAAGCGCATGACATCGGTCGCCAGGTTGACGCCGACGACGCGCTCGGACGGTGGACGCGGCGCGCCCCGCGCCCGTAACGAGACCAGACAGATTTCCTGGAAGACACAAAGAGTCGGCTCGGCGATCGCGATGCCATACCTGCGCAGGTCCAGGCGGCCGACCGTTCCGACCAGCGCTTCCTCGAGCAGGTGCGCGAGGTCGTCACGGTCGAAGGCGCCGGCGCTACCGCCCGCCTTTTGACACAGACTGCGTGTCATGAGGCCGCCGAATCGAGTGATGGCCAACTCGACCAGGGCTCGCACATCCTCCGGCAGGCGTTGGAGGCGCTTGGCGACTCCTGCCGGCATCAGGAACAACTTGTAGGCCTGCCGCGTGTGCTGGGCGCGCCGACTTTCGGCGACGCCGTTGGCACCACCTTTCCTGTGCCGCCGCTCGAGCTGCGCCCTGAGCGTGAGCGCCATGTCCGTGGGTTCGATTTGGTCGCTCAACTCGCCTCCCCTCGTGCCAGGACTCCGTCCGGCCCGTCCTGCGTGGGTTCGCCCACCTCGCGGATCTCGTAGGAGTAGCCCTGCTCGGCCAGGAAACGCTGACGCTTGGCCGCGAAGTCGGCATCCTTCGTGCCCGCCGTCACGACGGCGTAGAAGACTGCAGCGCTCCCGTCGGACTTGGGTCGGAGAATGCGTCCGAGCCGCTGGGCTTCCTCCTGGCGTGACCCGAAGGCTCCCGACAGCTGGATCGCCACACTGGCGTCGGGCAAGTCGATCGCGAAGTTGCCGACCTTCGACACTACCAGACGCATGATGGCGCCGCTGCGGAACGCCTCGTAGAGACGCTCCCGCTCACCGACCGGCGTGCGCCCGGTGATCAGGGGCAACTCGAACCGCGCCGACAGCTCGCGCAGCTGATCCAGATACTGGCCGATGATGAGCACGCGCTCGTTGGCGTGGCACGCGAGAAGATCCTCGACGACGTTGAGCTTGCCCGGTGTCGTGCTCGCGATCCGATACGCCGTGCGGGCCGGCGCCGACATGTAGAGCTGCCGCTCCTCTGGCGACAACGACAGCCGGATCTCAACGCACCGGGCCTCCGCGATGAAACCGCGGCTCTCGAGGTCCTTCCACGGCACGCCGTAGCGCTTCGGGCCGATGAGGCTGAAGACGTCCTCTTCGCGGCCGTCCTCGCGCAGCAAGGTCGCGGTGAGTCTGAGTCGGCGACGCGTCTGGAGCTCCGCCGTAGCGCGAAAGACCGGCGCCGGCAGCAGGTGCACCTCGTCGTAGATCACGAGGCCCCAGTCACGCCGGCCGAAGACGTCGAAGTGCTCAAAGGGCTCTTCGCGACCCCGTCTCCAGGTGAGGATCTGATAGGTCGCGATCGTCACCGGGCGCAGGTTCTTGCGTTCGCCGGTGTACTCGCCGATGTCCTCCTCGCGCAGCGTGGTCTTCTCCAGCAGTTCGCGCCGCCACTGGCGCACGGCAACCGTGTTGGTGGTCAGGACCAGCGTCTCTTCACGCAGCAGGTCCATGACCGCCATGCCGACCACCGTCTTGCCGGCACCGCAGGGCAGCACGATGACCCCACTGCCGCCGTGCGCCGCTCCGGCCGCCCAGAAGACCCGCGCGGCCTCCTCTTGGTAGGGTCGCAGGGCGAAGGGCTCGCCCGAAGTCGTCCTCTCGCGCAGTCTCAGGTCCTTTAGCGCTTCGCCGGTCCGGTAGCCAGCCAGGTCCTCGACCGGGTAGCCGAGCCCGATCAGGGCCTGTTT
>PVBE011547548.1_pt1 | contig 10294 bp, 5 predicted proteins | sample 1631181 | NCBI WGS metagenome assembly PVBE01 (sample SAMN08397723, study PRJNA350692) | Marine metagenome, whole genome shotgun sequencing project. | isolation source: water | place: Pacific Ocean | collected 2012-04 | reverse complement strand
GTTGATACCATTGAAGCAGCGGAAGACCGTGAAAAATTTCAGTCGTTGTTGCAACGACTCCAGTTAAAACACCCGCCAAATGGCATTGCTCTTACAATCGACCAAGCGCGCCTCGTAGCCCAGAAGATTGGTTATCCAGTTCTAGTTCGCCCCAGTTTTGTTCTAGGTGGCCGGGCAATGGGGATCTGTTACGATCAGAGCCAGTTGGAAGAGTTTGTCAGGGAAGGATTTGTCGTCGCTGAGGGGCACCCCGTACTTATTGACCGTTTTCTTGAAGATGCAATCGAAGTGGATGTCGATTGTATTTTTGATGGAAAAACAGCAGTCGTTGCAGGCATTATGGAACATATTGAAGAGGCGGGCGTTCATTCGGGAGACTCTGCCTGCGTGATCCCACCCTGTAACTTACCAAAATCGGTTGTTTCTGAAATTCGTGATGCGACAGTAGCTCTCGCTCGCTCACTGAATGTAAAGGGGCTCATGAATGTGCAGTTTGCTGTGAAAAAAGAAGAGGGCCGACAAAATATATATGTGATCGAAGTCAATCCTCGTGGAAGTCGCACCGTGCCTTTCGTAGCGAAGGCAACGGGCATGCCGGTGGCAAAAATAGCGGCCAAAATCATGACCGATGATCTTTTAGACGATCCGATTACCCTTTGTGAGCTTGGCTACAGTTCGGACCCTGTCCCGCGCGGTGTATCGGTTAAGGAGAGTGTTTTTCCATTTCGTAAGTTTGCCGGGGTCGACATAGTGCTTGGTCCGGAAATGAAAAGCACGGGTGAAGTGATGGGGGTTGGTACTAAGTTTTCGGTGGCCTTTGCTAAAGGTCAGATAGCGGCTGGTGTAGTGATACCTCAACAGGGAAAGATATTCGTGAGTGTTGCCAAGCGGCATCAGGAGGCTGTGGTGGCATTCGCAGAGCGATTATCTGCACTGGGATACGAGCTATTGGCCACAGAGGGAACGGCTGAGAAATTACGCGATGCCGGTATTGCCGTGGAGATTGTCAAGAAGTTGAAAGAAGGACATCCCAATCTTCTTGATTTCCTGGCCAACGAAGATGTGCAATTGATCATGAATACACCCAGCGGAAAGGGAGCCCGTACTGATGAAGGCCGTATTCGGGCCGCTTGTGTTTCAGGTGACATTCCCTGTGTGACGACCATTCAGGGTATTGGTGCGGTCGTCCTTGCCCTGGAGGCATTGCGGGAGGAGGACCTTGTCGTAGAAGCGCTGCAAGATCGCCTGCATTCCGGGCCGACACAGACGGAGGCAATCAGTAGCGCCTGACCGGATTCGCTAGCTCACGAATCTCGGCTACTCGGCAGTAATGGCTGTGCGCTCATTCTTGCCTTGAGAAGCTATCCATGCTTTGAGAAACGACACCGCTCTTTGAACTGCCTTAGCCAAGTGCAAGAAGTCATTTATTGGCCGAGCAATGCATCAACAGCCTCGCCGATGTGACGGTTTTTCATCAGGGTTTCACCAACAAGCATGGCATCCACACCGGCTACCCGCAAGCGTGCAACATCCTCGCGTGTGCGGATCCCGCTCTCGCTGACAACAAGGCAATGATCGGGAATTTGTTTTCGCAAATGGATCGTATGATCGAGGACGGTTTCAAAAGTCCGCAAGTTGCGATTATTGATTCCGATGAAAGTAGCACCGATATTCAATACTCTTTGGAGGTTTTCGGGTTCATAGAATTCTACGAGAGGTGTCATGCCCAACTCTAGGCTCTCGTGGTAAAGTTTGCGCAATTGATGATCATCAAGACATTCTGCAATCAAGAGAACGGCATCTGCTCCAGCAACGCGGGCTTCGAGAAGTTGGTATGTATCTAAAATGAAATCTTTGCGAAGCAAAGGTAAATCAACCGCACTGCGGACAATGTTCAGGTAGGAGAGGTGTCCCTGAAAATACGGGACATCTGTCAGCACGCTGAGACAAGTCGCACCATGTTCAGCATAGATTGTAGCAATCTCTCCCGGATCAAAATCAGGGCGGATGATGCCCGCGGAAGGACTCGCCTTTTTGATTTCGGCAATCAGATTTACCGAATCACTTTGGGAAAGAGGCGCGTGAAAATTGCGTACTTTTGGCGCATCTTTAAGGGCAGCCCGCAACTTGTTTTCAGAGATTGCCTGCTGCGCATCCGCTATTTCCCTGCGTTTTGTGGCGAGGATTGTATCGAGGATTGTTGGCATCGGAATAACACTCAGCGACTGCGAGCTTACAACGAACCTGCGGCGATGTTCTCTTTGCCGGCTCAAAACTCGGGAACGGTGTTGGCTTTGCGTGCATTCAGAGCATACTCTACGTGCTTAATGTTTGAAATGCCTGCGGCCGGTGAAGATCATCGGTAATTGGTGGCGGTTGCAGGCGGCGATTACTTCATCATCCCGGCGAGATCCTCCTGGTTGCACGATGGCGGTTATCCCGCTTGTCGCAGCAGTTTCAATAGAATCGGCAAATGGAAAGAAGGCATCACTTGCCAAGACACACCCATGAGCACGATCATCAGCTTTGCGAAGTGCCAAATCAACCGCATCCACCCGACTCATTTGTCCCGCCCCAACCCCAAGGAGTGTATTGTCTTTGACGAGTACAATCGCGTTGGACTTCACCTGCCGTACCACCCGCCAGGCAAAACGCATGTCGGCTAATTGATTGTCGTTGGGTTGAGAATCAGTCTTTACGGACCATTCATCATAGCTATCCGGTTGAAAATCGGTTTCTTGTACAAGCAGGCCCCCTGAAATATGGCGAAGTTCAGTACGCACGCCGTTTTGGGCGAGTGGACCAACCTCCATGAGCCGCACATTATTTTTCCATTTGGGGCGTGTGGTGAGAATATCTACCGCTTCGGGGCTGAACGAAGGAGCCACAATCGCCTCGATGAACTTATCCGGTTCAACCAAAATTTCGGCAGTGGCCCGATCTACCTCCTGATTGAAACCCAAGACCGAACCGAAAGCGCTGACAGGATCGCCCTCAAAAGCGTTTTGAGTTGCCGTTGCCAGAGATGCTGCAGAGGCAGCCCCACAGGGATTATTGTGTTTTATAACAACTGCTGCTGGCACAGGTAGTGTACGTGCGATCGCGAGCGCACTGTCTAAGTCCAGATAGTTATTGTAGGAGAGTTCCTTGCCGTTAATTTGCTTGGCACGGACTAGGGATGGCCGTTCCGAATCAGAACAACAATATAGGCCCGCTTTCTGATGTGGGTTTTCGCCATACCTAAGCTCGGTTTTAAGGTCCAGAGAAAGGCCGAGTCTTTTGGTAAGAAAAGGGTTTTCTTCTGTTTTGGAAAGAGTGCGGGAAAAATAGTCTGCGATCGCGCAATCATAGCGGGCCGTAAGTGCAAAAGCTGCCAACGCCAATTGCTGCCTTAATTCCAACGTCGTAGCGCCTGCTGTCTTAATCTGCTCAAGGACTTCATCATATTGACTAGGAGTGGTGACGATGGTGGTGTGTGCGTGATTTTTTGCGGCCGCGCGGATCATGGTGGGACCACCAATATCAATATTCTCAATCGCCATTTCAAACGTGGCATCTTCGCGAGCAATCGTATCTTCAAACGGATAGAGATTCACCACAACTAGTGGAAAAGTCAGTATGTCGCAGTTTTCGATTGCCGCCATATCATCCGGTCGATCGTGACGACAGAGAATTCCCCCGTGGACTTTAGGATGCAGCGTCTTAAGACGACCATCCATCATTTCCGGAAAGCCGGTATATTCGGCGATGTCACGGACAGTGATATCCGCATCGAGTAGATGTTGCTTGGTGCCCCCGGTACTAAACAGTTCGATATCTGAATCGACGAGTGCCCGGGCAAATTCAACAACCCCTTGTTTGTTGCTAACGCTGATGAGAGCACGTTCGATGACTGGATCGGACATGAGGCCAATGGAGTTTGGTTTAGAGTTGGGAATCCTTATTTGGAGACCCATGGTTATGCCGGATACTGCTCGAGCGTCAAGAGGTGGGCAGAGTGGGAGTTCTGAGATTATCCGAACAGGAACATCTTCGATTCACAAATCGACTGAATCAAAAATGGTTGTAGAACACGGCGTTGTAGAAGCGAGGGTCAAAACAGACAGGAAAAAAAGAATCCACTATTCAAAAGGATTGTCGTTTTCTTCTCCGCCGCCATTATTTTGTCCCGAATCTTGGTTATTTTCGAACGGATTGTCCCCGCCATTTTGATTATCTGGACCATCCTCTAGGCCGTTTTCGAACTCTGAGTCTGATCGGTCGCCCGCATCGGGCTTTTTCCCTTTTTCAGAACTATCGTCCGAAAAGTGGTAGTGGGGTTCTGGATGTTGGCGATCATGTAGGCATTGCACGACACCGGTATCGGTCACTAAGTAGATTCGATCGTTCACGTGATTGATGACAGAAAATGAAACGTCCTCAGTTTGCAGCATGCCTAGATTGCGACCGGTTTCAGAGTTCAAAATACGAACGTTTCCCAGGTTATCCAAGCCAAACACACGTTCGGGAGTCGCAGCCAAAACGCGCGTAATATCATCAGCGCGCCAAATCTGTTGATCTGTGTTGTCCGAAGAATCACTGTTTGCATCATCCGTTAATCGGGATCCGTCAGTGATATCATCCATTACGCAGTAGAGTTCCCCATGTTCAGTGGCCACATAAATGCGATCACCGACAGCTAGGGGGGTATAGAGTATGGGCTGACCGGTGGGAAACCGCCAAATAACATTGCCGGTGGTTTCCTGGATTTTGTAAAGATAGCCATTAAGGGACCCCAAATAAAAGTGTCCCGATGGTCTTGGATTGTTGTTTGTAGGGGTATTTGGAGGGGTGTATGCTGGTGGCGCAGTAATACGGTCACGTGTTGGAAAGAAATAGAGCATTTCCATAGGGGACACAGAAGCCACATAAAAGTTCCCAGAATTATTAGACCAGCCAATATGTTCGGGTTTGCTTCCTACGCTAGGTGTTACCCGAGGTTGTACCATGATGCGGGCATGAGACATGTGCTTCCATCTCTGTTGTTCTACTTTAGCAGAGTCATTGTTTTCTTTTCTGTCACCATTGTTGCCTTTTACATAACCCTCCTTTTTAAGAGAAATGGCCTCGAGAACACCATTGATACAAGGCACAAATGCCAGCTCCTTGCTAAGTCCCGGTCCTCCGCCAGGAATCTCTTCCATCTGTTTTTTCAAGATGAACTTACCAGTCAAACGATCAAATACGTAGAGATCCGACCCATTGAGGACAGCAACATGGTTCAGACCAACTCCAATTGGCATTGTGGGATGCTGTGGAGATCCAACATGGTTCACCCAAAGAACTTCTCCCGTTTCGGAGTCGAATGCCTGAATGGTTCCCAACTGCGTCTGCAGAAACAATATTCCATGTTCCTCGCCAGCTTGTCTATCAAAGGTAACACTTTCTATTTTGTCCTGAGATCGATCTAACTGTGCCTGGGAAAACCAAGCTCTGGTAAGACCCTGGGCCTGAGCCCTTGCCTCATCAATAAGGGGATCACTAAAACCAAGCGTCGGATGAAGCAGCAGCAAAAAAAAACAGTAAAAGGCTTGAGGCCGGATCATTAAGGTACCTTTGCACTTTAAAAAGCAGATGAGATACGCGCTACGCCAAAAGAAACAACAGTATGGGAGATCACCACCATAAAAGTCCCATTTATTATTTTAATTGAATCAACGCCCGCGCGCGCGCGAACCCCACCTGCAGAGGGGAATATATCCCGGTTTAACGCTATTCGTGGCTTTAAATCAAAAGAGAAACAATTTGATTGATGGCCAAAACTTTTCGGTTTCTCAGGAAATCTTTGTGTCTGCTGTAGTCTGTCAGAAGATCTTGCCATTCGATGGACATTTTCTGTTTTCAGTTGGCCCGATTGTCCATGTTTCCAAACAGACTTTTAAAGGCTGGCATTGTTGCCGGTAGCCTGATTCATGTTTGGTTACTACGATGGTCGCGGGGCGAAAAAAAGATCACTGTTACAACATCAAAATGAAACCGCAACAAGTCCATTTAGACAAAAAAGAATCGGTTCAAGCGGTTTTGGGCTATCTGAATTTCTCTTCTGGTGTGAACGACTCGAGTTTTCTTTCCCACCTGGACAACCTCTACCGATTCTGTGGAAATTCGCGAGGCACCACAGTAGCCGCCGCAGGTGGTGCTCCACTTTGGGACATAGTCACAGCTATTCTCGCATCCGAATTAAGTCGGCTGCAGGTGGAAGATGATGCATTTGATGATGCAGCACAGGCAAGTTTGCTGCTTGCCGTGATTCGAAACGATATTTTACCGACATATCGGAAGTACCATAGAGACCTTTTGTATCATCAGGATGATGAAACGCTCTTCAATTCATTCTTTCTAGGCCGGGTCTTTGAATGCATCTTGTCAGTAATGAATCATCCCCACAGCACCGGACAGTCTTTGGAAGAATCTGTTTTCGATGTATTGAATGATTATGTTGGATATCGGCCTGTAGCGGTATTGGAAACGAATCGAAAAATGGAGCCGTATCCACACGAACGTTGTCGTCCCATACCACTTTATATTCGTAATGTTGGTGTGGCGTACGGTCCTTACGAAGGCATTATCCAACAGACAATCAATATTTTGGGGTCGACTTCACAGGATCTTCTTGCAGCTTCACAGTTTGACCTGAGCCGCATGGAAGAACTCGCAATAGATCCCCGCCCCTACGATTTTAGCCACCCGGTAAACAAACGCCCGAACCACCAATTTGGATTATGGGACCCACACTCTCTTGATAGTCACGGCTATTATAGAAGATTTATTATTCAACAGGTCACGATGGACTCACTTCTATTACGAATCGATGAAGATAAGGCCGTGCCACGGGAGAAGCAACTCTTTGAAGCAGGAGCTGCACTTGCAGGAACCATTCTGATGGCATCAGCAGTCAGTGGATCGCGCCCTGATGCTTATTCATCAGAGGTAACGCTCAATACACTGCTTCCAGTCATTGCAAAATGTCGCGATTCATTCTATGAGAAGCTGTTACATAGTGTAACCGACAAGAGTGGTACATACGAAGATCATTTAGCGCGTGAGGCAAACAGTTTGCGCCAACCATTTGGGGGAGTGAGACAACATTTGAATAACCGCCTAGCCCGCGTCCGTGCAGCACAATTAGAGCACGTCCACATGGCTAGGCTGTTTGCACAGATGGGCTGTCCCAAGGCATCTGCTCGTCAAGTGGCATGCGTGCCGTCTGCCTCTTCTCGCATGACATGTATGATCGAATGTTTGCTAACCGATGCTGAAGCAGAGTTGGATAAAGGAAGAATTGCTAGGGCCGCTCAGAACCTGACTAAGATTGTTGAGTTATTACATAGAGGCATAGAGTGTGGGGCCATCGTGGATCCTTGGAACATACTTGGTTTCGATGGGAATTTCAGCCTGTTTCCAGCACTTGAAAATAGTGTCGTGGATCACCGTATCGGCGAGTTGATGGAAATGATGGATCGTATTTTTTCACAATTCGCACGTAGTCTGTGTCGCGCAGCAGCAGCCGACAATCAAGCGTTGTATCGGTCGATCTCAACGGACCTTGAGCAACTGTCAATTTGGTGGGACCAATTTGCAGCGAGTGCAGTCAGTAGTGTTGATGGTGTTAAGGGAGCCGCTCTCTATCAGGCAGCGATTGCTGCCTCCGAATCGCTTGGTGCATGGCAGACTGCTGGAGTTGCCGCAGGAGATGTTCGTTTTTGGCAGCCCCATGCGGATCAGTTTGATTCTCCCAAGGCATATGTGCTGGTCATTGATACGTTGCTAGACCAGGAAGACTTTGTGGCATCAATGCATTTGTTAATTCATTGGCTTAGTCAAGCGGACCGGATAGAGTTGCAGGAGGGTAGAGATTCGTTTCATGCAGTTTCAGACCGCTGGTTAGAGGATGTCCTCCAGGCTGTTGTCACAACAGCAGAGGAGAATCATGAATCACACTGGAAGTTAATTGCAAAATTCTTTGATTATCTTGAGGCAAATGCAGGGTCGTATGGTGAGGTTCCAGAGTTGCAGCTCAATAACCAACCAAAAAAGGATTCATCTGCGACTGATAACTCTCTAGATGAGAATGATAGTGACGAAGAGGAATTATACTCGGCCGCGTATGAGGAGATGATTTACCATGACAGTACAGATGATGGCATTGACAGTGAGTTGTTAGGAAGCTCGTCAGCTTCGGGTGATTGTGATCTACAGCACGAAGCCCGGCGCATCAGCGATCGTTTGGGTTTTATGGTAACGGAAGCCCGACTCTGGCAACGGGCCGTGCTTGCTGCGAGCCAGCCAGGTTCCAGAAATTCTCGGTCATTGCAGGATCGTTTTTCTCACTGGCTTGTTCAAACTCTTAATTGGCGTCATAAGATTCTCGGGCTCATGCAATCTATTGAAGAGTGCAGGCTACCACAGCCCATGTCGACGCCTCAGTCATTAGTCGAATACGACCATCATTGCATGATTCGCGAAGCGCTGCTTGATAGGGTCATTGATTCTCATTTGATGTGTACCGAAACGGCCCAAATCCTTGTTGCTGTCGGTGCGGAAATACCTAATGGCACCAAAGATTCGCATTTTAGCCTTCTTTCCTCAGTGATTCATGCTGCACTGACAAACAACGTCGAGGAGTTACGGGAGCATACAATTTCTTTTATCAAGACGCTCTCAGATCATAATCTGCTCTATGTGCCACTTTCCAAAGGTGGTTCTCCTCAATTAATTGCTGAGGCCAGATCCTGGCAGCGTGGTGTGCGATTATTACTGGCGGTATTACCTAGGGTGGGCATGCTTGAAGAGACGTACATGCTCATTAAACGGTGTATCTCCGACGAACAGAACAAGTCATTCAGCCCGGGTGCCGTAACGGAATTTGACCAACTATTTCGTATTGGTAATCGAGGCATGATTGACTGCGTGATTTCAAGTGTTCAAAGCTGGAGTGATCAGAAGGAGCAAGAGCTCTCCCATGACGAGCAACATGAGCAGGAACTGGTTGAATTGCTGCAACAATTAACGGAGACAATGACACAGCAATGGTTTAGTCATAGCCAGACATTACGTTTATCGGTGTTGGAAAAAATGAATGCGGCAAACAACTGGTCACAGTTGGTAGAGTTTATCCAGTTGCATGGACACGATTTGTTTACCCAACACTTCCTCAATCTCGGCAACCTTCGTGCAATTCTTCATCGAGGAGTTGCAACTTGGCTCGAAGAGCTGGATTTGTCTCATGAAAAAGAGGAGCTGAGTGTTTTGGGGGCGATTCAAACAGAGGATTCCAAGCAGCAGGTCGTAGAGCATCTTCAGGTGATTATTGAATCGATCGTGGATAATTATGTGGAATATCGAGATTACAATGGCACTACTACCCAGTCAGATCGTGGTGAATTGCTATACATGTTGATGGACATGTTGCGTTTGCGCATACGTTATGATCGCGTGGCTTGGAACTTGGTTCCCGTGACACAAGTACACGAAATACTCGTTCGCCGGAGTTGCCTGATAGCTGCTGAGGCGTGGCGCGTTGAAATGATGCACCGTACTGCCGAAACTGCTGATGAAATAATTCGTCGCCTACGGGCATTACAGAAAAAATATAGTATGCGACTTTCAACGATAGCCGATTATGTTGGCGAGCGCTTCATCCGTGCCCTGGAAATTGACCGAGTCAAATCGCTCGTTGAACCGGTTATGGATGCTGCAGGCCTGCAGGATAATTCAGCAATCGATGCCCTGCAACAATTGATTGACGAGCTGACACATGAACCAACAGGGGTGGGCCTTGATATGCCCCGTTGGCTTGTCGTCGTGGAGGATGAAGTTCGGCGGTTGCGCAGCGGTCGTTTGGGGCATAGTAGTCGCGAGGAGGTCGTGCGGTATTTTCCGAAGCGTACGCTTTCACGGGTGGAATTACAGAAACAGCTTGACGCGATTGGGTGACCGCTAGTCCGTGAGAAAATCTGGCCAGATGCTGTCGCTGACCAACAGGCCCTTGCTGGTGAGTTGCAAGTTTTCGCCATCCATTGAAAGCAAGTCGGCATCGAGATGCTTCCAAAGAGAAGGTCCTAGAAGCTGTGGTATGTCAAAACCAGTTGTACATTGAAATGCACTTAGCGAAATTCCCTCCAGGCGTCGTAGCCCGAAGACAATTTGTTCGCGCGCAGAAGCAGCAGGAGAGAGCTGTTCTCGCGATGCAACGGGTGAATTGCCCCTAAGGATGCGTTTGATATACGTAGTCGTGCTTCGATGATTTGTTTCG
>PVBE012595906.1_pt1 | contig 10295 bp, 7 predicted proteins | sample 1631181 | NCBI WGS metagenome assembly PVBE01 (sample SAMN08397723, study PRJNA350692) | Marine metagenome, whole genome shotgun sequencing project. | isolation source: water | place: Pacific Ocean | collected 2012-04 | reverse complement strand
TCTCCTGCTGGCTCGACATCCTTGATACGGAGGCGAGCGGACTGTCGACAGAACTGCACCTGTCCGCGGCTGCGAAACCGGCGAAAACCGGCCTCGTAGCCTGGAGCCAGTAGCCCGTAGCCCGCTTTTGCGGTGGCGATGGCGCGGAGATTGTGAATCGTGATTGCCCGTTTAGCTCAGCAGGCGCACCCGGCGGATGAACATGTCGCGGTCGACGTAGACGCACTCGCCGTCGGCCAGCTCGTGCCAGACGTTGACCTCGCTGGAGACCGGCTCCGAGGTGACGATGAGGTGCTTGACCTGGCCGAAGAGCACCTCCCGCTCGCACTGCCGCTCGTCGAAGGACTCGCAGGTGTCGCGGTCCGGGCAGCTCTTCTTGTAGGTGGAGTAGAAGAGGTCCCTGCGGAAGCGCAGGCCCACCAGCAGGTTGCCGTTGGTCACCATGAAGTTGAGCCGCGTGGTGTGCTCCTCGCCGGTGTCCGGGTCGGTGTAGGTGTCCGGCGCCGCGTCGCGCACCAGGGCCACGGCCTCGGCCAGGGCGCCCACCGCGTCGTCGGCCACCACGTCCTCACACTGAATATTCTCGTGCCGTGCGGCCAGGCGCGAGAGGAAGACGTGGAAGATGGCTTCGCTGTCGGTCTGGCCCATGATGTGGCGCTTGAAGTGCGGGTCCACGTTGGCCAGCACCTGCTGCTTGACCTCGTCGAGGCTAAAGCCGGCGACCTCGCCGTTGTGGGCGAAGATCCAGCGCCCGAACTGGAAGGGGTGGCAGTTGAGCACGTGGGGCTCCACCAGGGTCGCCTGGCGGATGTGCGCCACGAAGATCTGGGTCGAGACCACCATGCCGACGTCGCCGAACAGCCGGTCCTCCATCGCCTGCTTCTCGCTGCGGATCAGGTGCGGGTAGTCACCGACGTAGTAGGCGATGCCCCAGCCGTCCTGGTGATACTCACTCTGCTTGGCCAGGGCGTTTTCGGCCTCCACCAGCGAGTGGTTGACGCTGCTCTCGGTCGCGGTGCGAAATCCAAAAAGTCTGCACATGCGCGCAATATACCCCAATGCGGTGAGCAGAGTTGATGTTCATTGCGGCGGGACGTGCCTCAGCGGTAGGCCACGCAATAGCTGCCGCTGGTGCCCACGGCCGGCGCCGTGTTCCACCAGTCGTAGCTGCACTTGTGGCAATACTTGAAGTCGGCGGCGTGGACCAGGTGGGTGCAGCTACCGCGGGTGGGGGCGTTGGGGTGGTAGTTGTCCTTGCACTTGCTGCAGCCGCCGCCAGGGGTCATGTCGCAGTTGCGGTTGAACCACTTGCAGCCGTAGAAGTTGCCGGTCATACGGTAGACCTCGCCGGTGGCCGCCACCTTGCCGCAGCCCGGGCTGACCCGGAACTGCTTGCCCGCGCCGGGGCGGAACCAGCCGCGCCAGCTGGAGCAGGATGCGCTGTCGCCACCGGTGGGCCCGGCCATGCCGCCGCCGACCTTCTTGAAGGAGGCGAAGTGGCTGGCCCAGGCCGGCGCGCGGCGCGGGTCGATGACAGTCCAGCCGCCGCCGTTGGTGCTCATGTCGCAATAGGCCCGCATGGGGCCGGCGCCGCCGGGGCCGTCGGGGTCGATCCAGTAGACGCCGCTGATCAGCTTGGCGACCCTGAACGGGTTCGATTTACCCGTCTTCTTGGTCTGGGCCGCGGTGTTGCCGAGGAGGCAGGAGCTTTAGGGCGTGCACTTGCCTTTGCGGCACTCGGCCACGCCGAAGGGGAAGTTGCCGCCGGCGTAGTAGCAGCGGGAGCCGTCCCACTCGTTGTCGTGCTGGCACTTGCGGGTGGCGGGGTTCCAGCGGTCGCGGGTGCAGGCGTTGTTGTCGTCGCAGCGGTTGGGGCGGATGTGGATCATGCCGCCGTGCTGGGTGCGCTGGGTGTAGAGCCCCAGGGCGCGGGTGACGGTCCAGACCTGCCAGGAGGCGCGGTCCACCTCGAAGCCGAGCTTGGACCAGGCCCAGTAGCCCGGGTTGTTCTTGGCGCTGGTGGACAGCTCGCCCATGACGCCGGTGGTGTACCAGCCGCCGTCGCTGGAGTAGCCGGCGGTCTCCTTGGTCCTTGAGGCGTAGCTGACGTAGATCTCCTTGTCCTGCAGGTCCTGCAGGTTTTCGTTGTTGGAGTCCACTGTCTGCTGGATGCGGGTGCCGATGCTCTCGGAGTGGCAGGCGTCGTTGAGCACCATCACCTTGTCGCTCTGGAACCCGTTGATCTGGCGCGCCAGGCGCGTCGCCTCGTAGTTGGTGCCGGTCTTGTCGTCGTTGCCGATGGCCCACTGTCCGTCCAGCCCGTGGCCGGTGTAGTAGATTAGCACCTGGTCGTTGGGCCCGGCCTTCTTCTTCAGGTCCGCCATGGCGGCCTCGATCCGCTGCACCACGGCGGCGGTCTTCTGGGTCACGGTGCCCTTGGCCTTGTCGTCGTACTTGACGGTGGTCAGGTCGCCGGCGCGCACCCCGACGTTGGCCGAGGTGAAGAACGCCTTGACCTTCTTGACGTCAGCCGTCGTGGCGGCGTTGTCCATGCCGCCGATGACCAGCGCGTAGCGGCGGGGCTGGTTCGGCCCGGGCGGCTGGGGCGGCACCGGCTGCGGATCGGGCAGGATACCGCTGGGCGGCTGCTTGACGGGTGGGGCCACGGGGCCGCCTTTGCCGCGGGTGCGCTTGACCTGCAGGCCGTCGGGGCGGTGGCTGTGAAACGGCTCTCCCAGCCTGGCGAGGTCCGCCCCCCAGGCGCTCCGCTCGCCGTTGACCATGGGCCACCAGCTGGCCTCCACCACCAGGATCTGGCCGTCCGTGACGCGCACCACGGCGTAACGCACGGCGTGGGTGAACCGCTGGTCCGGGCCATCGTCGAGGTAGACCAGCCAGGCCGGATCCTGGATGGCGATGGTGACGCTGCGGTCGAAGCTCTCCACCCGATCGCCGGGCTCCAGCCGTGCGGGGTAGAGATAGGCGTCCAGGCCGACGTAGCCCGCCCCGGGCGCGGCGGACAGCAGCCGCGCCTTCAGGTGCGCCTGCACCGCGGCCGGGCTGTCGAGGGGGTCGTTGGCCGGGGTCAGGGCCTCGTCGCCGCAGGCCGCGGCGCCCACCAGCGCCAGCGCTGCCAGCGGCCACAGGAATGCACGCCAGAGTCTTCTGATCTTCGTCCCGATGCCGTCGTTCTGTTTCATCATCGCGCTCCTCCGTGTGAAGTTCGCGGGGAGGGATTGCACGGGCCGTGCCACGGGCGGGAAGGAAAAAACACCACAATTTCAGCGGGTCGCGTCGGATCTTTCGCGTTTTTCGCGCTGGCGCGGTGGCGGCCTTTCAACGGCGGGAGAAAAGCGCGACTGGTGGCCAATCGCGCTCCCCGATCAGGTTGATTCGATTTCGACCATCGGGCGTCCCGGTGCGTTGGCCACAAGCTATCAGCGGTCAGCGATCAGCGGTCAGCTTGCTGGTCGCTCGTTCGCCTGCCTGTAGCAGATCATCGATGCTGGGCCTTTGCGGCATCCCACGCCTACGCGGGCTCCGGAGGCGGGCTGCCGCAAAGAGCGTCGAGCGGCCGCCAAGAGAGCTGAATGCTGAATGCTGAATGCTGAATGCTGAAAGCCAGCGCGCGAGCCCTGGAGAGAAAGGTTAATCAACTTCAGTGGAGGGCGCGCTAGCGATAGTCCTTGATCCGCACACCCAGCTTGGCCGCGCGGCGGTAGACCTGGCTCGGGCGCAGGCCCAGCTCCCGGGCCGCCGGCTCCACCTTGCCGTGGTGACGGCGGAGCACGTCGGTCAGCTCGTCGGTCAGCAGGCGGTCCGGGTCCTCGGTGGGGTCCGGTCCGGGCCCGGGGGTCTCCTCACCGAGCAGCTCGTCGCGGAAGTACTTGTCGCGCAGCACTGACTTTTCGCCGGCGAGGAAGATGGCCCGCCGCACGGCGCTCTCCAGCTGGCGGATGTTCATGGGCCACGGCCGCAGGCAGAGCTGCTCGAGGGTCTCCAGCTTCACGGTGTGGTGGCCGCCGTGCTTGAGGATGAAGCCCGCCACGAGCAGGGGGATGTCCTCGCGGCGCAGGGCCAGGGGCGGCAGCTCGACCCGTAGCTCGGCCACGCGGGCCAAAAGATCCAGGCGGAAGGCGCCCTCGTCCACCCTGGCGCGCAGGTCCTGGTTGGTGGCCGAGACCAGGCGCAGGTCCACCTCGTGGGCCCGGGCGCTGCCCACCGGCGTGACGCGGCGGTCCTGGAGCACCCGCAGCAGCTTGGCCTGGCAGCGCGGCGACAGCTCGCCGATCTCGTCCAAAAACAGTGTGCCGCCGTGGGCCTCGCGCATGAGCCCCGGCCGGTCCTGGCTCGCCCCGGAGAAGGCGCCCCTGACATGGCCGAACAGCTCGCTCTCGAACAACTCCTCGGGGATGGCCGAGCAGTTGACCGCGACCATGGGGCGGTCCCGCCGGGGGCCGGCCTGGTGCAGGTGGCGCGCGGCCAGATCCTTGCCGGTGCCGGTCTGCCCGGTGATCAGCACGCTGAGGTCGCTGCCCGCGGCCCGGCTCAGCAGATCGCGGATGATGTCGAAGCGCGGCCCGGCCATGATGCCGGAGTAGGACAGGGGGTAGACGGCGGCGTCGGGGGACGGCCCCTGGGGCAGGTAGATCAGCAGGGTGTTGGCCAGGCGGACGATCTCGCCGCCGGTCAGGGGCGCCGACCTCACGCGCTGGCCGTCGACGAACACTCCGCTGGTGCTGCCCACGTCTTCGATGCGGCAGCCGCGCGGGCCCATGTGCAAGGTGGCGTGTCGCCGCGACACGGTCGGATCGTCCAGACACACGTCGCACCCCTCGGCCCGGCCGATGACCGTGGAGAGCCTGGCCAGGGCGAAGAACTCCATGCACGGCGGCGCGCCCAGGGGGTAGAAGCGGAGCAGGCCAGAGGCGCCCACCTGGGTGATCTCGTCCTGATCAGCAGCGGAGCGGAAGTCGACGGGGAGGGTGGCCTTCTCTTCCTCGGACATGACTCCCCCCGGAGGCGGGTACGGCGGGTTAGCGGGTGCGGCTGGTGCTGCGGCGCTTGGTGGTGCTGCGGCGCTTGGTGGTGCTGCGCCGGCTGGAGGTGCGCGTGGGCGGCCGCGTGGTGCGGGTGCGGGTGCTGTTGCTGTTGGTCTTGACCCGGCGGGTGTTGGTGGTCCGCGGGCGCGTGGTGGTCTTCTTGCGCGCGGTGGTGGTCTTTTTGCGCGTGGTGGTCTTCTTGCGGGTCGTCGGCTTCTTGCGCGTGGTGGTCTTCTTGCGCGTGGTGCTGCGGGCCCGGGTGCGACCGTTGTTGCTGCTCAGGCTGTTGCCCATGGAGGCCAGGCTGTTGGACCGGCTGCGCGAGGTGCGCGCCTGGGTCGAGCCGGCGGCGCGGCGGTTGCCGCGGCTGTCGGTGAAGTAGTTCTGGAACTTGTCGGTGCCGCTGTGGCTCGCCGAGACGGTGTCCTTGACCTCGCCCTTGCCCTTGAGGGTGCGGATGTTGAGGCGGCCCTGCACCAGCGCCTTGAGCTGGGGCTTGGTCAGCTCCTGCCAGTCCTTGATGTTCAGGCCGTGCCACTCCTTCTTACCCTGGTACTGCATGCGCTTGAGCTTGGCCTTGGCGGTGCGCTTCTGGGAGGTGCTGCCGGTCTCGGCCAGCTTCTTGGTGGCGACGTAGTCCTCGATCCAGGCCTTGCGGCCGTTGGCGTTCTGCCGGGCCACGGTGCGCCAGCTCTTGGAGACGTCCCAGTCGGAGTTCCAGGCGACCTCGGGGTGCGGGTTCTTCTTGGACCAGTGGCCGTTGGCCTCGCGCCGGTCGTTGTTGTAGGGCGCCTTCTTGTCCTGGTGCTTGAGCCAGCTCGGCATGCGCATGAAGGGCAGGCCGCGGGAGGTGACCTTGGAGGGCTTCCAGCTGTCCTTCCACTTGCCGTCGGTGCCGGCCTCGCGGGTCATGACGACCGAGGCGCCGCTGGTCCAGGTGGTGATCGGGGTGAACCCGGCCAGGGCGGCCTCGGCCAGGCGGGTGGCGTTGGGGTGACCGTAGGAGTTGGGGCCGGCGGAGTAGACAGCGTACTTGACGGACCCGCTGGCGCTGGCCTCCTTGGTCAGCTGCTCCTTGACGCCCTTGACCATCTTGTCCAGGCGGCTGCCGGGGATCAGGGGGCGCTTCGGCTTGTAGAGGGGGTCCAGGTTCTTGAGCACGGTGGCGGAGTACTTGCCGGTCTTGACCTCGTCATAGAAGGGACGGGCGATGTCGAAGGTCTTCTTGTCGGAGCTGCGGCCGAGGATCAGGGACTTGAGCATCTTGGGGTACTTGCCATTGGCCGCTACCATGTACTCGCGCTGGGACGAGCCCTTGGAGCCGTGGTGGTTGGCCACCATCCAGTCGACCTTCAGCTTGCCCGGCATCTTGCGGGCCACCCAGCGCTCCTCGGCCACGCCGAGGTCGCCACCCACCAGGAAGCTGGCCGGCTTGACGCCGCGCTTGCCGGTGCTCTGGGTGATGCGCAGGGCCACGGACTCTTCGTTGTGGTCCGCGATGGCCTTGCTCGAGGCGTGCACCTTGGGCCAAAGAGCCTCCATCTTGAAGCCGGCGCCGAACTTGAAGACCTTGCCGGTGGTGGCGGTCTCGTACACCGGGCGGTTGCGCGCCGAGGCGGGCTTGCTGATGTCCTTACGCATGTGCGCCGCGTGGGCCATGACCGAGGTGGGGATCTTGTTCTTGGCCCAGGGGCCGATGAACTTGCCCACCGGGAACTTCTCGGCGACGGACTTGATGCCGCCGATGTGGTCCATGTGACGGTGGGTCACCACCACGGCGTCCAGCTTCTTGATGCCGACCTTCTTGAGGTAGGAGGTCAGCCGCGGACCGGCGAAATCCCAGCCTGCGTCGATGAGGATGTTCTTGCCCCCCATGGTCTGAATCAGTGTTGCCGACCCCTGGCCCACGTCGATGTTGTGGACCTTGATCTGCTTGGGCGCCGCGAGGGCGCTGCTGGCGAGCAGGAACCCGAGGGCGAGGGTGATGGTCGAGGCAATGCTGTAGCGTCTCATGGTGGCCATCCTTTGTTGTTTCTGGGACATCGTCTTATGGGTGTACAAGGATCGTGCCGACATCGCCAGGTCAGAATCATTGGGGTTTTCAGAAAAATGGCGGCTGAAACCCACCAGGATCCGGAGTGTGGCTATAGCAGTAGCCGGGATCCGGAGTTGCTACTCCGTATTCCGGACTACGGTGCTCCATAATCTCCAGGCCACAAAACCCATAGTGCATTGCACAACAAATGTGCGGTAGAATCGTACTTAACTATATGGGATTACAAGAATCGCGGAGAAAGCGCAAGATCGTAGGACCGTCCCCGATTTTACTGCTTGTCCTATTTATGGCGTGCAAGCCGGGGCCGGCTGTTCGGCCGGATGTGGGGCTGGCGGTGATGGTGGAGGGGATTTCTCATGTGCGTCAGGAGCCCGGGCTGGGGGGTGAGGCCTGTTTGGAGATGGTGCTGCGGCGGGCCGGCTGGGCCTTGACCCAGCAGGATCTCTTTCGCCTGGCCGAGGTGGATATGAGCGCCTCGGGTTGTTACGTGGACAAGCTGGCGCGGCTGCTGAAGAGCGTCGGCTTCGGGCACCAGCTGGTGCCGCCGGGCAACGCCCGCGCGCGGTGGCCGGGAGTGGTGGACGACCTGCGCCGGGGCCAACCCTCCCTGGTCTGCGTACACCAGCGCGACGAAAAGAACGCCCTGGACGTGGAGCGCTTCCGCCTGGTGATCGGCACCCGGGCCGGCGGGGTGGTGCTCCACGACCCCGGGCGCAGCGACGGCGCGGGTCGTGCCCTGTCCCTTCAGACCTTCCTCGGGCGGTGGACCGGGGCCCGACTGCGCTTCACCGGTCCGAGGCCGGCGGCGGCCAGGGCCCTGCCGCCCACGGCGCGGCTGGTGCGCCTGCTCAATACCCTGCGCAAGGAGCTGCCGGCCGGGGTGACCCTGGCCGTGGAGCCGCCATTTCTTGTTGCCGGCGACGAGGCCCCCGAGGTGGTGCGCGAGCGCGCGCGCACCACGGTCCGCTGGGCCACCCGGCGCCTGAGGCAGGCCTACGGCTTCTCCGACCCGGACCGGGTGATCACCGTCTGGCTGGCGCGGGACCGGGCCAGCTACCGGCGCCAGTCAATGCGCCTCTTCCGCGCGCCGCCCATCTCGCCCTACGGCTTCTACTCCGGCCGTCAGGGCGTGATCCTGCTCAACGCCGCCCTCGGCTCGGGCACCGTGGTGCATGAGCTGGTCCACGCCTTCACCGCCGCCAGCTTCCCCAACATGCCGACCTGGTTCGACGAGGGCCTCGGGTCGCTGTACGAGGCGTGTGGCGAGCGAGGGGGCCGGATCCACGGCTTCATCAACTGGCGGCTCCCCGGGCTAAAGCGCGCCATCCGCGCCGGCAAGCTCCCCCCGTTCGCCAGGCTGATGGCCCACTCCCACGAGGCGTTCACCCACAAGGACAGCTCGGACCGCAACTACGCCCAGGCCCGATTCCTCTGCTACTACCTGCAGCAGCAGGGCAAGTTGCGTACCTACTACCGCCGCTTTCGGGCCAACCGCGCGCTGGATCCGACGGGGCTTACGACCCTGAAGCTGGTGCTCGGGATCAAGGACACGGCCGCCTTCCAGCGGCGGTGGGAGCGGTGGGTCCTCGGCCTCCAGGACGCGGGCAGGTCCCGCTGACGACCCTGTATCGACGCCGATACAGCCGGGTCGAAGCCGACATAGAAGCGCGACACAACCTCCCGAGATCGTTGAGCCACTTGTGGCACCTCCCTTGCTCTGCTCCTGGCCATCAACCCGAGGAGGATCCCATGAGCCGTCACCTGAATATCGTCGCCTTCGCCGCGCTCTGCGCCATGATCATTTGCTGCGGCCGCGCCCCGGCCGACCCGGACGACGGGACCTGGCCTCCCTCCCAGTCAGGGGGCCCGCCCGCCCCCGGAGAGGACGCCAGGAGGCCGCCGAGCAAGACCGGCACCATTGGATCCATGGTCTCGATCACCGTGGTGGACAAGCTCCAGGGAGAGCGGACCAGCACCTCGCTGCTGGTGCGAGGCGGCAGGGCTCACGCCACCTACTGGCGCTGCACCCTGCCCTGCTACCAGTGCCAGGTCCCGCTCCCCGACCCGCTGCCCCCCTGCTCGGGCCACCGCTACGCCGCCTGGACTCCGGACAGCGGCCCGGCCTCCAGGGAGCACATCGGCTCCGAGGGCGGTATGAGCACCAGCCTCTGGCTCGCGCCGGGAGGGCAGCCGCGGGCCAGCTCCGCGGCGCTCTCCGACGTGCTGATCTCCAGCCGAGACCCTGGATCCACCTGGACCTCGGCCAGGATCCCCGGTCCTCATGACAGCTGGCTCCCCCGCACCTGGGCCGCCAGAGGCCCCACCCCTCACGTGGCCTGGACCGCCAACGGCGCCAAGGGACAGCGCGAGCTGTGGCGCTCCGTCCAGGGCCCAGCCGGCTGGAAGACCTCGCGCCACGGCACGGTGTACGCCGATCTGATCGCGGCCTTCGACGGCGCAGCGCGGATGCACCTGATCCAGACGACCACGATCCACGCCATCGAGGACACCCAGCGGCTGCAGTACCACGCACCCCAGCAGAAGCCCTGGACCGTCACCACGAGCAAGGCCCGCACCCTGAAGGTGGAGGCCCTGGTCCTGGACGCCAGGCGCGCCGCCCACCTGCTCTACACCAGCCGCAAGCGGATCTCCATGGCCCAGTGGGAGCCCGTGGAGCTGTGGTACGCCACCAACCGGTCAGGCAGCTGGGCGCACCAGCGCCTGCACGCGGCCCCCGGCTACCCGGGCTACTTCACGCCGGCGCGCCTCGCCCTGGCCCTGGACAGCCGACAGCAGCCCCACGTGGCCGTCAACGGCGCCGCCTGGTCCGGTCACAAGTCCTCGCCGGGGGTCCGCTGGCCTCTGTTGGTGGGCGTCGTCCGCGAAGGCCACTGGCGCTTCGTACAGCTGGACGACCATGCCACGGGCGCTCTGGACGTGGCCGTGGACAAGGAGCGCGTGTACGTCGCCTACTTCGGCGCGACGGACTTCCGCCTGGCCCGGGCAGACATCTATTGAGGGTGGGGAGCTAAACGACCGATCGCGCTTCGAGATCATGGCGCCATCGCTTCGCTATCGCGGGCTGCAGGCTACAGGCAACAGGCTACGAGGCCATCTTTCGCCAGCTTCGAGGCATCGGACAGGTGAAGCATTCGGGGGTAGCCTGCGGTCACAAGTCACCGTACGGCGGCGTCAGC
>PVBE011350072.1_pt1 | contig 10295 bp, 8 predicted proteins | sample 1631181 | NCBI WGS metagenome assembly PVBE01 (sample SAMN08397723, study PRJNA350692) | Marine metagenome, whole genome shotgun sequencing project. | isolation source: water | place: Pacific Ocean | collected 2012-04 | reverse complement strand
TGAAAAAGGCCGCGGAGAAGACGAAGAGCGCCGGGGAAAAGATGTCCGGTGCAAACCGGAACCTTCAGAAGGGAAACAACCGGAAAGCCGGGGAAGAACAGGAGAATGCCCGGAAACAGTTGGCGGCCGCGAAAAAGGCCCTCAACGAACTCCAGGAGGCCCTTGCGCAGAAACAGAAAGGGGATTTCAAACCGGCTTCCGACAGGCAGAAAGAACTCGCGAAAAAGGCACAGGCATTGGCGGACAAGTTGAACCGGATGGCGCGGAACCCCCAGACCCAGAGCCAGAACGAGAAAACCCGGGAGGCGGTCCTCGAATCGGCGGGAAAGATGCGCAACAGCCAGGGCGAGATGCAGCAGGCCCAGAAGAACCTGGAAAAAGGAAAGCCCGGCCAGGCCCAGAAGAACCAGAAGCAGGCGAAGGAAAATCTCCAGAAGGCACGGGAGGCACTCCAGAAGGCCAGGGAGGAACTCGCCAAGAAGTCCCGCCCGGACTACTCGAAACTCGCGGAAAAACAGAAGGAGCTTGAAAACCAGCTGAAGCAAAAGGTGACCCAGTGGCTCAAGGAGAAGGCGAAGAAGGCGGAGAAGCAGGGGGACCAGAAAAGCGCGGAGGCCCTGAACAAGGCCGCGAAGAAAACCGACCAGGCTTCGCAGAATATGCAGAAGTCCCAGAAGGGGATGCAGAAGTCGCAGGGACAGAAGAGCTCCCAATCCCAAAAAGAGGCGCAGAAGAACCTCGAGGAGGCGAAGAAAGCGCTCGAGGAAATGAAGAACAAACCTCTTGCCGAGAAGGAAAAGGAGAAGGCCCGGGAACTGGCGAAGCAACAGAAGAAAATCGAGGAGTTGACGCGGGAACTCCAGAAGCAGGTGGAGCAGATGCAGAAAGAAAGCTCCTCCCGTTCCCTGAAGCGCGCCTCCGAAAGCATGAAGAAGGCGGAAGAGAACCTGCAGAAAGGGCAGCCTCAAAAGGCAAAGAAGGATGAGGATGACGCACTGGAGGATCTCAAGAAGGCGGAGCAGGAATTAAAGGAGGCGCTTGAAGAATTGAAGCGCCAGGCGGAAGAGGAACTCCTGATCCAACTGCAGACCGAATTGCGCAAGGCGATCGAAGAAGAGGAGGAGATCCAGAGGCAGACCCAGTCCCTCGACAAGATACGCCGGGAAAAGGGACGCTTCTCCCGGCGCGAACTCTCCCGTGTCCGGAACCTGGGCGGAAAGCAGGCTGATCTTGCCGAGTTCATGGAAGAGTTGAAGGGGAAACTTCAGGAGGAGAACGTCGAAGTTTACCGCTACGCGCTCGAATCCATCATTGAGGATATGACCCTCTCCGCCGAGAACCTGGACGAAGCCGATACGGGCATGGTCACCCAGGATATCCAGGAAGATCTTCTCCGCAAGCTTCGCATGCTGCTCGACGCGTTTGATGTGAAATTGAAGGAAAACCAGCAGCAGGGCGGTGGTGGCGGCGGAGGCGGGGGCGGTGGAAAGCCTCCCCTCGTTCCCGATATCATCCAGCTCAACCTGATCAAGAAGATGCAGGAGGATCTCCTCCGGAAAACGGAACAGTTCGAGCGGAAGTACAGGCAGGACCGGGATGACCTCTCTCCCGGGGAAAAGCAGCTTCTCCAGAGGCTCTCCGACAAGCAGGACCAACTGGGCGAGGTCCTCAAAAAGTTCATCGAAAAGTTCGAGAAAGAAAAAGAGGAGTATGAGAAAGATGGGGAAGAGTGATTCAAATTTGAATAGAATGACACGTAAGGAGGTTCCGATCATGAAAGCACTGATGGGTTTGACCGGCGCAATGCTTCTGGTTCTCACGGGAACGGCGGGCGCCATGCAGGAAGAGAAGGAGTGGATGCCGGACATTCCCGGGGAAGAGAAGGATCTGACCCCGGAAGAAGCGATGAAGCTTCTGAAGGAGGCACAGAACCTCATGGGCCGGTCCGCGGAACTGCTCCAGGAATCGAGCCGCGGAAAGGCGCTCGAGGCCGATCGCGAACTTCTCGAGAAGATCGAGAAACTGCTCAGCGCAGAGGAAAGAAAGAACACCCCCACCGTTCAGGGAAAGGTGCTCAAGTTGATCCAGAAGCTCCTGAAAAACTCGGAGAAGAAACAACAGAAGTCCCTTGGCAAGATCAAGGAGATCATCCGCCGGGCGAAGAGCTGCAAGAACGGGAAGGGCCAGCCGAAACAACAACAGGGGCAGAAAAAGCCGCAGCAGCAGAAGCAGGCAAACCGCCCTCAAAATCCGGGGAATCCGGCCCAACGGCCCTATGACCCGAATCGGACCGACCCCCCCTCGAAATTCCGTTCCCGGGGAGACCGGACGGGACAGTGGGGTGATCTTCCTCCGCGCGTACGGGATGCGATCCTCGATGGTTTCCGGGATATTGATGAATACCCGCCCGAGTACCAGGAGATGATCAAGGAATACATGAAGCGCCTGGTGGAGGACCGCTAGGATCCCGGCCGTCTTTCCGTACGGGGGACTTACAAGCGTTTGCGCAGTTCCCTCGCGGATTGCATGAGTTTTTTCAACTCCTCGTCGTTGCCCGCGACGAGGAGTTTTTTTATCCGCTCCAGGTGCTCCACCAGCCGGTCAATGGCGGACGCGGTGCGTCCCGTGTTGGTGGTGAGGAAGTCATGCACCATCTGGATATCACTGGAAGCGACCCGGGTGGAATCGCGAAAACTCCTTCCGGCGAGGGCGAATACGTCGGTCGAGAGCGTTTCCGAGGACTCTTCCGCCAGGTGCGTCAGGGCATAGGCGAGAACATGGGGAAGGTGAATCGTCAGCGCAAGCGTTGCGTCGTGCTCCTCGATGCTTTTCACCGGAATCTTGAGGCCGCCACATTCGCGGATCATCCGGTCCACTTCGGCAACGTCGTCCGTATTCGCATTCTGGACCGGGAGGACCAGGAAGGGCATGCCACGAAAAACATCGGGACGTGCCGAGTCGATGCCTGGCTTTTCCGTGCCTGCAAGGGGATGCAGGCTGATGTACCGCATGGGGGAGCCTGTGCGGTGGAACTCTTCGAGGAGAACCCCCTTGGTGCTCGCAACATCGAGCAGCAGCGCCCCCGGATCCATCTGGTCGAGGACGTTGCGGAGGATGGATACACAGGTCTTTACCGGGACAGAGAGCAGCACCTGGTCCGCGTCGCGGCAGGCAGCCAGGTCGGAGGAGGTCTCCCGGGCCAGGCCCCGTTCCCGTGCCTTCTGGAGAACGCCGGCATCCCGGTCAATCGCGATGATCTCGGTGCTGGCATTGAGGGTGCCGGCCAGCGATGCCCCGATGTGTCCAAACCCGATGATGGCAAGCCGTTTCATGTCAGGGAAGCATCTGCATCCGTTCGATCTCCGCATCGACATCCTGGAAATAGAATCCGCCACCGCTGTAAAACCGGTACGATCCCGGTGTCGTTTTCCAGATCCACTTTCCATCCATGAAAAAAATGACGACGTCCCGGAATTGAATGGCAGAGATGTTTGTCCAGCTTCCAGTGGCTTTTCCCGGTAAGGGGTATTGGCTCTTCCGGTTGGTTTCCACAACTTTCAGTTGGATCTCTTCCTTCGTGATGACGTAGTGAATCGGTTTCTTCTCAAGCGTGTTCCACATTTCGAATCCGATGCTGCCCTGCGACCCCAGGCGATCGATCCGAAGTTTCATGGAGAGGCCTTTTGCCTGGGCGATCCCGTTCGGGTTGAAGAGCCCTTCCCGGGAAGTGGATACCTTGTTGTTGCCACCCGTCATGTCGTGGGTTTCCCCGATCCATTCTTCGAAGGAATCCTGCAGGGACTCCCATTCCTCCCGTTGTGCAACCCGGAAAAGGTCTTTTGAAACCTGCCCGATGATCGTGGAACTTGCCTTCGCATCTCCGATGATGGAGAGCAGCTGGTCTCTTCCCTGCTCCCAGTTTCCAGACTCGATCAGCTTGAGTGCTTCCGCCCTCGTTTTTTGAAAACGCTTCGCAGCGGTACTGACCTGTTCCAGGGGGATCGTGCGAAGGATCTTCATCTCCAGTTTGCGCAGTTCAAATTTACAGCGCCCCGTGAAAAGGAATCCAATCCGGCCGATCCGGGAGACCGCCGAAGGGAGGGTTATATTTCCAACTGACTTTCCGTCCAGCCATAACTCGATGGATTCCTTCCGCACCTTGAAATGGAAAGGGATCCACGTATCCTCGGGAATCGAGAAATTCTTGGGTGGCCATCGCGCATACTGGTTGCGGCCTTCTTCCGCCTTTTTGGGGTCGATGTAGCGGCAAAACAGCTCCGGTTTCCCCTCTTGAAGGTAGATTTCCCCCTTGAAGACACCCTCGGCAATGTCGTTTCGTCTCGTCCAGAGGTAATGGTACTTGGTCTTGTTCGGTGTTCCTGTCTGTCCGCTTTCTGCTTTTACGGAGTTTCCCTGCCATTGGAAGGAGCTTTCGGTGGGGCAGCTGCAGGTGTCCATGGCCTGGCTTTTGTTTTCCGTCTTGCCGAGCAGAACGAGAAAACCTGGATCATCGGGGGGCGGGACATCCTTTTTCTTCAACCTGGCCAGTTTTTCACGGGCCTCTTCCGCGTATTTTCCATTCGGGTATTTGCCCAGGTAGAGGTCGTAGGCCTCGATGCTGTTTTCCTGCTCTACTTGCGTCCAGAGGGTCCTTTCCTTTGAAGCGGCGATCCGCTGCTTCAACCCGGCCTGGTTGTTACGGGCCGCTTCCGCGTATTTTCCATCCGGGTATCTGTCCAGGTAGCGGTTGTAGGCCTCGATGCTGTTTTCCCGCTCCACGTCTACCCAGAGGGCTCTTTCCTCCGAAGCGGAGATGGTGTCCCGAACCTGACGAATCTTCCTGCGGACCTCCGGTGAATCCTGTTCCTTTTGGGCCTCCTGGAAGGCTTCCATTGCCTTTTCATATTCTTTTTCTTCAAGCAACCGGTCGCCCTTGCTGACCAGGGTCGAGTAGAGGCTTTCCTTTTTGGGCGGGGGGGCCACCTTTTCCGGCTTGGTTTCCGGTTCCCGTGCCTGTTCCGGTTCCGGCTCAGACTTGTTCGTGAGAATGATTGCCACGATCACCGTGATCAGGATGGCCACCAGGGAACCGAGCCAGATCAGCGCGATGAGGGGGGATCTTTGCCGCACGATCAGCTTGGAAGAGGAGGCCGTCTGCCGGCTGTCTGCCCGGCTGCGGAGGTGGCGCGGCCGGGAACTTTGGGGAGGTTGATGGGGACGCCGCCGTACCGGTACGCTGACCTTTTGTCCCGAAGAGCGGGCGATCACCCGGTCCAGGTCCTGGATCAGGTTTTCCACCGCGGCGTAACGCCTGGAACCCTCCTTGGCCATCATCTTTTGAATCACGCCGGCAACCCCGGGAGGGATGTTCGGATTGATTTCCAGGATCGGCTTCGGCTTGTCGTTGATGTGCTTGAAGAGAATGGCCATCTGGCTCTTGGCGTCGAACGGTTTCTGCCCGGTGACGAGGTAATAGAAGATCACCCCCAGGGAATAAATATCCGACTGCTTGTTTCCCCGCTTGCCGTCCGCCTGCTCGGGAGAGATGAAGTGGGGCGTTCCCATGATCATGCCCGCCTGGGTCATCTGGCTTTCCACTCCCTGGTCGAAGGCAAGGCCGAAGTCGGTGATTTTCACCTCGCCCGAGTTCGAGACCAGGATGTTGGCCGGCTTGATGTCCCGGTGGACGATGTTGTGATCATGCGCCGCCTTCAATCCCTTGGCGCATTCCCGGATGATATGGCCCGCTTCCTTGATGGTCATGGGGCCGTTCTTGTCATCGATCAGTTCCTGGAGGGTATGTCCCTCGACGAGTTGCATGATGATGTAGTAGCGGCCGTTCTCACTTCCAATGTCATGGATCTGGACGGTATTGGGATGTTCCAGTTTCGCGGCGGAAACCGCCTCGCGCTGGAAGCGTGCGACCGCCTCCTTTTCCCGTGAAAAGTCCATGGGAAGGATCTTCAGCGCGATGTTTTTCCGGAGGAACTGGTGCTGTGCAAGGTAGACATCCCCCATGCCCCCCTGTCCGAGTTTCGACAGGATCTTGCATTTTCCCAGAACCGTCCCGATCAACGGATCCGTAGATTGTCCTCCCATATCCATGTGCTCAGGAGGATTCTATCACGGCCTTTGGAAGGGGGCACTTGAATTCGGGGATTCCGGGGAGGGAGCGGGGCTTAAATCTCTTTCTTCACCTTTTTGCGGAAGTTCTTCCACCAGCGGGAGATGTGGGTGCTCAACACGCCTGCCCCGAAGGCAACCCCGACCACCAGGATGACCGGGACGTCCTTGATCGGCCGGACGAACGGGAGGTAGCGGACCGTTGTCTGTTCCAGGGCGTTGACGATGACCAGGTAGGTCACCAGGGCAACCAGCGTACCGAAGAGGAACTTTTTGATTTTCGCCATGCACGCCTACCCGTAAAAGGGCAGGCTCTCCTCGTGCACTTCCTTTCCGGCGAGTTTTTCCTGGAGGTGCTCCGTGTAGACCTTGAAGTCCGGTCCCGTCACGTAGCCGTCCGGCAGATTCTCGCGGATGTATTTGCGGTAGTTCTCGTATTTGGAAATCGGATTTCCCTTCAGGTCGAACATCTGGAATTCGTAAAGGCCCCGGCGGCGGTAAAACTTGTTGCTCGGGAGGAAGACCAGGTGCTCTGGACGGCAACCCTTCCATGCGTCACCCGTTTCGAGAACACGGTCGGCAATTTCGGGTGCTTCCAGCCGGGTGACCTTCGGGTCAAAGACCTTCAATACCTCGAAGTTGATCGCGTCGATCAGCTCGAACTTCAGTTCCTCGAAATATTCCTCGGAAGAGACCTTGTTGATCTTGTCCTTGAAGCCGAAATCCATCACCGTTTTTCCGCCCCGCTCGTCCCCGAACATCTCCATGCCGCGGGGCACCCACTTGTTGATGTGTTTCTGGATCAGGTCCGTCGAGACGTTTCCCGTTCCGCGAACCGCGTCGGCTGCCCACTGCCGCAGCGGGTTGACCCCGCTGGAGACGTGGAACGCCTCCTCGTAGAGCATCGGGCCCATCGATTGCGCCATGGGGGCATACGAGAAGGTCTGCTGCATTTCGAGCTGGTACTTCCCGACCCGGTCGATGATCGCGGTGAAGCCGACGTTGTCGACGAACGAATCAAAGAAGAGGTTGAAGGCGTCCAGGACGTGGTCGCCCGTCTCCATGTCGAGAAGGGAATCAGCCGTCGCGTTGGCGATGTCACCGCCCGCGCCCGACCAGTCATCGTTGGCAAGGACGAAAAGCATCTGGTAGGCGTGGCGGAATTCCTCCGCCATGATCCTCATCATGTTGAACTGCATCCGCGGGTCCTGCGCCTTGTAGAGCGATTCGCGGTGCTGCTGGATCGAGCCAAGCTCCGTCGAGCACTGCGCCTTGATGATCTTGGCGGTCATCTCGACCATTTCCCTGTCGAGTTCGCTCGCCTTGTGGAACTTGTTCTGGCCCTTGAACTTTCCGACCTCGATCTGTTCGCTCCGCAACGGCCCCATCTTGGCGACGAGCCGGAAAGGGTCCTGCTTGTAGAACTCCGGCCACTTCTTCATGAGGTACTTGTACTCGTCGGGGAAGTTCTTGTCCCGCCAGTCGAGGATCCGCTTGTGCAGCTTCTCCGGAAGCTCGTGGATCTCAAACTCGCTGTCCGCGGACCACTTTCTTTCTGCCATTCGTTTCTCCTAGGCGGGCGTACCCGCGCCTGTGCTTCCGGGGGAAGATCTCCGGGTGGATGATTTCCGAGAGAATTTCCAGGCCATCCACCAGCCTCAATCCACCGCCATTGAAATAGGACGGTCCGTCCGTGAGATATACTTCCCCAGCCTGTACCGCCGGCAGTTGGGCCCACTCCGGGCGACATGTCAGAACCGGAAGTTCCCGCCGTGCCCGGGCCATGGTAAACCCGCAGGGCATCAAGATCAACTTCTCGGGACGGCTTTTCACGATGCGGGGCCAGGAAACGCGTGTCGAATTCTTCCCCTTTTTGGCAATCCGGTCCCTTCCACCCGCCATTTCGACCATTTCAGGCACCCAGTGGCCGGAACCGTATACCGGCTCGAACCATTCGATGCAGAAGACTTTTCGCTTCTTTACCCCCCGGGTCTTCTTCTTCACCCGCTCGATCCGGGCCCGGTACTTCTCTTCAAGGGGGAGGTGATCCACCCCGGCCGCCTCCGCCACCTCGCGGAGATCGGTGAAAACCCCCTCCATGTCGTGGGCGTGGAGTGCCAGCACCTTCGGCTTCTTTTTCCACCCGTCGAGAACACGCTCGACGTCCATCGGCGACGTCGCTCAGACGTCGCACTGGTTCTGGGTGAGGATCAGGTCCGGTTTCAGCTTTTTCGCGAGCGCCCGGTCGATCCGGTAGAGGCTTTCGCCCGTTCTTCCCGCCTTTGAAACCGCAGCATCGATCTCCGCGCTCGTCATCCGGTCGGGATCGATGATGCTGGTGGAAACGACCGGGTTCTTCCGCGCGGCGGGGGGGTAGGTACATTCGTGGGATACGCCGACGATGGACGGGCCCAGCCCGAGCGCGTACGCCATCTCGGTCGAGGCGGGTTGGAGCGAAAGGATCCTCACTTACTGAAGGCGAGTTTTTTCGCCCAGATATGGCCCGGGAACCGCTCGACGACCGCGCGGCACTTCGCGTGGATCTTTTCGACGTCCTTGGTCAGCTTGAATTCACAGACGCCGGTCCAGTAGAGAGACTCGGGCGCCGCATCGGTCTCCGTGAGATTCTCGACGATGTGGTTGTACGCGTCGTACGCTTCCTGCCATTTTTTCCGGGAGAAGGCATGCCGGGCCTTCGCCATGTGCACCTGCGCCTTGAACTCGTCCGGGGGAAGGTAGCCGATGAAACGGTGTTGCTCTTCTCCCTCGCCGTCGAGGAAAAGGAAGGTGGGCGTCCACGGGACGCGGTGGGATTTCATCTTCTCCCGCTCTTCCAGGACGTTCAACTGGACGGGCACGGTATGGGCGTTCACGGTGTCAGCGACGCTTTCCTCCGGAAAGGTCTTCTTCTCGAGTTCCTGGCAGGCCACTCAGTGGGGGCTGTGGAACTGCGCGAGGACGAGGCGGTCGTCCTCCTTGGCGGTCACGACCGCGGCGTCGTATCCCGACTCCCAGCGATACCCATCTTCTTCCCCTTACTGGAGGTTGATCCAGACGCTCTTGACCTGCGTGTAGAGGTCGAGCGCTTCCTTTCCGAGTTCCCGGCCGAAGCCGCTCTGCTTGTAGCCGCCGAAGGGGGCGGTGCAGTCGAACTGGTTATAGGTGTTGACCCAGACGGTGCCCGCCTTGAGGGCGCGTGCTACCTGGTGGGCCTTTTTGACATCTTTGGTCCAGACGGCGGAGGCGAGTCCGTAGATCGTGTCATTGCCCTGGGCGATGACGTCGTCGACATCCTTGAAGGGGATGGTCGTGAGGACTGGTCCGAAGATCTCTTCCTGGGCGATCTTCATCTTGTTGTTGGCGCCGTCGAAGACGGTCGGGTTGAGGTAGTACCCCTTTTCGATGTCGGGCCGGTCGCCGCCGGTGACGATCTTGGCGCCGTCCTGCTTTCCGGATTCGATATACCCTTGCACCGTTTCGAGCTGGGCCTTGGAGATGACCGGCCCCATGCGGGTCTTTTCGTCGAGCGGATCACCGACGGTCAGTTTGTTGACCCGCTTGACCAGTTTTTCCATGAATTCATCTTTGGCCGCTTCCTCGACGAAGAGGCGGGAGCCTGCGCAGCAGACCTCGCCCTTGTTGTAGAAGATCCCGACGGTGGCGCCCTTGACGGCGGCGTCGTTATCGGAGTCGGCGAAGACGGTGTTGGGCGACTTTCCGCCCAGTTCGAGAGAAATCTTCTTCAGGGTGTCAGCGGCGCCCTTCATGATTCCGATGCCGGTATCGGTCGCACCGGTAAAGGAGATCTTGTCGACGCCCGGATGGGTGACGAGGGCGTGTCCGGCGGTCGAGCCGGGGCCGGTGACGACGTTGAAGACACCGGCGGGGATGCCCGCTTCCTGGCAGATCTCCGCGAACTTGAGCGCCGTGAGGGGCGTCCAGGTGGCGGGCTTGAGGACCATCGTGTTGCCGGCCGCGAGGGCGGGCGCGATTTTCCACATCGCCAGGAGCATCGGGAAGTTCCATGGGGTGATCGCGCCGACGACGCCGAGCGGTTCGCGCAGCGTGTAGACGAAGTTCCCCCCGTTGGAGGGAAGCGTTTCGCCGGTGATCTTGTTGGCGAACCCGGCGTAGTAGCGAAGCACGTCGATCGACTGCTTCATTTCTACATG
>PVBE010448498.1_pt1 | contig 10295 bp, 13 predicted proteins | sample 1631181 | NCBI WGS metagenome assembly PVBE01 (sample SAMN08397723, study PRJNA350692) | Marine metagenome, whole genome shotgun sequencing project. | isolation source: water | place: Pacific Ocean | collected 2012-04 | reverse complement strand
GTCTTTTCAACACACATTCTTTAACTGATTCCTTACACGGACTTAACTTCTGATTAGACATTTATGAAATTGGTTTCTGAAACACAATGTGCATCTGAAACAGTTGAAAAATATCTGTCAGAATTTATCAAGGAGACTAGCATTAAGGAAAAAAAAGGCAAATTCAGAATTGTATACTCTCCAGAATTAGAAGAAAATATTATTGAATTTTATGAATTATTGTTAAATCCAACTATCAAGGCAATAGTTACTGTTTTACTCAAATCAAATATAGGATTATCACAAATGGAATTAGTCTCAATTACTGAAAAATCAAGTCCATCAATATCTCGTGGATTAAAAATTTTATTAGAAAAACGAATTATTCGAAGAAATTATCATGCACCTTACTCAACTTATAAAATTAAGAATAAAGACGAGGTTTTTGAAAAACTACATAAAACATATCCCAACATGTACGATAATTTTAATGAATTTGAATTATGTCATCCACAGCCAAAAATTTTTCTAGACGTTCATAAATAATTACAAAACCGATGAATTAATCAAGGGATAATAATTTAGTAAAATATTGAAATCAATTTTCATTACAGGTACAGATACAGATGTAGGTAAAACATACATCACTGCAGGATTAGCAATAACATTACGAAAAATGGGTACAGATGTTGGTGTGATGAAACCATTTGCTGCAGGGGTAAAACAAAAAAAAGGATTCAAATCAGAAGATGTGGAAATTTTATCAAACTCAGCTAAAGTAGATGATTCTGAAGAGTTAGTAAATCCACAATTTTTCCCAATTTCTGCATCACCTTATACTGCTTGGAAAAAATTAAAAATTAAACCAAAGATTCCATTAATTCTTTCTAGTTTTAAAAAATTATCAAAAAAGCATGAGATGATGTTGGTAGAAGGAATGGGTGGAACTATGACTCCAATTCTTAAAAATTATTTCATTACAGATTTGATCAAAGATATGAAAATTCCTACAATTATAGTTACACGAAGTAAAATTGGTACAATTAATCACACAATCATGACAGTAAAGATGTGTCAAAAATATAAAATTCCCATCAAAGGCATCATAATTAATAATTTTGACAAAGGATATCCGATTGATCAATTAAAAAAAGATTTAGAGAGTTTGACTGGAATCAAGATTTTAGGTTCAATTCCATTCATTAAAGATATGAGCGATAAATCACTATACAGAATTTTTAAAGAAAATATAGATATGAAAACAGTTTTAAAATAATTTTAAATTCTTAAAATTTTAAACTTGTTTGACTTTCCAACATTTGAAAATTGTGAAATTTCAAATATTATTTTTGAAAAGGAATTCTTCTCTTTAGATAAAACAAATGATTTACAATCAATAGGAATATCTTCAGATAAAACAACCCAAATATTTTCACTTATTGGTTGTACAGACTTTAATTGAGAGATCTTTTGATCAATGATTTGTTTATCTGAAGATTTTGGAATTAAGATTAACAGAGTCATTTTAGAGTCCTTTTCTAATGTTTTTACGTCTGGAATTACAATATCAAGTTCTAATCCATGAAATTCTACTTTTCTTTGACTGTTTAAAAGAGCGTTTGTAAGCAAATAATGGAGTAATCCTGTGGCCAGTATTCCAATTGCTTCCTCTTTTTCATCCATCAATGCAATGTCATCATAACAATTTTGAATAATTTCATTAATAATAACATCAAATTTTTGTTCAGCAATTAATTTAGGAATAGTTTTTGAATTTTCAATATAATCAAAAAGATAATCTTTGATGGGGTTAGATTCCTCTGACATTGATTAAATCTTATTTTATCTACATTATAATCTAATTATTTTTATGCTGAATTATCATTAACTAAAGATATGGATTTTTTCAAAAATAAGATAAAAAAATTTCAGGAAAAAAAATTAGATGAAATTTTATTTAAAATACAGTTTCATGAATCCACTAGAAAAAAACTAGAGGAAGAAATGAAAAAATCCAAGGAAATAGATGAAAAATCTCAAAAACTAATAAAATATCATTCTCAAATGGAGGAGATTTGGAGAGGTAATGAAAAAAAATTACGCAAACAGATGGAGGAAAATAAATGAAAAATCTCTAATTATCATGAAAAAAAAATATTCTTTTAATACAAATATCAAATATCGTGTATAATGGATTTACAGTTTCTAAATGAATTAAAAAAAGAAGATAAGGAACTACGACGAGAGCAGAATAAAAGATATCGTGAAAAATATAGAGAAATTCTAAATTTAAAGAAACAACGAGCATATCATAAAGAAAATTTTGAAAAAAAACTTACAGATAAGTAAGATTTTGGATGTATTTTATTATTTAAAACAAAAATAATTACAAGAAATTATTAAGTTCTGAAAATATATCAAAATAATTGACTAGTTCTGTATGGCATCCAAATACCCAGATGAAAGAATGGAGTTCTTTTGATTCCATATCAAAAGGTAAAGGAATCTGGCTAATTGATTCAAAGGGCAATAAAATAATTGATGCAGTAGGCTCAATGTGGTGCAATGTTTGGGGACATTCAAACCCAGAATTAGTCAAAGCAATAACAAACCAGAGTAAAAAAATTCAGCATTCATCAATGTTTAATCTTACAAATGAACCTGTTGAAAAATTAGCAAAAAATCTGATTAAAATTTCTCCTGGTATGAATAAGGTATTTTATTCTGATAACGGTTCATCAGCAATGGAAATAGCCATAAAAATTGCATTACAGTATTGGAAAAACATAGGAGAGACAAAAAAAACACAGATAACAACTATTGAAAATGGATATCATGGAGACACATTTGGAGCAATGTCAGTTGGATATGTTCCAGAATTTTTTGGCAAATTTAAAAAACAATTATTTTCAACTATACAATTTCCAGTTCCTAACAAGTACAGAATTCCCAAAGGATTCACATTAGATGATTACCAAAATGATTGTTTAGAAAGAATGGAAAAAAGATTTTCTAAAAATAATAACATTGCTGCTTTCATAATGGAAAGTGGTGCACAGATGGCAGGCGGAGTAATAATTTATCCAAAAGACTTTCAAAGAAAAATCAGTAAATTATGCAAGAAACATGACATTCTATTTGTATTAGATGAAATTGCAACAGGATTTGGCAGATTAGGATCAATGGTTCAATACAAAGAGCAAAAAAGTATTCCAGACATTGTTGCATATGGAAAAATGTTAACTGGTGGATATCTAACTATGGCAGCCACATTATCAAGTAAAAAAATTTACGATTCTTTTTCAGGAGAGTTTAATCAGTGGAAACATCTCTTTCATGGACATACCTATACTGGAAATCCAATTGCTGCATCTGTTGCCAATCAAAATATTTTGATGTATGAAAAATATAATTTGATTAAAAAAATACAAAAGACATCAAAGATATTTTCACAATATTATGACGACATATCTGCAATAGATATTGTTGGTGACATTAGACACAAAGGAATGTTGATGGGGATTGAACTGGTATCAAATAAGAAAAAGAAAACCCCAATTCAAACAAAAAAATCAATTAACAAAGTATTCTTTGAAGAAGGAAAGAAAAACGGGATATACCTAAGAACTCTCGGAAATATCGTAATGTTGGTACCACCTTTATCAATAGAAGAAAATGAGTTAGAATCACTCCTAAAAAAGACAATTAAGACAATTCAGGCAGCAAAATCACACATTATTTGACTGTTAACTAGAGAATTTCCAAGGGTTAACAATTACCATATTTTTATAAATGGAATTAAAGAACTTTCAACATGAGTAATTTGGAATTTATCAAAGAGTGTCAAGAAAAGGTATTTTCAGGTGAGAGAATTTCATCAGAAGATGCAAGAAAATTATTTAACGTTCCAGATGAAGATCTCAAAGAATTAGCTAGATGTGCCAATGAAATAACTAGAGACTATAATGGAAATAAGGTAGATGTTGAACAATTAAACAATATTAAAAAAAATGCATGTAGTGAAGATTGTACTTTTTGTGGACAATCAGCATTTTTTGATACAGGAATTGAGACATATCAATTACCATCACCTGAAGAAGTTGTAATAAAAGCTCAAAAAGCAAAAGATGAAGGTGCAGAATCATATTGTCTAGTTGCTGCATGGAGAGAGCCATCATCAAAAGATTTTACAAACGTTTGTAAAATTATTACAGAAATTAATGACAGAGTGGGAATTAGTGTTGAATGCAGTTTGGGTTTTCTAACAAAAGAACAAGCAGATAAACTCAAAGAACTAAAAGTCAAAAGATATAATCATAATTTAGAAACAGCAAAATCAAAATTTCCAGAAATTTGCACAACTCACACCTACCAAGACAGATTAGACACACTTGAAATTGCCAGAGAAGCTGGTTTAGAATTATGTACTGGTGGAATTATTGGGTTGGGAGAAACAAGAGAACAAAGAATTGAAATGACATTAGAATTAGCAAGAATATATCCTGAAGAGGTGACAATAAACATACTAGTTCCAGTTCCAGGAACACCTTTAGAATTACAGATAGATTTACCCAATTCAGAGATTACCAGAATATTTTCAGTTATACGTTTCTTATTGCCTGAATCAGTGATTAAAATTTCTGGAGGAAGAGAGACAAACTTGGAAGATTCAGGTGAAGAATTGCTACAAAGTGGAGCAAATGGAATTATTACGCAAGGATACTTAACAATGGATGGAAACAATGCCCAAAAAGACCGCAAAATGATAGAAAAAATTGGTCTTGAAGCATAAACTCAATTTTATTGATTCAGAGTTATTCAAAATTAAGAATGATAATTTACATAGAAAATTACAATATGGGAAAGCACAAGGTGCGTATATTACAATTAAAGAAAAAAAATTAATCAATTTATGCTCAAATGACTATCTTGGAATTCCAATAACCAAAATTCAAACAAATCAACTTCAATCAAGTTCTAGATTAGTTTCAGGAAATGATGAATCATATAGAAAACTTGAAAAAATTCTATCCAAGCATAAAGCACAGCAAAATAGTTTAATTTTTCCTACGGGATACATGGCAAATTTAGGATCAATTTCAGCAATAGCAAAAAAAGGAGATTTAATTCTAAGTGACGAATTAAACCATGCAAGTATTATTGAGTCATGTAAATTATCTGGTGCAAAAATATCAATTTACAAACATAACGATATAGAAGATTTATTGAAAAAAATTAAAAAGCAGGCGAAAAACAAGTTCATTATTACTGAAGGGATTTTCAGTATGGATGGTGACGTATCATCACTAAAGGAAATTACAGAAATTGCACAAAAAACAAATGCAATTACAATTGTAGATGATGCTCACGGAGATTTTGTAATTGGAAAAGATGGAAAAGGCACACCAAGCTATTTCAATGTGGCAAAAAAAGTTGATTTGTATATTAGTAGTTTAAGCAAAGGTTTAGGATCGTTTGGAGGTTATGTCTCATCACAAAACAATGTTATTGATGCATGTATAAACAAGTCAAAATCATTTATCTATACATCAGCTCTACCATCGTTTTTAGTAGAGCATTCAATAAAGAGAATTCAGTCAAACAGAGAAATTCAGCAAAATAAATTACATGACAATATTGAAAAACTATCAAAAGGTCTGAAATCAATTGGATATGAAATTAATTCTAAATCACAAATCATACCAATTATCATAGGAAAAGAAAAAACAGCAATGGAATTTGGAAAATTTCTATTCAAAAATGGGATATTTGCTCAACCCATTAGATATCCAACAGTTGCAAAAAATCAAGCTAGACTAAGAATTTCAGTCACAGCATGGCTAAAAAAATCAGATATAGAAGATTCCCTAGAGATATTTGAAAAAGGTTTTAAGAAATTTTACTAATTATCGTGATTGGTCCATGCCGCCAAAGTCCAAGTTTAATGGATTAGCTGGAGAGCCAATAATTACAGCAATAGTGATTAGTATGCCTAATGAAATTCCTACAATTACAAATCGCATATTCATAAATTATATCCAAAATACCTAGATAAAAAGGAGTGTATTAGAAACAGCTAAAATTTGTAATAAGGCTTTAAAACAAAAATAATGAATTTAACACATGGCTGACCCCACAATAATAATTGCATTTTCTGCAGGATTAGGGTCTTTTATTGCTCCATGTATTTTACCGATGATTCCAGCCTTTTTAGCATATATTTCAGGAACTACATTAAACGAAATAAAACATAACCAAAAAAATAATTTTCAAATTAACAGAGTAAGCATTATTGCAAATACAATATTTTTTGTATTAGGATTTTCAATTGTTTTTTCAACTTTAGGGGTTTTAATTAATAGTATTTTATCAAATTCAGTTAGTCAATTTTTAGGAGATTTAAATTCAATTGCAGGAATAATTGTGATAATATTTGGAATATTCCTGTTACTATCACAGAAAATAAATTTTCTAAACAAAGAAAAAAAAATTCAAATTAAAAATTTCAAATCAAGTTATCCAATGTCTTTTGTGTTTGGTTTGGCTTTTGCAATTGGATGGACACCATGTGTGGGTCCAATATTGGGAACAATTCTAACATTAGCTGCAACAATACCATCAGTTTCATTCAGTTTATTATTAGCATATTCAGCAGGTTTATGAATTCCATTTATCTTAATGGGAATATTTTTTTCAAAATCAACAAATATAATTTCATCCATGACAAAACATCTAAAATATTATAATTTGTTAATTGGGGGATTAATCATAATGTTAGGAATTTTGATATTTACAAATCAACTTGCATATATTGCAAATTTTCCATTACTTAATGAATTGGTGATGTTAGGATGAATTCAGAAATTAAAACAATAGCAATTTTTGGAGGAATTATTATATCAGTAGTGGTATTTTTAGGCATAATTTTTGTAGGATTAGATGATCTATCATTACAAAATCAAGGCTCAACAACAGGAGTGTTTTTGAATATTGATGATTCAGGAATAAAAAAAGCACCAGAACTAGTAGGAATAGAACATTACATCAATACAACGCCTGAAAAATTAGCACAAGAAATGGAAAACAAAGTGGTACTTTATGACATATGGACCTATAGTTGTATTAATTGTATCAGAACATTACCATTCATTACATCATGGAATGAAAAATATTCTGATGAAGGTTTGTTAACTATTGGCATACATTCACCTGAATTTGAAGTTGAAAAAGATCCAGACAATGTACAAGATGCCATAGAAAAATATGAAATTGATTACCCCATAGTTATGGATAATAAAATGGAAACATGGAAAGCATTTGAAAATAATTACTGGCCTAGAAAATATATCGCAGATCATGAAGGAAATTTAAGATATGATCATATTGGAGAAGGTGCATATGAAGAAACTGAAAAAATTATTCAACAATTACTTGATGAAAGAGCTCAGTCAATGGGAATTAAAACAGTAGCAAACAAAGAATTAGTTAGTATTGAAGAATTTGAACACACACCATTTAGAACTCCAGAATTATATTTTGGATATAAATTTGCACAAAATAGAAATAATTTAGGAAGTAATGAAGGATTTCAACCAGAAAAAATTGTAACATATGCAGAACCTAAAAAAATAGAATTGAACAAATTCTATCCAATAGGAGATTGGAAAAATTATTCAGATAGTATGGAATTAACAAAAAATAATGGAAGTGTCAAAATGTACTTTGAAGCAAAGGAAGTTAACATTGTAACAAAAAACTATGCAGAATTAGAAATATTTCTTGATGGGTTTCCTCTTAATGAAAAAAACTCTGGTAAAGATATCTCATTAAACGGAAAATTGCTTGTGAGGGATCCTGGAATGTATAATATCATAGATAGTGAAAGTAGTATCTCAGGAATGTTAGAAATTGATATTAAAGGTAAAGGATTCCAAGCATTTACTTTTACGTTTGGATAAGATGTAACCAAGTATACTGTAACTGAAGGTACACTAACTAGAGTTACAAATCTGTTTAAAAGAAAAAAATAAAGAAAAATTACGATATCAAAATGATAAGTAATTCATGGAATAAAGCAGAAGGAGAATCAATCTCTCAAAAAGTAATGGGTAAGGTAAAGCCTGATGAACCATTAAAAAATAGAATTGATTTTGCTCAGAAAAAATTACAATCACAAATTACAAAATTATCAGGAATTAATGAAAAATTACAAGCAAAACATGATAAAATTTTTGAAAAATGTGTAAATGCACAGAGAAATAACAAACCAGTTTATGCACAAGCATATGCAGGAGAATTAGCACAAGTTAGAAAAATGAAAAACATGGTAAGTGGAGCAAAACTATCCATGGAGCAAGTAAAACTTAGACTCGATACTGTTTCAGAATTAGGAGATGTTGTTGTAACATTGAGTCCATGTATGTCAATAATTAAAGGACTTAGCCCATCATTAAGTGGAATTATGCCTGAAGCAAATGCTTCAATGCAAGATTTGTCGCAAATACTTGGAGATGTTATGACAGGATCATCAGTTGGTATGGAAGATAACTTTACTTCAACACCAGAAACTAATTCAGATACACTTGCAATTTTAGAAGAAGCACACAATGTTATTGCAGGACAAACAAAATCATCAATTCCAGAAGTTCCATCGGAATTAAAACAACAAGTAGCTGAAAGAAAATCAGATATTTTTATTTAAAAAAAATCTGCAACATAATTTAAAATATTAATCTGTAGTATAATTCTCACAAATGAAAATATGAAGTGTTTTTCTCAGTACATGAAACAAAGAAGTGTACCAAGCTGATGCAATTTACGATCTGATTAAGTATTCTAATCATAATGAAAATCGCATGTTAACAAAAAATCTGATAATTGTCATAGCAGCAATTGCAGTATTTGGAGTATCAAGTGGAAGTATTGTACAACAAGCTGATGCAACAGATATCTGTGGATTGATGTTTTGTGCAGATTATCCAGGTGGAAAAGAAGCATTTCAGACAAATTGGTATAATGAATACAGAGGAATAACTTCACAAGTCAATCATGACAGTGATTCAAAAAGTGATCACATGAAAAGTGTAGTACCATCATCACATAATGCGGATGAAGAGTTTCCAGCAAAATTAGATGTGTTTATCCACAAATTCGAGTTGGATAAAATCTCAGCTAATGAAGCACTAGAGGGAATTAAAGAAGTACACAAATCATATGAGAATGCAAGAATTACAACTGAAATAATTGAAGATGTTGGAGATAAAATCTCACTTCATAACAGAGGTGTATTGAATACATCTGATGCAATTGAAGCAATTCACTTATCAGCTGAACCACAAAATGTTAATCCTGAGTACCAAGGTGCATTAGATGAAGTTATCCACAAATTCGAGTTGGATAAAATCTCAGCTAATGAAGCACTAGAGGGAATCGAGGAAGTACACAATGGTTTTGTTGATTTGTACATCACATCTGATTTGATTGAAGCAGTAGGTGAGAAAATTGCATTGATTGATTCTGGTAAACTATCAGGATCAGATGCAGTTGAAGCAATTCACTTATCAGCTGAACCACAAAATGTTAATCCTGAATTCATTGGTGCATTAGATGAATACCTACACAAATTTGAATTAGGTAAGATGACAGCAGATAAAACTATCACAGGTGTAATTGATACCTATGAGGGTTTAACTTCCCTATACATCTCATCTGAACTAATAGAGAATGTTGGAATTCAAATTAACATCTATGAGTCAGGAAACGATTCAGCAGAACACGTACTACATGAAATTCACGAAGAAATTGAAGAAGTAGAAGCTGAAATGGCCTCTCTTCAAGCAGTTGATGGAGAAATTCCCATGAAAGAATTACCTCCAAACACTGTGGACATGCCAGCAGGTGCTGGAGTTCCAGGATGTGAAGAACATGAAATGTGCTACTATCCAGCACATTTGACAGTACATGTAGGAGATACTGTAACATGGATTAATTCTGATGGTTCAATTCCACACATGGTAACTTCTGGTTGGCCAGACTCTGACCAAATAGGAGAAAACTATCCTGGAGGACATGGATTTGACAGTGACTTTATGTCTGGTGGCGCATCATTTATGCATACTTTTGATGCACCTGGTGAATATGATTACTATTGTCAATTACATCCATGGATGATAGGAAGCATTACTGTAGAATAAGGTAACCCCTTTTCTTTTTATTTTTTTCATAATTATAATAAATTACTTTAATTTTTTTTTACTTTTTTGGATGAGGATTTTTTTAATTCTAGATATTGTAGGGTAACTGTATCCACGTCTACG
>PVBE011903368.1_pt1 | contig 10296 bp, 9 predicted proteins | sample 1631181 | NCBI WGS metagenome assembly PVBE01 (sample SAMN08397723, study PRJNA350692) | Marine metagenome, whole genome shotgun sequencing project. | isolation source: water | place: Pacific Ocean | collected 2012-04 | reverse complement strand
TCTCGGTGTCGACGACCGCATCCACCGGGAGAACGACTTCGTCGGTCGGCGCCTCCTCCTCGTCGAGGATCAGGTCGAGTTCGCCGCCGAAGTGCAGCTCCGCCGCCAACTGGGTGCCGCGGTCGAGCCGCTCCCGCGCCTGTCGAATATCCTCCCCGAAGTGCGTCCGCATCCACGTCGCCACCTGGGGCGCGACCCGGTCGGGCGTGGTGGGGAGCATGAAGTCCGTCAGCGCGTGCTGCATGTCGGACGCCTGCTGGTAGCGAGCCGAAGGCTCCCTCGCCAACGCGATGAGGCAGATCTCGTCCAGCTCCGGCGGGACGTCCGGGTTGTACTCGCTGGGCGGCGGCACGGCGCAGGCCTTGATCGCTTCCAGCGTCTCGATCTCGGAGGCGTACCGGAACAGACGGTTGCCCGTCAGCATCTCCCACAGGCAGATGCCCGTGCTGAAGACGTCGCTGCGGTGGTCCACCTCGAACCCGCTCGCCTGCTCCGGCGACATGTAGCTGTACTTGCCCTTGAGCACGCCGCTCTCGGACTCGCGGTTGGCCGACTCGGCGTGGGCGATGCCGAAGTCGACGATCTTGATCTGTCCCTCGTACGAGACGATCGCGTTCGACGGCGACACGTCGCGGTGCACGATGTTCAGCGGAAGCCCCATCGCATCGCTGCGCTTGTGGGCGTAGTCCAGACCGCGGGCGATCTGGTGGCCCATGTAGCAGGCGTACTCGATGGGCATGCGCTCGCCGCGCTCCGCCAACCGCCGCAACAGCGACTTCAGGTCCTGCCCGTCCACCGCCTCCATGGCGATGAAGTAGTTCGAACCCTCTTTTCCGAAGTCGAAGATCTGGGCGATGTTCGGATGGGCCAGCGACGCGGACAGCTTTGCCTCGTCGATGAACATCTCTACGAAATCGGCGTCGTCCGCGAAGCGATCGAGGATTCGCTTGATGACGAGGACCTTCTCGAAGCCCTGGGCGCCGAACGTCTTGGCCCGGAACACTTCCGCCATTCCGCCGACGGCGATGCGATCCAACAACCAGTAGGTGCCGAACTGCTCCGGCATGAACGATCGGCGAGTCGAGCCGCCAGCAGGGGCTACCGCTACCTTCGAACCGATCGGATCTGGGTTTGTTCCTTCACCCACGCACGCGACTATATGGCGGGCGCGCGACAGGGCAAGGCTATTCGGTGCCGCCGAACGCTCCGCCGGGGCCCGCTTCCATGTCGTCGCAGGTGAAGCGAGCACGGAGCGCGATCATGCGATCGCCGTCGTCGTTTTCTTCGACGCTCGTCAGCTGCCGGCACGTCGCTCGGTAGGTGTCGAAGTCGTCTTCCTTGTTGTTCAACTGGTCGCGGAAGGACTTCTTGCAGTCGGCCACCTCGGCATCACCGAAGGGGAGGCCGCAGTCCTGCCAGTACTTGCCCATCTCGTTGCAGAGGGTCTGGCAGTCGTTGCTGCACCCGGACAGGGCCCCAGCGGCCAGGCAGGCGGCGAGGAGCAGGGCGGGTCGCATCATCGGTCTCTCCCGTCAGCGCGCCGAGTCATCGTCGTCGGCGCCGTCGCAGTTGCTGTCATCACCGTCGCAGAGACACTCCCGTTGCCCGTCGGGCAGCTCGGAGATCTCCGCGATGCGCACCGTCCGCTCCGAGCACTGGTCCAGTTCGACGTCGCTGACGCGGCTGGCCCGATAGTCGGAGATGCACCGGACCCGATCGTCGTCCGTGTCCAGTTCCTGGCAGACGTCCCGAAGGTAGTCGTACCAGGTGGTGCACAAGCTTCGGCACTCCGTGCTGCACCCCAGGCTGGAGAGCAGAATCAAGAGCACCAAAACCCGCAGAATGCTGGCAGGATGGGGTACTGCGGTCAACTAGTCGTTCTTCTCAGCGGTCTTCGCCTCGTCCAACTCGAAGTCGACTTCACCCATGTCCACCTCTTCCAGCTTCGACTCGCTGAAGGTGTCGCGCCACACGATGTTCATCGTCGCGAACTGCATGTCGGTGATCTTGTACTCGATGTGGAAGACGGCCTTGAAGGAGTGCTTGCTGCCCGGCTCCATCAGCTTCTTGGAGGCCTTGCGGTCGTCGTTGGCGAACTCCTGCCCGCCCTCGATCCGCACCCCCAGCAGCGCCGAGTCGATGAACCCGACCGACTCGCCGTTGTAGGTGCAGCTGAAGCTCGCCGCCGTCTCCTTGGTCTCCTGCTTGAGCCCCGTCAGCTTGCAGCTGAACGGACCGGCCTTGAAGTCGTTCCGCGACGCGGGGAGCTGGAAGTCGGGCGCCTCGAGGGGCTCGCCCTCGGCGGCCGCGGTGTAGTAGCCGCCGAGCTGGAGCGTGAACTCGTCCACGTGGTAGCCGCTGTCCGCCTTCACCTTGTACGTGTGGTTCTTCTTGCTCCGCAGCTTGATGATCCTCGGCTTCTTCTTCTCGCCGTCGTAGGGCTGGACCTTCTTGTCCGCGACCTCGAAGACCGCCTCCTCCTTGCGCACGATCAGGTAGTCGCTGCCGTCGTTGCGGATGGAGGCCTTCACCATCACGAACTCCTCCTGGCAGTGCTGATCGGAGAAATCGATGCGGAAGTCGCCCTCCTCGACCTCCTGCATGTGGTTCTCGTGGTCGCCGCCGGCGAAGGCGAGCGTCGGGAGCAGGGTCAGAGCGGCAAAAACAAACAAGCGCATGGGGGTCTCCGGGAGGTCGGGGCGGGGTCTGTACCAGCCCCGGTGCTCCCGGCGCAACAAAGCGATCAGTCGAATTCGAGCCGGGCGATGTTGAGCTGCCGGGCGCTGCCACGGAGCGAGGTCCATGCCAACAGCAGACCGTCCTGGGTCGGGCTCAGGTGCGGCTCCCGGTTGATTTCCGTGTCCAACTCCAGGCACTCCGCGCCCGAGCCGTCGGTGGCGATCAGGGCGATGCAGTCCGTTGATGGGTCCGCCATCGCGGCCGCCACGTGCTTGCCGTCCGGCGTCCAGGTGAACCCCCCTGCGGCGGGCACGTGGACCGGCCCGCCCAGCCGCCGAGGCTCGGCGCCAGGCCGCAGGTCCGTGAGCCACAGGTCGAAGTCCTGCGCCGAGGCGGTTCCCTGGTTCGACACGAAGACCGCCTCCTGGCTGTCCGGCGAGGGGCTGGGACGGCTGCAGTCGGCGTCTTCCCACTCGACCAGCGGCAACGACGTGAACCTCAGGACATCCATCATCATGATGTCCGACGAGCCGCCTCCGGCCCGGACGTAGACGACCGTCTCGCCATCCGGCGTGAACCGGGGGTACAGCTCGGTCTTGCGGTTGTCGTAGGTGAGCTGCAGCTGGGTTCCGTCGTCCCAAAGGTAGAGGTCGCCGTTGCCCGTGCGTCCCGACGAGAACACGAACCGCGAGCTGCTGGGATCCCACGACGGGTCCTTGTTGGCACCCCCGGGAGTCGCGATCACCTCCCCGCTGGACAGGTGGATCGCCGGGTGCCCCGGCCCAGACACGACCCAGGCGTGCCGCGACGGACGTTTGTGGTCCCAGGCGAGGGCCTCGTTCCGCGTGTCCGACAGACCCTGGCCGATGTCCGCCTTGCGCGTGAGGCCGACCACGTTGGTCTCCACCAGGTCGGCGACCCACAGCTCCACCCGCCTGTTCGCGAGGTGATGCACTTCGAAGCTGACGCGAGCGCCGTCGGCCGACAGCCGAGGTGACTGCAGCCTCGTGCCGGGGGCCGAGTAGATCACGCCTTGCTCGTCGTAGGAGAGGCCGGTGGGGCTGGGGTCATCGTCGAACGCGATGGGGCCGGCTACAAACAACACGTCTTCGGCAGGCGCCACGGCCACGCGCGACGGCGCCTTCGCCTCGCGCGCCGGAGGGGGGTCGGTCCGTGGAGCCGCGGCCTTCTCCTGCGTCACCGTGATCGGAGCGCCGTCTCGGGCGGCGGTCTCTGATCCGTCGGCCCCGCGGTCCCGCTGATCCCGGACTTCGAGCCCGACCGCGGTCAGCCCCACGATCAACACCGCCGCGGCCGCGATCCAGACCCCCCGGGGCCGCCGGGCCGGAAGCGCGGGCGGGACCGCGGCCACGCGAAGCTCGCCGAACAGCTCCTCCAGCCGCTCGACCTCGGGATCCGAGCCGGTGCCATCCCACAGGTAGTCCTCCCGTTCAGCCATCGTCCGCCTCCAGGAGCTTGCGCAGCTGCTTCATGCCGCGGTGAAGGGTGACCCGGACCGAGCCCGGGGTGAGCCCCGTGCGCTCCGCGATCTCGGGCCCCGTCATGTCTTCGATGAGCCGCATCGCCAGCGGCTCGGCGTAGTTCGGCGCCAGCGACTGAAGCGCTCGCAGCGCCTCCTGCAGCTCGGCCCGTCGGGACGGCGCCACCTTGAGGTCCCCGGGGACCAGCGCCAGCGTGGCGGGCCGGCGGGTGCGGACGTGGTCCGCGATGCGGTTCCGCGCGATGGTCAGGATCCAGGGCCCAAACACTTCGGGATCACGCAGCGAGCCCAGGCGCTCCCACGCCGCGAGAAAGACGTCCTGGACCAGGTCCTCGGTGTCGGCGGGGTTGCTGCGCACCAGTACGACGCTGCGCACCGCGCCGCAGTACGCTTCGTGGAGCCGAATGAAGGCGCCCTTGTCGCCCTTGCGCGCCGCCTTGACCAGCGCCGCCGTCGGGATCCGGCGCCGCTGCAGCAGCGACTGCTTCTTCACCGAGCGATCGTAGTCGAGCGCGTGCACAGGTCCCATCGAAGGGAAGGGTCGGAGTTCGCGCCAAACCGTTAACAGCGTTCGCGCTACATTCGCCCCATGCGCCTCCTGACCGTTCTCTTCGCGCTCCTGATCGCGGCCCCCGCCGCGGCCGAGACCGTCACCGTGCCCTTCACCAACGGAGCAGGCGTCTACACCTCGGCCTCCTTCTCGGGCGAGGTCGAGATCACCGTCAGCGGCACCGGCTGGTCGCTGGGCAACTGCCTCAACGACGCCTTCTACGTCTTCAGCTGCGGCTCGCCGTACTACGACAGCAGCTGGTACCACCTGCGCATCAACGGCGGGCACCCCGCGGACCAGATATCGGTCCCCGCGTACGACTCGTCGCACGTCTACACGTTCACCTTCGACCTCGGCCCCAGCTCCGCCCCGGTCCGGTTCTGGGTCAGCGACGGCAACTTCAACGACAACGGCGGCAGCTACACCGTCGAGATCGTGCCCGCCAACGAGCCGCCCGTCGCCGACGCCGGCGGCCCCTACTCCGTCGACGAGGGCGGCACCGTCACGGTGGATGCCAGCGGGTCGACCGACGACGGTTCGATCGTCGACTACGCCTGGGACTGCGAAGACGACGGTGTGATCGACGCCAGCGGCGCCTCCCCCACCGCCGCCTGCACCTACCCGCAGGACGGAGCGTTCACCGCCTCGGTGATCGTCACCGACGACGAGGGCTCGACCGCCTCGGCGTCCGCCGTCGTCACGGTCAGCAACCTCGCCCCCACCATCACGTCCGTGCAGACCCCCAGCGACGTCAGCGAAGGGCAGTCCGTCGCGTTCGCCGCCGGCGCCACCGACCCCGGACCGCTGGACTCGGTCACCCTGACCTGGGATTGGGGCGACGGCACCCCCACCGACGTCGGCGAGACCCCCTCGCACGCCTTCCCCGACAACGGCGTCTTCACCGTCACCATCACGGCCGACGACGGCGACGGCGGCACCGACTCGACCACCACCTCGGTCGGTGTGGGCAACGTCCCTCCGACCATCACCACCACCCCGGGCGCCACCGCCGTGGAGGGCACCCCGTACGTCTACGCGGCCGCCGCCACCGACCCCGCGGGGGTCAATGATCCCTTCACCTGGACCCTGTCCCTCGGCCCCGCCGGCATGTCCGCCGATCCGGCCTCCGGCGAAGTGACGTGGACCCCCACGCTGGCCCAGGCGCTCGCCGGATCCACCTCCGCGGCGTTGGCGGTCGACGACGGCGACGGCGGCTCCGCCAGCCAGAACTGGCCCATCACGATCAGCTGGATCGACGACGACGCCGACGGCATGGCCGACACCTGGGAGACCGACAACGGCCTCGACCCCACCGACCCCGGCGACGCCCCGTTGGACAACGACGGCGACGGCCTCACCAACCTCGAGGAGTTCGAGGCGGGCACCGATCCCAACGCCTGGGGCGGCCCCTCGACCCCGGTTCCGCTGGCCCCCATCGCCGGCGAGGAGACGACCACCGCTCCGTCCCTGCTCGTGCTGAACGCCACGGACCCCGACGGCGACTCCCTGGACCTCACCTACGAGCTCTACGAAGACGCCGCCCTCACGACGCTCGTGACGACCAGCCCCCTCGTCCCCCAGGACCCCTCGGGCGAGACCGCCTGGCCCGTGGACCAGTTGCTGACCGAGAACGCCGCCTACCACTGGCGCGCCGCCGCGTCCGACCCGTTCGCCGACGGCCCGTTCAGCTCCGTCGAGACCTTCGTCGTCAACGAGGTCAACGAGCCCCCGTCGGCCCCCGTGATCGTCACCCCGGGCGAAGGCGAACTGGTCGCGTCGCTGACCCCGGCGATGCAGTGGGGCGTCTCCTCGGACCCGGACGGCGATGATGTCGCGTACGACGTCGAGGTCTTCGCCGACGTCGATCTGACCGTCGCCGTCGTGGTCGAGACAGGCATCGTCGACATCGACGGCGGCTTCGTCGACTGGAGCCCCCTGACCGACCTGACCGAGGACGCCTGGCACTGGGTCCGCGCCCGCGCCGTCGACGAGCACGGCCTCGCCGGTGACTGGTCCGCCGTCGTCTCCTTCCTCGTCACCGCCGACGACGGTGCCCCCTCCGGCCTCGTCATCCTCGCTCCCGAGGACGGCTCGGAGGTCGACACGCTGTCGCCCACGATCCTCGCCGGCGGGGCGGTCGATCCCGAGGGCCAGCCCCTGGTCTACGAGCTCGAAGTCGTCACCGACGACGCCACCGAAGGCGTCTCCGTGCCCGAGTTCGAGGGGACCGCCGCCTGGGACCTCGCCGTCGACGGCATCGCCCTGCCGGAGAACCGCTGGGCGACTGCGAACGCCCGCGCCGGCGACCCCGACGGTCTGTGGTCCGCGTACGCGACCTCGACCTTCTTCGTGAACTCGGTCAACGACCCCCCGAGCGTGCCCGCGCTGCTGGCCCCCAGCGACGGCGCGGAGCTCAGCGAGCAGCCCATTCAGCTGTCCGTCGCGTGGTCGACCGACCCCGACGAGGACGCCCTCCGCTACGACCTCCTGCTCGCCCAGGACGGGGTCGGCTTCCACACCATCGAAGGCGTGGACGGCGGCAACGCCCTGCTGGACGGCGCCGGTGAGGTGACGCTGCCCGCGGGCATCTCCCTGGAGGCGGGCAGCTACGAGTTCAGCGCCCGCGCCGTCGACGAGCACGGCCTCGCCTCGGACTGGGCGGTCGCGGTGGTCTTCACCATCCCCGAGGGCTCGGTCGTGACGGACCCCCCCGCGGGCGACGACGACGACGCCGAGGAGCCCCCCGACTGCGGCTGCAGCACCGCCGCGTCCCCCGAATCGGCGGCCCCCCTGCTGCTGCTCCTGACCACCGCCGGTGGACGTTGGCGTCGACGCCGGCAACACTGACGGCCGTATGCGCAACTGCGGCGTCCTGCAGATCGAGCCCACCGACTTCTGCAACCTGACCTGTCCCATGTGTCACCCCCAGCAGGGGTTCCGGTCGAACCTGCATGGGGATCTGGCCAAGGGCTACATGGACACGACGCTGTTCCGGAAGATCATCGACGGCATCGAGCGCAGCGACGTCTGCTTCGACCACATCATCTTCCAGTGGTTGGGCGACCCGTCCCTGCATCCCGAGCTGTTCGAGATGCTGGACTACGCCATCGACCGCATCCACGACCGGGTCGGCTACTTCCGCATCGACACCAACGCGATCCTGCTGACCGCCGACCGGGTGGATCAGCTCGTCGAGGCCTACCTCAAGCACCCCGAGACGCCGGTCCTGATCGTCTTGAGCCTCGACTCGATCACCCGCGAGACGTACCGCAAGGTCAAAGGGCGCGACTACTTCGACGTGGTCATGGACAACGTGCACGGCTTCCTTGAGCGCCGCGGTGAGATCGACCTGGAGCACGTGACGCTGAACGCCGAGTTCCAGTTCGTCCTGCAGCCCCACAACGCCCACGAGGCGCGTCAGTTCGTCGACTACTGGGACGACTACTGCTCCCAGGGCCGCAACGGCATTGGCTACAACGACATCATGGTCAAGCGGCTGTCCGTCGGCACCGGCGGGGCCAAGCAGCGTGAGGCCGACGCCCTGTACGCCCGGTCCATCGAGGAGCAGCAGCTCATCCCCTTCGACAAGGAGCACATCCACCTGAAGCTGTGGATGGAGCGCGCCTGGCAGGAGCACGACGACCCCGAGTCGGAAGCGTCGGATCTGGACCTGGGGGAGACCGGGATGGCCAAGCCCAGCCTCGTCGAGGCCGGCGCATGAGCCGCGGCAAGCCCAAGGGCGCCAAGGGCTCCAAGCTGTTGCGCGTGCTCAAGGCCGAGGATGGACGCGCCCCCGATCCGTCGTCCCTGCGGGGCGACCGCATGCCCTGCCCGGGGCTGTGGAAGACGCCCGTGATTCGCTGGGACGGCGAGCTGATGGCCTGCTGCGCCGACATCGACGGCGAGATCAGCGTCGGCTCCCTGCGCGACGCCACGTTCGACGAACTCTGGTTCGGCGACGTGATGATGAACTACCGGATGCTCCACATCGAAGGCCGCTTCGAGGAGATCCCCAAGTGCTGGTCCTGCGGCGGCATCAACTTCTACAAGATGTCCGCCGAGGAGGTCCGGGCCTACCTGGACGAGAACGGCCGCCTCGATCTGTGGCCCGCCTACACCGACCGGATGGGCGTCAGCGCCTGATTCGCGGCCGCGGGGGACGAGGCTCCGCCATCGAGCCGTCTTCCTTGAGGATGCCTGCCCGCACCAACGTGTCGTTGGCCTGATCGCGCTGCTTCTGCGCCTCGGCGAGCTCGCCCGCCTTCTTCTCGAGGTCCGCGCGGAGCGCCGCGACCTCGAACTCCAGCTCTTCGATCCGCCCCTCGGCGATCGCCTGCTGCGCCTGCTGCGCGGCCTGCACCGACACGAGCTCCTGCTCGACCTCCTCGAGGTATACGCGGGCGACCTCGTGGGTGGTCTGGGCCTGTTCGAGCTCGGCGGTCTTCTTGCCCAGATCCTCGCGCAGGATCTCCAGATCGTACTGGGCGGCCTCGAGGTCCGCCACCGACACCCGGTGCTCTTCGTGGATCGCCTCGAGCTCCAGCTGCTTCGTCTACAGGTCAGCCCGGAGTGAGGCCAGCTCGAACGCCGCCTCTTCCAGTCGGCCTGCGGCCGTGACCTCGACCTGCTGCATCGCATCGCGGACCGACACCAGCTCCGCGTCCACTTCTTCGGCGTGCGCGCGGGAGGCCGTGGCGGCGCTGCGCAACTCCTCCAGCTCGGCGGTCTTCTTGGTGAGGTCCTCGGTCAGGGTCTCCAGCTCGAACGACGCTTCCGAGAGCTTGCCCCCGGCCGCGGCGGTGGCATCCGCGAGCGCGTCTTGCGCATCCACCAGCTCGACGCTGAGGGCCTCGATCCGCTCCTGGTCCGCCTTGACGGCAGCCTGCAGCGCCGCCAGCTCCTCGGACTTGGCTGCCGCGTCCGCTTCGCTCTCGGCGAGGGCGAACGTCACGGCCTCGAGCTTCGCCACCTCCACCTCCCGGAGCGCGTGGACTTCGGCCAGCGCCTCGGTCTTGGCGGCCAGATCGGCCTGAACGGCGGTCAGCTCGAAGTTCGCCTCGGCGAGCTTGCCCGCGGCCTTGGTCTCGGCCAGGGCGATGGCGTCGTGCATGTCGACGAGCTCGACATCGAGCAGCTCGATCCGCTCCTGCCCCGCCTTCAACTCGGCCTGGAGCACGGCGAGCTCGTCGGCCTTGGCGGCCGCATCCTTCTCCGCGGCGGTCAGCGCGAACGTCGCCGCCTCGAGGCTCGCGACCTCGGTCTCGCGGAGGGCGTGGACCTCGGCCAACTCGGCCACCTGGGCCTCCAGGTTGGTCTTAAGCGCCTCGACCTCGAAGCCGGTCTCGGCGAGCTTGCCCGCGGTCACGGTCTCGACCTTGGCGAGGGCATCCTCGGCGGCCACGCGGGCCCCATCGAGGGCCTCGATCTTGTCGTCCGCGGCCTTCATCGCGGCCTGGCCGGCCTCCAGCTCCTCCGCCTTCGCCGCGATGTCCGCTTCCATCGCCTCCATCGTGGCGGTGGCGGCTTCCAGCGTGGCGACCTCGGTCTCGCGGAGGGCGTGGACCTC
>PVBE011400858.1_pt1 | contig 10296 bp, 11 predicted proteins | sample 1631181 | NCBI WGS metagenome assembly PVBE01 (sample SAMN08397723, study PRJNA350692) | Marine metagenome, whole genome shotgun sequencing project. | isolation source: water | place: Pacific Ocean | collected 2012-04 | reverse complement strand
CCGAGGACATCGTTGACAAAGAGGAAGGAAGTGTTTGCCGGGAGGTGTCCCGATTGGCGAACGGTGGGGTGCCGGGACTGCGCTTCAGCTGCTCGAGGCGATCGCGCAGGAGCTGGTACCGTTTCTCCGGCTGGGTCGCGCTGCGCAGGGCGAGGATGACCGCCTCCGTGGCGTGTCCATTTTTTGCCAGCCAGTTCCCCTGGACGATCCTGTCCCGCGGGGCCGCCAGGTGAGTGGCCAGCTGCCATCTCACGTGTGGATCGGTGGGCGAGCGTCGAGCCTCTTCCGCCAGATAGCGTGTCGAGTCGAAGCGGATGCCGTTGGCCAGAAGCTGGGGCGGGCTGGGCAGGCCTGCCCGGGTCGGTGTCGCGCGGACCGTGATGGAAACCTTGCCAAGCACATGGGAGAAGGTTGGAGAGAGGCACCGGCGCTCCAGGACAGCGCGCTTTGGTAGGCTCAACCCGCCGACGACCTGCTGTTCCGTGATACGCAGACGGCCGGCTGTCCTTTGTGCCCCCCAGATGAGGCGCCAGGATGTCTCCCGGTGAGCGAAGGTCCACGCCAGTCGGATGCCCACGGGTTGCTGAAGGCCAGTGGGGTGATAGCGTCGAGTCAGTGCAGCGAGGTGGCGGCGAAGCGCGGTGGGATCGACGGAGAGCACCCCCCGCTCGATCCGACACAAGTCGGGGCGCAGGATCCGATGTCCCAGGGTTCGGATCATGACCCAGTGTGCGATGGGGTAGCGGCCCGGGTCGAGTCGCTGTAGGCTCAGCAGGCTGCCCCAGGGATTCAACGCTGCCCGCCAGGGGCGGGCTCGAAGAGAGGGCTTGTCCTGCTCTGTCTGCCCCGCGTCCCAGGCCCAGGCATGGTGCCGGTCGATCAGCCAGGCGACCCGGTTGGCAAGCCCAGTGGGTCGGATCAATGCAATGCCCTGTCCGGGGACCACCAGCAGGCGCCGGCGGCGCACGAGGTCGCCTTCCCGCAGCGTGATCTCGAGTTCGACGGGGGTGGCACCCGATGAGGGTTTCAATCCTTGCAGCAGATCTCGCAGCCCAGCGGAGTCTTCGGCCGCTGCCGTCAGGCAGCACAGGCCCAGTAGCAGGGCATGGAGGACTCGGCCGAAACGTGGCATTGGGCAGAGTCTAATGCCAGAGCGGGCGTCGTGCACGGTCGGACTCCTGTCTTTTGCCCGAGCGGCCTGCCGTGTCTGGCCCCTGGTACCACGGGATGTGACGCGGTTGCCGAGGTGGGTGCTGGCCTGTCTCGGAGGGGGGCAATCACTCCTGACGGTCCGTCTCTGGCTGCTGAAGATGCACAATTTCGGGGTTCCAGTGTCAGGCCCCGTGCTATGATTACTGCCCGGTAGATTAAGGAGGAGAACGGCTGATGTCCTTCACCAAGCCGCAGGGCGATTCTGGGAAGCGCAGGCTGGATGTACTGGTCGTGGACGACGACCCTGGCGTCCAGGCGCTGATGGACGAGATGCTCAATACGCTGGGGCTGTCGCATGACATTGCCGCTTCGGGCAAGGACGGTTACCAACGGGCGATGGAGAATTCCTACCGCCTCATCTTGATGGATCTGAAGATGGCGAACTGGGATGGTCTGTACACGGTGGAATCACTCGAGATGTGCAATGAGGACACACGGGTGATCGTCGTCAGCGCCTTCATCGATGACGAGTGCCGAACCAAGTTGAACGAGCGTCCGAACGTCATCGCGATCGTCGAGAAGCCCTTTTCTACCGAGAACCTCTCCGGGAAGATCCTCGAAGCTCTGGAGTAGTTCTCCATGTTTCGCGCGCGTCGAGAGCAGTCGCTGGGGCAGGCGCTGCAACGGATTCGCCAGCAGTATGGTACCGCCGCGCTCGATCGGCTGGGCAGCTCGCCATGTGAGCCTGCCAGCACCGCGATCTCGACCGGTTCTCTGGCACTGGATCTGGCACTGGGCAGCGGTGGGATTCCACGGGGTCGGATCAGCGAGATCTTTGGCTCTGAAGGCTCCGGCAAGACCACCGTCGGCCTACACCTGCTGGCAAGCGCACAGCGGGACGCGGGGCTGGCCGGTTTCATCGATGCCGAGCACTCTTTCGATCCGACGTATGCTCGGCAGGTCGGGGTGCGGCTGCCCGATCTGGTCGTGGCTCAGCCAGACGACGGTGAGCAGGCCTTCGAGATCCTGGCCGAGCTGGTCGCCTCGAACGCGTTGGACGCGATCGTGATCGACAGCGTGGCGGCTCTCGTACCCCGCGCGGAACTCGAGGGTGGACTGGGCGTATCCGACCCGATGTTGCAGGCCCGAATGATGTCGCGGGAGCTGCGGCGTTTAGCTGGGGCGATTGGCCGGTCACATACCGCGCTGGTGTTCCTCAACCAGATGCGGTCACGCCTGGCCACCTTCGGTCCCCGGGAGACGACCCCAGGGGGGCGTGCTCTTCGGTTCCTGGCCACGATTCGAATTCACCTGGATATCTGTGGCTCGCTGAGTGATCGTGGCATCTGCTACGGCCAGCGGGTGCGTGCCCGTGTCGTCAAGAACAAGCTGGCTGAGCCGTTTCAGTCAGCGCAGTTCGATCTGCTGTTTGGCCAGGGGATCCCCTGGGCCGGAGAAGTCCTGGCTCTGGCCGAGCAGTTCGAGTTGGTCCAGAACCGCGAGGGCTGTTTTCTGCGCGGTGACGCTTATCTGGGACGGGATCGGGCGGCCGCCGTCCGATTCTTGCAAGACAACCCGGACCTGCAGTTCGAGCTGGAGCAGCTAGTGCTCGAGGCAGTGGCAGCTGATTGATGTTCACCTGTGATGCGTCGAGGAGGCTGGAGAGAATTTCTGAAATGCCCCCGAGGGTACCAAAAAGACCGCATGCAGTCGTTTTTGCTGGATTCGCTTCTGGTGCGTGATACACCTGGCCCGACAATCTAGTCGGGCAGGGAGGGTTCGATGGGAATTCCACTGTGGCAGAGTATCAAGGTCGGTGCGTATGTGATGAAGCACCGGCTCAAGCGCACCCGGCGATACCCGTTGGTGCTGATGCTCGAGCCGCTCTTCCGTTGCAATCTCGAGTGTGCCGGCTGCGGTAAGATTCAGTATCCCGACCATATTCTCAACCGTCGACTCTCAGCGGAAGAGTGCTGGGAGGCAGCCGAAGAGTGTGGGGCTCCGGTGGTCTCGATCGCGGGTGGCGAGCCACTGATCCATCCGGAGATCGACTCGATCGCCGCGGGGTTGGTCGAGCGCAAGAAATTCGTCTACTTGTGCACCAACGCGATCCAGCTGGAGAAGAAGCTCTCGTTGTTCAGACCCTCACGCTACCTCAGCTTCAGCATTCATCTGGACGGCCTGGAGCAGACACACGACAAGCTGGTCTGTCGGAAGGGCGTCTTCCAGGCGGCGGTCCAGGCCATCAAGGCGGCCAAGGAGGCGGGATTCCGGGTCACCATGAACACCACGGTCTTCGAGGGTGAGGACCCCGAAGACCTGCGTGGGATGTTTGACGAGATGACCCGGCTGGAGGTCGACGGAATGATGATCTCTCCGGGCTACAGCTACGACAAGGCGCCGGATCAAGAGCATTTTCTGCGGCGCCAGCGGACCAAGGAGTTGTTCCGGGAGATTCTCGGTGACGCCAAGCAGGAGTGGCAGTTCAATCACTCTCCGTTCTATCTGCAATTTCTGGTGGGTGAGAAGGACTATCAGTGCACGCCCTGGGGCAATCCGACGCGCAATGTCTTTGGCTGGCAGAAGCCCTGTTATCTGATGCAGGACGGTTATGTCGAGACCTTCGAAGAACTGATGGAGGAGACTGATTGGGATCGTTACGGCACGGGCCGTGATCCACGCTGTGCGGACTGCATGGTGCACAGTGGGTATGAGGCGAGTTCGGTTCTCGACGCGACCAGCGGGTTGTCATCCGGCCTGTCGATGGCTCGTGCGATGGTCTTCAAGCAGAGCATCAGGCGGGAGTGTGGGAGCCGTGACAAGGAACTGGTCAAGGTGGGCTAGAGGGCCCAGGGTTGTCTTGGCAGGCGATTCCAAGGAGTTCTCGCAGCACATCAACCTCGGTACGGTAGTCCACGAACTCACGAGCTTCGGGGTCGTCGTCGGTCTGCGGCAGGGGGGCATCGAAAGTTGGGATCTGGGAGGCGGTGATCATGTCGCCGGTCAGCAGCTGCTGAATCAGAGAGGTCAGCTGCCCACCCTTCTCGACCAGCTCTTCGTAAGCCGCCTGCAACTCGGGCGACTCCGGAAATCCGGGAAACGGGTGGTTCTCGAAGCGGTCGAACGCCTCACTGAGGGTTGCGCGAGTCGTCATGGGATGGGAGTCTACGGGAAGTAATTCGGCATGTCAAAATCATCGATCGCAACGAACATCACAGCACTGGTTCTGATCCTGCTGTCTGTCGTCGGATGCAAATCTGACGCTGACTACGCGGAGCAGCTCAAGAGCTCCGACCCAGGTGAGAAGCAGGAGGCGATTCTGCACTTGTCGCAGCCTGGAAAGGCGGACAAGCTGACGATCGAGATTCTCCGCGCGTCGATCGCTGGGGGAGAGCCAAGCCCGCTGGTAAGGGCGGCGGCCGCCTACTCACTGGGAGAGTTGGGCGACTCGAACAACGTTCTGCTGTTGATCAGAGCGCTCGACGACAAGGAGTATCTGGTCCGTTTCGATGCGGTGATCGCCCTCGGCAAGCTCGGCGACGTGCGTGGGATCAAGCCGCTGACAGAGCGGCTGTCGCGCGATGCCCACCCCTGGGTCCGGCTCAAGGCCGCGCGGGCTCTCAGCCAGCTCGCTGCGCGTGGCGCCGTGCCAGCGCTGGTGGAGGCGCTGGACGACCGAGATCGATCGGTCCAATACAATGCCCACATTGCGCTGCGGGAATTGACCGGGCAGTCCATCGGGCGCGATCGCACGGAGTGGGAAGCCTGGCTTGCCAAGCGAGGCTTGGACTCGAAGAAGTAGCCGTCTTGCAAACGCCTACCACAAAACGTAGGCTAGCGGTCGATTGCCATGGTGCATGAGAGCCGTCTCGTCAAACTCTACTTCCGGGTTGATCTGGAGCCATCTGGAAGAGCCTATCGGGAGAGGCTCGCCAGGCTGCTGCTCGAGTGGCAGCTGGGTTTGCGCGTTCAGGCTTTCGAGGTCAAAGAGGACAGCCGGCTGGAAGTCAACTTCTACGCCGACATAGACTCGTCCGAGTACCAGGATGCCTTCGTCGACTACCACTTCAATCACGGGTGGAATGTCGACGAGATCGCCCTCCTGGGTCTGCTGTCACCCGATTCCGGTGTCGATAAGTTGGCCAGTGCGAATATCTCTTGGGGAGAGCGCCAAGGCGACTTCGCCGACGAGAACGAAGCACGTATCTTCTGGTTGCGACCGGGTCGGGGCGAGCAACAGAAATCGCTCGACTGCTGGATGGTCAAGTACGATGGCAGCCCGACCAACCGGGACGGGACACCGTCGGCCGTCGAGGAGGCCGACGAGGAGCGATTGCTCTATCGCAAGGGCGTGCTGTTCTGCGGCCCCTTCAGTTCTGGGTTGCACGGTAAGTTCGTCCGGCTGGCCTTCAAGTGGGAGCACTATCTGCGCGAGCGTGGAATTGGCTTTCGCCGGTTAGACAATTTCTCCGACTTCGAAGACCAATGAGCGGGGTGGCGTCCCACCTCGACGATCAGGTGGCAGCTCAGGAGCGCATCGCCTGGAATACGCCGCGCTACCGAGCCCGCGCACGGGGGATGTACGAGGTCTGGTATGTCACCGCGGTCGACCCGTCGAGCCGGCTGGGTCTGTGGGTGCGCTACACGATCTGCGTGTCGGCTGATGGAGTGGGGCAGGGCGGGGTCTGGCTGGCGGCTTTCGACCACAAGCATCCGTCGGGCAATTTTGCGCACCGACAGATGTTCCCGCTGTCGGAGGTGCAGGTCGGCCCGACGGGGGTCGCGATCGGTGAGGAGAGTGTGTTCGAGGGCCGTCGCCTTGTTGGAGCACTCGCGGATCTCGGTCGACGGATATCCTGGGACCTGCACCTCGATCCGCTGGACAGACCGACTCCGATGCTACCGGACCTGGCCTATCGCTCCTCGCTGATCCAGACCAAGATGGTGGGCGTGACGCTGGATGCCAGGCTCAGCGGCACGATGACGGTTGACGGTCAGACCTGGGATTTCGACGAGATCCCGGCCGCTCAGACGCACCTCTGGGGCACTCGGCATGCGCACACCTGGAGCTGGGCTCACTGCAATGCTTTCGATGTGCCGGGCGTCGTGTTCGAGGGGTTTGTCGGACAGATCCGCCGCCTGGGCCTGATCTCCCCACCGCTGTCGCAGTTCTACCTGCGCATCGAGGGCCGGGAGCACCGCCTGATCGGCTGGTGTCGCGCGTTGACCAACCGCAGTCGTGTGGCGACTGGGCCGGACTGGGAGTTCATGGGCCGGGCCGACGGAATCGAGGTGTCGGGCCACGTCAGCTGCCGGCCGGAGGATCTGGTCGGCGTCGAGTACCATGATCCGGACGGTGCCCTGCTGGTCTGCTACAACAGCGAGGTAGCCACGATGAATCTTCGCGTGCGCTACCGCGACAGTAGCCACTACGAGTGTTACGTCGCCGATGGGACCGCGGCCTTCGAGTACGCGGGCCGGAACGTCTCTGCGTTGGCTCCGAGAGGCCTCCGACGGCTGGGTGAGGCGGGATGACCCGTCCCGAGGTGGTGGTCGCCTGGTCGTTGACCGTGGATGGCAAGACCGCTCCCTGCTCTCATCGGGGAGAGCTCGCAGACTCCGCCGAGGCGCTGCTGTTCGGGCGGTGCGCCCTGGTGCTGGATGACCCGGAGCCGACGGACGCCTTGGCTGTCGTGGTCAGCGGCCGCGGCCTGGTGTTACCGGAGAGCCGGATCTTCAGTGCCGAGCGCCGACCGATCGTCGCGGTCAGCCAGCTCGCCCCGCCGATGAAGCGGGAGCGACTGGCAGAGGTGGCCGAAGTGGTTGTTCTCGGTGACGCGATGGTCGATCTGGCGGCTTTACTCGATTACCTGGGTGAGGAGCATGGCGTGAGGCGTGTTCTCAGTCAGGGGGGAGCGCAACTCAACCGGTCCTTGCTGGAGGCCCGGCTGTTCGACGGGGTCCACGTGGCGTTGGCGCCGACGGTCGACGAGGAGCTCGAGCTTCGGCTGGTGGGGCAGCACGGAGCCGACGGGGAACTGCGTCTGCAGTACCGGATCGATGGCGAATAAGGCCCAGTCGAACAAGAAAGCCCGTCGACGCAAGAAACGGGTCGACCCGGTCAAGATGGCGGCTATTCTCGAGGGGCTGGAGGCGGAACATGGCGATGCCGAGTGCGCGCTGCGCCACCGCAGTCCATTCGAATTGCTGGTGGCCACGATCCTCTCGGCCCAGTGCACCGACAAGCGGGTCAACATGGTCACGCCGGACCTGTTCGCGCGGTTTCCGACGCCGCAGAAGATGGCAGTGGCCGAGCCCGAGCAGATCGAGCAGCTCATTCACTCGACCGGCTTTTATCGGAACAAGACACGGAGTATCCTCGGCGCCTCTCAGACTCTGTCCGAACGCTTTGGCGGCGTGGTTCCGAGGACCATGGATGAGCTGCTGCTGCTGCCGGGGGTGGCGCGCAAGACCGCAAACGTGGTGCTGGGAGTGGCTTTCGGAATCGCTGATGGGGTGGTGGTCGACACACATGTGGGTCGCATCACGCGGCTGTTGAAGTTGACCCGGCATACCGACCCCAAAAAAATCGAGCGCGACCTGATCGACGTCGTGCCGCGACAGGAGTGGATCAGCTTCTCGCACCGGCTGATCTGGCACGGTCGCAAGATCTGTATTGCCCGCCGGCCGAAGTGCTCGGACTGCGTGCTGTCCGAGATCTGTCCCTCTTCTGCAGAGCCGGGATGAGTCTTGCCAAGGGGCGCGTCCGTATCAGCCGGGTGGGCGCGGATTGAGCCCTGGTAGGTCACCGCAGGTCTCCGCCTCCGGTCAGCATGTTCTCCAGTTCATCTCCCTTGCGAGCCAGGTAGACGACCGACTTGACCAGCTCTTCCAGGTCGGCCGTCGCGACGAGCTGTGTGTTGGTCACCACGTAGAAATCATCCGTCTCGATCCGCGCCACGCCGATTCCCCCGTAGGACAGCCGGGGGTTTGCTTTGAGGAACTCCTCGTGGTGCGCTCCCTCTCCGACTGGTGCGCAGAGGGTGAGGAACTTGATCAGATCGGCCCCGTCCTGGTCCTTCCCCGAAAAACTCATCATCACGTACTGTGAGCGACTATCGGGCAGCCCGACCCGGAACATGTAGCCCGTGCTGATTTTCTTGTGTGGCATGCCTAGTGACTTCGAGACGGCCGACATCAGGGCCTCGGTCTCGAACAAGGGCAGCACTCCCTCCCCCTCGGCCGTCTCCGCATTCAGTTGCGTGTCCAGGTTCAGCGCTGCTTCTTCCTGCCAGGTCACCGGCCTGCGGCCTTCCACCCCGCTCAGCGGAATCTCGAGCAAGATCGAGTCCTTGCTGTCGGTGTGGTTGTGTCCGGTGTCGAGCCAGAGCTTTACCGGTTTCAAGTCGTCGTAGATCGAGAACATCACGCCGCCGATTCCACACTGACCCTTCTCGAGCGTCACGTCGAGCGTGTCTCGTGGCGGAATCGAGTCGATGATGAAGCCCTCGCTGTCCATGAGAGACAGTTCTGAGCAGAGGACCTGATGCAACCGCTCTCCCTGATAAATCACCTCTAGTTGAAAATAGACAAGATCGCGATCCCGGATCATCTCGGCAATCCGCAGGCGATCGGTTGCAAGACCGGCATCCACCACTTCTAAACCGCGAATCTGTCGCAGCACAGCGACATCGAACCAGTCGCGAACGGTATGGGCTTTCATCTTCGGGTAGTTTATGCTGCTGGGTGATGTCGCAGACAGAACAAAAGCAGGAGCCAGAGGAAGGAAAGCCTGATGTCGGCGCCCCACAGCAGGACGGCTTGCACAAGACTCGCTGGACGTTCGTCAGACTCGGCCGCTCCCCGGATAACAGCCGCTACGAAGAAGCCTGGCGTTATCTGTATGCCACCTACCGCGATGTGATCGTCAACTATTTCAATCGGCACGCGCCGGACTCGACGACGGCCGCGGAATGGTCGGACGAGTTCATGGCGGCCTGGGTTCTTGGCAAACTGGACGGGGCGGACCAGACCAAGGGCCGGTTTCGTCACTACCTGTCCGGGGCCTTACGCAACTTTCGCTACAAGCGTTATCGCTCGCTCAGTTCGAAGCGCGGATGGAGCGCGCTCCATCGGGTCGTGAGTGGCTCGATCAGTCGCCTCCGCGGGAAGACCCGGCGGATTTCCAGCCTCCACGAGAACGTGGAGGACCCCAACGCCGAGGAGGCGGAGAAGGCCTTCGACAAGGACTACGTCGATCGGATCCTCAAGGCGGCGTTCGAGCGTTTGCGGCAGTACCAGGAAGAGCGTAACTCTCGTGGCAACCCGACAAACTACTTCACCCTGCTCCATGAATATCACGTGGGCCCCGCCTCGGTGGAGTTCCAGCCGACATACCAGGAGTTGGCCGAGCGCTACGGGTTGACCGAGAAAGCGGTCGAGCGACAACTGGACCACGCTCGCAAGAAACTGCGGGGGTGGATCATGTCTGAACTGCGGGAAACGGTGAGCACCGAAGAGGAACTCCAGGAGGAGGTCCAGTTGCTGCTCGATCATTGCCGGGGGGCTCTCCGCGGCTGCGTCTGAATAATCCTCCATTTTTCCTGGGGGTATTATCAGTGCGGAGGGAACTGTCTTTTCTGGAGTTGATACCGTCCATATGCACAGATGAGGAGCATGATATGTCCCTTCGACTCGACAGCCCGCGTCGCCGCCGACAGCATCGGAGAGGCAGACCTTGGGGGAAGATATCCAGGAAAATACAGCAAACCACCGTCCTGGTCGTGGTCTGGGGCGTTTCGACGGTCGGCCTGGTGCTGCTTCTGATGCATGTCGGCGGGATGTTCAAGACCCAGGAGCGGGTCGAAGAAGCGCGTGTCGGAGCGAGGCTCCTGGCCCGGAAGGTCGCCCAACCGGTGGTGAGCGAAAAGGCGCCTCCGGGTCCGATGGCTCGCAAGCTGTCTTCGGCTGAGCGGGACGTCGACGCCGCGCTGGGCCAGGAGGATTTTGCAGCGGCCCATGCCGCGGTGGACCGTTTCCGCTTCGAGCTGGTCGGCGTCAAGGATGTCGAGGGCTGGAAAGACAAGGCCTACGCCCTGAGTCACAAGATCGACCAGCGTCTCGAGGGGCTGATCGACGGACGGG
>PVBE011098971.1_pt1 | contig 10296 bp, 8 predicted proteins | sample 1631181 | NCBI WGS metagenome assembly PVBE01 (sample SAMN08397723, study PRJNA350692) | Marine metagenome, whole genome shotgun sequencing project. | isolation source: water | place: Pacific Ocean | collected 2012-04 | reverse complement strand
AGGCAGACGTACAATCGCATCAGACCCCACAGCGCACTGGGCTACCGGCCACCTGCCCCTGAAGCCACCTTGGCAGATCGTCTGACTCCAGCCCTTGTAGGACTAACATAACAAGTGGTACAAAGACCGGGGGCAGGTCACACTGACACAGTCCCGGCCCTTGTCGGACTAACATAGGGAGTGGGACAAATACTGAGGGCAGGTCACTGGGAACATGAACAACGTCATGGTCGAATTAGCGTGCTACCCAAAACATGATTCACTAGGTGTTTCGGGCTGAAAAACCTGCGTGAGTCACAAGGAGAATTGTTGTGAAGCAGCAACTGACCATCCTGCAGTTCATCCAGGATGTACCCCATTGGTACGAGATTTACATCAGGGGTAATCCTTCTACACTGCCGTTGGAGAGGGAAATCCAACGCCAGGCGGCTCTCGGTTTCTTACGGAAACAAGACCTGTGGAAGGTCGCCATATGGGGTGGCAATGCCCACGGTATTGCCCAGCGAATGGACAAATATAACACTGAGGCAGTAGTCAAAGAGTGGAGCGCAGAAGCTCTTCAAAACTTGAGCGATAGGACGCTTGCACTCAGGGCCATCACCCGCATCCGGCACTGGGGTGAGAGCTTCGGCAGTAAGACGTTGGCGTTCGTGGCCCCTGAGGCCTACCCGGTTTTGGACAGCAAAATCCGGCAATGCCTGGAGACGTCGACGAACTGGACTGGCCAATACGAAGACTTTGCGCGACTCTGTGAATACATCGCGAGGGCGCTGCCTATGTCTAACCCTCAAAGACAAGCAGGCGTATGGCTACCTAGAGACATAGAGATGGCCCTTTTCCAATTCGCGTGGCCACAGGTGAGAAGCATTGGGAGGAACAGAGGACACGGTGGCGCTGATGGGCGCATCGTTGGCCCATTGCCCATCTGACCGCTCCCGCTCGATTTTACCGGCTTCCCTCACACGTCCTGTGGAATAGCCGTCATCCATATCGCGGGCCGGTCGGCAAACGAGCGCACGTTTGATTCGCTAGTTGGCACGCCTGGAACGTGGCACATTCCTCCTAATACCACTCTAACTTTCCCCCTTCGAGGAGAAGGTAATACCCGTTGGGCTTTTGCTGAGGCAACAACCTTGGTCATTGCGATTTGCCATTGGGGCACCTCTCTTAATCTATAGTGAATTCCCTGGTCCGGAGGCCTCGCTTTGCTCATTAGAGCCCGGTGGGGTGATTAGCTTTTCCCACCCTGTCGTCCTCCGCGGGGAACAGTATGGGCACCCTGGCGTAAAGCATGGGGGCATGTTAGTGAAGCATCCCAACTCCAGATCCGCTAACCCCCATGTCGCCTTAGCACAAGCAGCGCATACATAAGAGGACAGCGACCTTCACTGGATAGGTCCTGAGGCCCTTGCAATAACCCATTGGTGCCGAGTAGCCCCCTTCACCGTGCGAACGAACGAGCGGGTCTCCTCGGTCCGCTCTTAGGCAGCCGCTTGGTTAGCGCCGGACGAGTTCCCGCTCTAACGTGAACCGCAACTGGTAATTTGCGTACACGTTGTCAGCGTTAACTCGGAATGACCGTTTTGAGGTAAAGCCGACGGGAACGGGCAGGAGACACACCCCGAGGCCGGTGGACCCTCTCGGCGGCACCTGTCTTTGGCGCCTGGCGGTGGCCTGACCGTGCGGGCATCCGGATCATACCATCTGGGCTTCGGGGATTGCCTAGGGCAGCCGAGGCCTCCTGGCGAGCAAGAACAGTGTTGCGCCGACGAAGGTCAGGACGGCCAAGGTGCGAAAGGCCAGGTCGTAGTCTCCCAGTTGGTCCCGCATGTAGCCGGCCATGGGCGATGCGATCAGAAGCAGGATATTCATCGGAACCGTCGACATTCCCAGGATCTTGCCGAAAGAGGCGCGGCCGAAGTAGTCGCCTCGGATCGCCGTGGTCAAGGGAGTGCGTCCCCCGAACCCGATGCCGAATACCACCGCGAAGACGTAGTAAGTGAACAGGCTCGAGGAGACAGTGGGTAATACCATCGCCGCTCCCTGAATGCTGGTGAAGGTGAACAAGGCTATGTTCTTGGGGATGCGGTCCCCTAAGTAGCCGCCCACAAGCTGGAACACCAACTGGACCCCGGTGTACACGGAGACGATCCAGGCTGCCGTTTGCAGGCCGTAGCCATCGTCTTTCATCACCAGGGCCAGGTGGGACATGATGGCCAGGATCGCCATGGCCCCGAAGCCGTGCCCGAAAGAGATGAACCAGAAGGCCGGCGTCCGCAAGGCCTGGCGGGTGGTGAACTCTGGCTCCGCCTGGCTGGCGCCGACGCTGCCCGTGGAATCCGGCTGCGGGCCTTGGAGCGTAGCGGGAGTGGTGTCCGGCAGGTCGCCGTCGGGGCGAAGCCCGTAGTCCTGAGGCCGGTTGCGGATCAGCCTGGGAAAGGTGAAGGCCGCTGCCAGCGCTACCCCGGCCACGATCACGGCGGTGAGTCGCCAGCCCAGCCGGCCGTGGTCCGGGTCAACCGCCCAGGCGATAGCCGGCACCAGGACCACAGAACCGGCTCCCATGCCCATCATGGCCATTCCCATCGCCGTGCCCCGGTGCCGCGTGAACCAGTGGTTCAACAGCGTCATCACCGGCACCCATCCGCCCAGCCCCTGGCCCAGCGCAATGACGATGTAGGCCACGTAGAACATCCAGAGGCTCTGGACTTGGCTGAAAAGCAGGAAGCCCGCGCAGAAGATCAGCAGGCCGACGAAGACCATTAGCCTGGTCCCCAGGCGGTCGCTCAGGTATCCCTCGAGGGGCCCCAACAAGCCGCCCTCTACCCGGGTCAAGGCCAGCGCTAAACCCAGTTGCGTCCGGTTCCAGCCGAATCGGTTCTCCAGCGCCACCGCCCACACGCTCATCGCGTTGAACAGCGGCACGATGGTGGTAAGCAGGACCAAAGCGCTTATGATTGCAAGCCACCAGCCATAGAAAACCTGACGGGGGCGAGCTATCACGCTGACGAAGCCAGGTATTCGGTTCAAACGAAACCCTTTGTCGATGGATCATGCACTTAGTTACAGGCACGAAGGGAATCCCTCACTTCATCCCATCTCCAACCGGTGCGAAGGGCCGGGGCCAGGGCTCGGTAGATATTCTCATCAGCGGGTGCTGTCGGCACCCGGCGAGGAGCAGCAGTAGTTTGCTGCCCGCGATCACGAAGTTGCTATGAGTCCCGATTCTCCATAACGCCCCTCCGCCTACCGCGATTCAAATATCATCGTACCACGAGGTCTCTTACCAGCGTGAAACGGAGGTCGTAATTTGTGTACACGTTGTTAGGGCGAACGGATGAAACTATCGGCTGTTGTTGAAGCCCGATTCCTAGCTGGTGGTTAGCCCTTCGACCACGTGCTCCAGCAGAAGGTCTGCTTTGGCCTCCACCGCGTCGGCCTTCAGGCCGCTAAAAGGGTGCATGGCAATAGCCATTGGCAGCTCAGGCATTCCCAGGGAGCGCCGTTCCACCTCGCCCAGGGCCCGGAAACGGGTGGTGCACACCGTAACGGTGGGGACGCCGCGTCGCTCCATCTCAGTGGCGTCATGGATACTCCACGACGTGCAAGCCCCTCAATCCCCCAGACCGAGGACCACCGCATCGGCCGAGGTTGCCAGCTCGTCATATATCGGCACCTCAGCCGGGATGGAAGCGTCAGGCTTCCGGCGGTGCACGGCGTCCGAGATCTCGTACTTTTGGCGCAGCAGGTCCTCCAGCCGGTTGAAAAGGGTGTCACCGTTCGCCTTATTGTTCCAGAGGAAGCCGACTTTGCGGCCGCCCAGACCTGCCAGGCGTTGCGCCATGGGATGCCTCAGGTCCCTGGGGACAGCGGTGGGGTCGAGGACGACGATGGTGTTTGCGGCCATGGTTGAACTCCTGCAGCTCCTTTGGGGAACCGAGTGGTATGCTCTGCAGCCTACGGCGTCAGTCATTGGCTGTCAAGAATGGGGGCTGTTCGGAGGAGCGCTGATGCCTGGGCAGGCCCGCAGGTTAGAGGTGGTCCAGGCTTCCATCATCGCCTGAAGCATCATGGCACTTGCCGAAGAGATTCCGAACATGTTGTTCGTGAGAGTTTGGTTCTAACCAAATAGCTATAAACAAACAGTATGTCCGGTTTATTTATATCAGGATGGCGCCCCTAGAGGTCATTTCAAATCCCCCGGGGCCAGGTTCGCCGTCCTTCGACAGCAACTGTCTTGAATGTCAAGAGGTTTGGCCCACTGGAGTCCAAGTACGACGGTGCTTGAACATGGAGTTGAGAATGACCAGCAACTTTCGGAGGCAAGCGGTGAGGGCCACGTTCTTGGGCTTCCCTGCAGCACAGAGGCGTTGGTAGAAGTTCCGGAGGACAGGGTTGCACCGAGTGGCCACCAGAGTAGCCATATACAGGGCCTTGCGCAGTGGCCCCCAGCCGCCCCACACTGTGCGCTTGCCTCGCAAGGTGCCGCCGTCCCGGTTGAAGGGTGCGACCCCCACCAGGGCGGCAACTTCTTTGCGGTTCAGGCTGCCCAACTCCGGCAGGCGGGCAATCAGGGTGGCGGTGACGATTGGTCCTACTCCTGGGACACTTTGCAGCAGCTTGGCCTCTTCTTGCCACAAAGGACTGGAGCGCAGGAGATCTCCCTGATCTCGGTCCAACTCCTTCAATAGGGCTTGGAGCCACCGAACGTTGACCTCGATTCGGTGACGGACCCCTGGCGTGGTCCGCCGCATTCGGTTCCTCTCAGCCGTGATCATCTCCAACAATTGCTGCCGCCTGGTTACCAGGGCCCGCAGCTCCCGGCGCGCTGCCTCTGGCAAGGGACGAACCGAAGGTTGCACCATCGCGCCAAACTGGGCTAGCACTTGGGCATCCAACTTATCCGTCTTGGCTAGCCTCCCTGTAGTCCGAGCAAAGTCCCGTACCTGGCGAGGATTGACTACCGTCACTGGCAACCCTGCCGACCCCAAGGCCACGGCCAAGGAGACCTCCAATCCTCCCGTAGCCTCTACCACCACCACCGCTGGTTCTAGGGCCGCCAGTTCCTCGGCCAAAGCGCTCATGCCCGCTGGGCTGTGCTCCGCCTGCCAGCTTTTCCCGCTGGGGTACAACCACAGATCAAGTGTCGCCTTCGAGACATCAATGCCCACAGATGGACTTTTCCCTTCCATTTCCCCTCCTCACTACATTGCTCTCTGCGCCGGCCCTGCCTTGCAAATTCGGGCTATTGCGCCCACACAACTGTCCGGGCTCTCCCAGGGAGGAGACGTGACGACCTCGCTGTCGAACGGTCTACCAGAAACTGGGACCGAGGCTCACACGGTCTGTCATGTCTATATTGTAAGATACAAGGCTCAGGACGAACGGGAAAGAGGCTTTCCACCTGTTCGCGGTGAGCTTGTCGAACCACTTTTTGAAACAGTTTCTAGGGCATTCCCGGCGCCCTGTCTGCCGGGAATGGGTTAGCCGGCGTGGCGCCCGATCCCGGCATTGCTGCTGGTTTTGGCCCCGCCCGCGGCCCTCCCGCCCGGCTTATCGCCTAGCCCAAAGCCCGCTTGCGATGTTGCCCTAGCTGCACTAGTATTATCACCGTCTGGCGGGATGTGCCCCGGATACGACCAAGACAAGCGACGTCCCGGCGCCCCATGCCAGGAGGCGGGGGAGCCGGCCGTCCGTTCGACGCAGGAGGTATGATTGGTGGGAGACAAGATAGGGTTGATTGGAGTCGGCGCCGTGGGCAGCTACGTGGGCGCCATTCTAACCAGAGAGGGCCACGACCTGACTCTCATCGATATGTGGCCCGAGCACGTGGAAGCCATGCGGGAGAAAGGCCTCCGGGTGAGTAGCGAAGAGGTCAACTTTACCGTTCCCGTCAATGCGATGCACCTGAGCGACGCCCAAGGGATTCGGAAGCCCTTCGATTTCGCCATCATCTCGGTGAAGTCATACGATACCGAGTGGGCAACCCACTTCATAAAGCGGCACGTCAAGCCCGAAGGATTCTTTCTCTCGATACAGAACTGTTGGAATGACCCGGTCATTGGCGACATCGTGGGCAGCGACCGGGAACTCGGCAGCGTGGCATCCTCGATCGAGGTGGCCCTGTGGGAGCCCGGCCACGTGGTGAGGGGAGGCCCGTTGGGCCGGAATCACGGCCATACCGTGTTCCGGGTTGGGGAGCAGGACGAGCGGATCACGTCCCGGTCGGAGAAGGTCGCGAAGCTGCTGGACCAGGTCGACGCATCCTACGCCTCCGACAATCTCTGGGGCGAACGCTGGGGCAAGCTCTGCCAGAACTCGATGGGCAACGCCATCTCCGCCATGACCCAGCTCGGGTCTCAGGAGATGGCCCAGGACCCACGGTGCCGGTTGATCCGGATAAACTTGGCCAAGGAGACGGCCCAGGTGGGCCTGGCCATGGGCCTGAAAGTGGTGGACGCCGGCGGCAAGGCGGCCACGATGTGGGCCGAGGCCGACAGAGGTGATGTGTTCGAGGAGCTTGACGGCCACATGACCGGCCGCGGAGGCCGGACCAATTGGCTGGCCTCCATGGCCCAGGATGTGAAGAAGGGACGCCGGTCCGAGATCGACCAGATGAACGGCCTGGTGACCCGAAAAGGCCGGGAGCTGTCGATACCCACGCCCTTCACCGACGCGGTGGTCGACGCCATGCACGGCATCGACGACGGGTCGCTCCCCCCCGGTCCGTCCAACGTGGACCGGATCCTCAAGGCCGCTGGCCGGTAGGGCCCGTTACGCCATCTCCGACGGGCCGGCGCGTCCCGCTGGCAGGGGGGTCTTGGAGTTGCTGTCGCGTCATCCCGGCCCGGCCTCCCTTGCCGCCTGGCTCGGGGTCCGCTTCGGTGACGAAGTCTGGAGTGGAGCGGGCGATGGGAATCGAACCCACGTGACCAGCTTGGAAGGCTGGAGCTCTACCATTGAGCTACGCCCGCCCAGGCGAGAGCTACCGCCCAATTATAAACGGTTGTGGAACCCCTTTCCAGCTAGACGCATTTCTCGACTCGGGGCCGGCATTACCGGAGCCTGGCTTTGCCTTGTTCGGGGGATGCCCCGGGGTACGTGAGCGCTGCCCACCGAAAGGAAGTGCAGATACAGACAGAGACGTACAGACAGACCTACAACCACACCAGACCACACAACTGCCTGGGCTACAGGCCGCCGGCGCCAGAAGCACTCTTGCCTGCCGACCCTGTCCCAGTCATTGTCGGACTAACATAGGAGGTAGGTCAATCCGAGCGAACCAACCCTGGGCCAGGCAGTCCGTCCCAGAGGCTATCCCACTGGCAAGGCCATGCGGAAGCTGTTCAAGTAACCCAGCACCCTCGCCATTCATATCTGGGCCAGCTGCGGCAAATTGCCGACATTATTGGCAGCACGGGCTGGCACGAGCCATCACTTCAGTCACAAATGTCCACGGGTGGATGGACCAAAGAGCACGTCGCCAGATATGGCGGCACGTCGTGGGACGCAGGTAAGCGAACTTGAAAACCGCAACGCGTCGACGGCTCGACCCGTGCGCAGGCCTTTGTTCCGGACATAGAGAAAGGCCCCTGGTGCTACTCAGGGGCCCTTCCGGTCCGGTCTTGTTAACTCACATTGCGAGAGTCTGGAAACGGCCTCTACTTGCGGTGCTCGATCCACTCGAAGCCGTTCATCTGCCTCAGGTCGCCGCGCTTGATGTGATCGGGCCACAGCTCAAGCTTGGGTCCCACGGCCCAGATGTTGTCGAACACGTACAGGCCAAATTGGCCGAACACCTCATCGAACATGAATTCGAGGGTTTCCAACTCGATGGCATGGCGTTCGTCCTCGGGTATCGTGCGCTTGGCCACGGCGGTCCGCTCTTCCAACCAGGGGTGGCTGGCCCCATAGTTGAAGGTGGAATTGTCAGTGTAGTTGGCCAGGCCATGGGTCGGCGCCAGCCGGATGGCCGAGGAGTGGCAGGTGGCCCCCTGGTAGGTCCGACCCACCAGCTGCGGCCGAAGGGCGCTGTAAGGGATCCGCTGGAACTCCACGGTGACGCCGATATCGTCCCACATCTGGGCGATGGCCTCGCAGGCTTCCACCTCGGCGGGCGCGTTGCGGATGGACGGCGTCAGCGTCATCGAGAAGCCGTCGGGGTAGCCTGCCTCGGCCAGTAGCTGCTGGGCCCGAGCCGGGTCGAAGTCCCAGACCATGTCGGCCGGTATGCGGGCCTCATCCGGCCCCGCCCATTCCTTGGCGACCAGGGGGTGGCCGAAACCCTTCAGCAGGGTGTCTACCAGTAGCTGGCGGTCGATGGCTATCGAGAGGGCCAGACGAACCTTGCGGGCCTTGGCCCATTCCTCAGAGTCGAGGTCCGCGTCGGGGGACACCCAGGGAAGGTCCGAGTGGTAGTTGGAGTCCGCTTTACCCTCCCCTGCGGGCACGTATTGCTGGCCGTATAGATGAAGGCCGGCCTGGCCCGCGCCGGGCACCTGCATGAACCTGGCCCCCTCTACTTGCTCTATCAGGGCCAGGGAGTCGAGGGCTATTACCGAGGTGTCCAGGCTCCCCGTCTGGAAGCCGGCCACTCTGGCGGACTCCTCAGGGACCTCCCAGAGCACCAGTTCGGCGAAGGCGGGCGTCCGGCGCCAGTGGTCCTCAACGGCCCTCAGCCGCCAAAACTCCGCGGAGCGGGACTCTTCGATCTCCCAGGGCCCGGTGGCGGCAGTATTGGTGTTGGTCTCGTCTTCGCCGAGTTCGTCGTTCTGTTTCTTGCTGACAACATAGGCCACGGAAGACCTGGGCGTCCCCATCAGCTCTTTTATGCCGATGTCGGAGAACGGTTCGCCGGTGTACAGCACCACGGTGTAATCGTCTGGGGTCGTGACGGAGCCGTTCTCGTTCATCCAGATGTCCCTGGCGTCGGAGGCCCTGGGGTGCCTTTCGCTGGTGGCGATCATCTCGTGGGACCAGGCCACGTCTTCGGAGGTCATCTCCCCATAGCCCTTCTGGAACTGGACTCCTTTCCGGAGCTTGAAGGTCCAGGTGACGAAGTCCTCGGAGACGCTCCAGCTAGTCGCGAGCATCGGGGACAGCACCCCGTCGGCGTCGTTCATTGCCATCGATTCCGTGACGCCGACGGCGGAGTTGACGAAGACCTGGGGATTGCCCGCCAGCTTGGGATGGGCCATGAACGGCGCGATCTCCTTCTGGCCCACGTTGATGGTGCCGCTGGGCTTCGCCGCTGGGGCGGCGGACGTGGCCCTGGGAGTAGCGGTGGGCAACGAGGTGGCTGAGGGCGCTCTGGTGGCCGGCAATTCCTTGGTGGCGGCCGGACCCGCGGTAGCCGCCGGTGCGGCGGTCGCCGCGGGCGCCGATGTGGCAGCCGGGGCGGTGGTGGGCCGAGGCGTCGCCGTGGCCGACGCTCCGCAGGCTACGATGAAAAGCAGGAGCAGAATCACGGAAGTGAACATCATTGCTTTGGACCTTTTCAGCCAGCGGATTCGCATCATTTAACCCCTCAGATCTAGGTTAGTGGAGAACCAAGTCCGGTGACCGTCGGAGGCTGCCGCCAGCCTCTCTTGCTGATCTCGTCACTAATACGCGACTTGCGCACCGAAACAGCCAGCATGCCGACAGAACCAGCCGCCATGCCGCGGCAGACGCCAACCTAACACCAGGTAGCCGCAAAATTACCCAGGGTAATATAAGCCATGGCGCCGAGCCTGTCAACTATTGTGATAGTTTAGGGGCTCTATTATCGGCATTTAGCCAACATGAGTTGATTAAATTCAGGTCTCGGTATCGCCGTGCCTGGGTTTGGTATCACCCTGGCTCGAACCGGGCCGGAGATGTCGAGGGGGCGCCATGGTACTGGCGTTCAATCGGGGGCCGAATTGTCCTGGCCGGCCGGGCTGAAAGCCTCGACCCGGCGTCTGAGGGCCTGTTATAGTGGCCCCTTGGACGTGAAAATGGCACACGCAGGCGCGGGCAATTCCCTCGCCCCGGGCACGGCCTTGCCCTCACCGGACCGGTTCGGCCCGCGGCGGGAAACCGAGGTCACGCTGTGGGGAGGCCGGGCAGGGGTGGCAAGGTGATGGAGTCGTCGCCCAGCCAAGGATTGACCGGTCGAGCCTTACCCCGCAACCCCTATCGCTTCGTGATTGCGGGGCTTCTCCTGGCGGCCCACCTGGCGGTGGGTATGAATGCCTTCGTCGTCGCCCCCCTCTTGCCTCTAATAATCGAGGAATACGAGATAAGCCGCGCTACGGCGAGTCTGCTGGTAGCTCT
>PVBE010758879.1_pt1 | contig 10297 bp, 11 predicted proteins | sample 1631181 | NCBI WGS metagenome assembly PVBE01 (sample SAMN08397723, study PRJNA350692) | Marine metagenome, whole genome shotgun sequencing project. | isolation source: water | place: Pacific Ocean | collected 2012-04 | reverse complement strand
GTGAGTACCTCCATGCCATATCTGAAAATCATCATTATCTCCAAATACTAATCGAGTAGCATTCCATAAAGTTAAATCACTTGTATCGTGATTCCATCTCATATTGGTATTATTACCAACAAATTTTACATCCTGATTGAATGTAGAAATACCAGCAACAGTTAAAGTTTGAGCACCTACATTTTCTGTAGTAATACCAGATCCACCTGAAGCATCAGCACCTATCCATTTACCAGTAGAAGAATTATACTTTAAATACTTATTATTAACCTGTGCAGTTGAGAGATCAACATCATCTAAATCTCTAATATTAACAGCACCACCTCCACCAAGAGTTGATAGTTGTTTCTGAATTCTATTAACAAACAATCTATAATGCTCTTCAAACTTATCAAGAGTTACAAACTTTTGATCTAAAGGAGTTAAAGGATCACTATTCTTAGTAGTTGGTGGCTCATTAAGAAGACCTTCATTAAGAGTTTGCTTATATGAATCCCTTACGATATCAATCTTCTCTTCAAGTTTTTGAATATTATCTGCTACATTACCAGAAAGAAGATTATTTACTTCAGATAAAACTTCTTTCTTTATCCTACTAAGATTAATAGTCTGTTGACGTTGTTCAACTACTTGAATCTCTGACTTTAAATGTTGATTATTCTTTTCGAGACCATTTACCTTATGAGTAATCTCAGTAATCTCCTCTTTATACTCATTAATCTTACCATTAAACTTCTCTAATAAATCTGAATATTCATTAGATAGAAAACTTAAATTCTTATCTACTACTTCTGTTAAAGAATTAGAGGCATTATCAATTTGTTTTCTAAGTTCTTCAACCGCATTAAATTCTTGCTTAATATTTTTAACACTCTCACCCACATTAACAGCAGGATCTGCGGGAACCTTCTTTACTGTTCCGAATAATTCACTAGGATTCTTTAATGTCACTTCTTTCTTCTATTATAAAGTAGATACTATTCTATTTATTCTTCCTGCTCGGCAGTGTCTTCCCACTCGAATTCGGATAGTGCATTATTTATAGAATCTTCTACTGGAGTACGATCTTGTTCTGCTTTCCAATTACGAAGTTTATCAACCATATGATTATAAGTATCCATAATCACTAAAGGTGTATCTTCTCTCGTATCATAAAAAACAACCTTTCCATGATTCCAATCATCAATATATCTTGGTTCTTCTTCCTCTTCAACAGAAGGAGGATCTCTTAATACTACATCATCCCAGTCTGGACAATAGGTAGGTTCACCATCTAAACGAGGACTACATGCTTCTGCCTTTGGAGCAAAATAACCTGCACCAACAATGGTACAGGCTATAACTCCTAAAAGACTAACAGAAGCAACTACCTTCTCATTCGCACGAACACGTTGAGTGAGTTCTTTCACATGACCAATTAAATGATCAACCTTCGCTTCCAGTACTGCTATCTTCGTTTCTTGGCTCTGTTCTGTCGTCATAGGTCATTATCCAATAAATTAAATACCCTACTCCACTGAGTAAAGTGCCTAGCATAATATTTATAGACCATAACATATCGTTCATGATACGTGTATTACTCCTTTCATACCAGCACCAGCATGGGGATCGCATTGAATATTATAGTCTCCTGCATCAGGGAATGTAACATCAAAACTTTCACCAGCAGTAAATGCTAGATCTCCATGTGATAATTCTGGATGATCTGCTACCTGCATATTATGAGGTGGTAAATCTCCGTTTGTAAATGTAACTGTTTCTCCAGCAGATATTGTTATCTCGTTCGGTTCGAATACTAAATTCCCACCTGAACCCATTGTGATGTTAGCAGCTTGTACAGGTAAGACTAAAAAGAAGGTAGCCAGTAGAGCAAAGAGGTATTTCATAAGTAAGGTCAATCCTACTGTATATATTACCAAGCGGTTGAATATAGACTAGTAAGTCCGTAGAAGATAACAGACCAAACACCTGCTCTGATGATCCAAACCATTATGGTGGGATAACGACTTCTATAAGTATATATGCCTAGGCATAAATATTCGTAAATGTATCAGCGAATACGGACCAAACTCTTATAAATAGAAGCAGCGAGGGAGAACAAGATGAACCCAAACCGCTTTATTATGTTGTCCAGTTAGGAGATTCAAATGTCCAACACAGTCCTCAGTTTTAATCAGATGGCAGAATGGAATCATCACGAAGGATCCTCTCAAGAGGATAACATAGACGACTACTTTGACTGTCTGATCGAATGTGAGGATGAGCAATCAAGTTGTAAAAGAATCTGCAAGGAAGTCCTTGCATAGATCAGATTAAGCACACAAACACAGAAACACACAAAAAAAAGACCCGTTAAGGGTCTTTTTTAATGTCTTCTAGAAGTTCTTTGTCTATGAGAGATTGCAGCACTATAATCTGCTCCTTGAGCTTTTCATTCTCCTTTTCTAAAACTTCAATATGTTCTTGGTAAACAATAATCATATCTTGGAATTTAAAGTTTTCTTCAACGAGATCGGATAGAGATTTGATGTCAAAGTCTGACATAATGAGCTCGCTATTAAATATTTAATCATTAAAGATTCTCTTAATCATCTTCGACTGGATGACATAGGATATAAAACCAGACCACACCTAGGATTAGAACGGCAAACATTCTTAATGAACTAGGTGAGGTGTCTATCATTAATAGAACCGAGGATAGTTCTCGACCTCAACAACGATAGCATCCATAATTCTATTGAAGGACTCAGACATCTGACGATATCCTGTTCCAACATACATCTGACCAATGAATACTGATACAGTAGCAGCACCCCAGAAGATGTAATAAAATTTACTCTTTACTTGGTGTCTGGTCTTATCCCAAGCAGGTGGTGGTGATTGATGTTCCATAATTAAATTCGTGGTATGTAACCTTTGGCTTGTTGGACTAGTGGCATCACATCGTCCTCAACTCTTTCTATTATATCATCAATGACGTTAACATCCAAATCCATAAAGGGTGGGATGATACCAAGGATACGTAATAAACCATCAACAAATAATGCTAGGCAAATAAGACCCAGAATCATACTGATGATGGTAGCTGTTCTATTATGCTTTGCCATTAAAATGGTATCCATCTCCTTTGCCTCAGCAACGGCAGCTTGGATTAGCATATTCACCTCATCTTTAGTGTAGGTGACCTTTCGGATTTGGTCTTCAGTCATAATATAGTATTTAGATCAAGAGTCTAAAGTAAAATCGCTCCTATGATGAAACCTTTACCAAAAGCAAGACATAACATTTGATAGTCTGTTAGTTTAAATTTATCCTGTATCTTCTTTGCCATCTTCTTATCCCATTCCTTTATCTTAGTAAAGGCACTAAAATTCCACATTACTCTGTACCTATAGGACCATTAGTTTTGTTGTGTCCTGGTTTACGAGGACAATTAGCTTCGTGTTTTGCCATCCACCTTTCAGCATTATGCTTACCTCTTGGTGGAGTCAAACCACAGTACTTACACTTTAATTCCATTGTTCCACTCCTTAAAGGATGATTGACAGTCAGGAGGTTCAGGGTCTTTATAGCCCTTCATCTTCTTCCACTTATTATGTAGGGCACCCATCATCCAACTCTGAGCCAGACTCTTGGGACCATTCTCAAGAAGCTCTAACTCATATTTGCTGGAAGTGTACCCTTTGTACTCTTCTCTCCAGTTGGAGTCATCAATCATAGTGAAATTTCCTGTCCTTAACTTTTTTTGGTAGGGATTTAGAACGGACTTTAGTGGATGATGTTTCACCATACCCACCTGGATGCTTCCCTGCTTTAGTCTTACCGATAGATTCGGATTTCTTTCCGCTTTTATCAGTATAGTACAGTTTGGCACTCTTGTCTTTATCTTTTGTAATAACAGACTCCTGACCGTGTTTACGACCTAGCCTGCGAGTTAGTTTACCAAAGCGTCGCTTAGACATCTTATCAGGTTTAGAAGTGTGGTAGGAAACCTCTGTGCCAGTTTTCCCATCGTCATACTTGTACTGACCCACACCCTTCTTGTAACCAATACCCTTCTTCTTCAGATCTTTCTCAAGACCCTTACGCTTTTCTTTATTTTTACTTTCGCTAGAACCCCTGTCAGCACTGATATGTCCAGTAACTTTTGTCTTTGATTTACTGATAGCACGAGCCAGACCACCCTCAGCAAGAAATTCCTTGAAAGATTTGATCTGTTCTGTACGCATATCAGTATCAGCTCCAGCAGATACAGCCTTACGCTGTAGCTGAAGTTTGCGAAGATTAAGCATCAGCTGCTTCTTATCGAGCATCTGCTTCTTCTTTCTTAACGCAGGATCCTGTGGTGTGTCCATTTCTTGTGTGTTTGTGTGTTTGTGTGCTAGCCACCTACAATTTGTACTTGTTCTACTACAACATCATTGCCACCAGCAGTTAATTTGACAGCTCTTTGAAGTTGTGGGACAGTGTTAGCAATAACATCTGCCTCAGCAATTGCATATGCAGCAGAAGCAGCAGATGAATCGTAATCAGTTGTTACTGTTTTATCGGAAATAGCAGTGACTTTCTTTCCAGAAGAAGCAGCAGTTTCAAACGCTGCAACAAATCCATCGGTGTCACCACCATCTATTGTTTGAATATAATCTCCAACAGCGAACGTGTGAGTTTGACCAGCACCTCCACCACCAACTGTGTATACACAGGCAGCAGCATCGGATGCACCAGTAATTGATACGTTCTTTGATTTACCAACGGAGAGGAGAACTGCTTCTCCAGCAGCAAGTGTTATGGCAGGTCCAGCATTTATTTTAATTGTGGATGCTGAAGCAGCGTAGGCACGCACAACACCAGACTTGACCACAATATATGCAGAGCCTGAACCACTCACTGTCTGAGTATCTAATACATTTAAGACGGACATTGTGATTCGAATCCTTTTACTAGACTATTTATCCTGTTGCGACTTCAGGAATTTCGCAAGATCAGCAGTAGAACCAACGAACATAGTATTGTTTGTAACGTTCTTCTGAGGGTTTGCTGGACCTTCTTCAACTTCTTGCAATTTCTTTTGCAGATCCATTAACTTATCTGTGGTGTCTGCTATATTCTTAATCATATTACCAGCAACTTCATATGCTCTAGGACTATCTGATTCCTGAGCAAGTTCTAATATACCATCAACAGCCTCTTGTCCCTTCTCAATAAGTGAATATAAATTTCCACGAGTATACTCATAGTCCTTAGTAATCTGCTCAACCATAGCAGGTTTAACGACTTCTGTTTTCTCTTTAGGTACAATGGATGTTTCAACATCGAGGGCATCCTCGATGCCGTTATACATCGACATCGGTTCCTGTGACTGGATCTCTGGCTTTTGCATCAGTAAACTCACTGTAAATTTCATTGAATCCGAAGTTATCATCAGCCTCAGCAGTAATAGGATCTGGTGTGACTGTGTATCTAACTTCACGAGCAGCAGTTGTATCAACCTTAAGGTGAGTATCAACGATTGCTTTCTTGATAAGCTTATCAGTCGTGTCAGTGACAGGACCATATAGATAAGTCTTAGCGGTAAATGACAACGTATAGATTAATGTTCTACGTGTTGTGTAATCACCTTCATAATCATCCTCATAATTAACTGAGTTTAATGTGATAGGAAAATCTTTTTTCTCACCAATAGCATCTACCAAATTAACTGTGATGTTAAACATTGGTTGAAACACTGGTAGTATCTGTTCTAGAATCTGTAAACCGTCATCTTGATTCTTAGATAAGATCGCTAACTCAAAGTCAACATTATAAGGCACAGGCATAAATGTCTTTCTTGTTTTGTCATCAGTACCTACGTGTCTAATTATCTGAGTAGGGGATACTTTCCTTGCATTATCATATGAAAATCCACTGATCTCAAATGATATACGTGGTAAAGTAATCTGAACTTGTTTCTGATCAGCAGTACCTGCTTGTGCTAAACGTGCTAGGAATTTATCCTTTGGACCATAAGCAAGAGGTACCTTCATTATTTCTGTCTTAGATCCAGCAGTACGTTTCAGTTCAATGTTATTGAAGATAGTACCGAAGGATATAACAGTCTTTCTGAAGATTTCGTTGTATGAGTATGTTCCTAACATTAGTTGCTCTGTCCGAATTCACCGAATGGATTACCTTGACTGAAGTCAAGAATACCATCAGCTTGTGTCTCAAAGAATTGATTCTGATCAAACTCAGAGTTAGTATTATTTAGGGTATTATAGCTAGCAGTAGTCCAAGCAGCACCAGATGTCTGTCCAGTAACTGTCTCTGGAATAGTAAAGATACCCGATCTATTATAAATTTGGAGTTGCCTACTAGCAGCATCCCAAGACTTAACCTCAGCAGTGACATTGCTTGTCCCACCTGCGATCTCCTCACCTACAGTAAAGGTACCAGTACCACCTGTGGTGAAGTTGAGTGTGATAGTAGTAGCAAAGTTCCTCTCCACTTTGTCGATAGCATCGACACCTGTATCGAAGTCCTCGTCGCTGTACTCGTATAGTTCACACTTCAGACCCCAAGTATGAATTTTACCCAACTGGAAGAAGGGTACTTCATAGTCAACATATTGTATTTGAAATAACTTGCTTGCTAGAGGGAAGTAAACCAAGTCTCCTTCATTAGGTCTACCCTCTTGTATTAATGTAACATTATCATCAACTAGTTCTGTGAACCTATCTCGTGAGATAATAAAATTAACTTGATCAGATATCCTTACACCAAACTTACTGTATAGATCTCCGTCTCCACCAAATCCTTGAACATTCTCTAAGTATGCTTCTATCAAATAAGCATCATCAAACTTAGATAATGAGTCCTCACCAAAGGTAGGATCCTCATCAACTATGACACGTGGGATGTAATATACATCTGTACCAAACATCTTGATCTGTTCTTTTACAAGTTCACCAACGAGGTTCTGTTCCCCCGTGGTTCCCATTGTGAAGTAGGAGTTAGTAGCCATTAGCCGATCATATCCATAGGTGGTTCTTCATAAGTAAGTCTCAACTGTTCCTCCAGTTTTTCTATTTCCTCTACTGCATCACTATAAATCTTTTCACCGTTGAGAGTAACACCACCTGGTAGTTGAACATTTTGGAACTTGGACATATTCTGTCCCCACTGCTTCTTAATCATAGAAGTTGCATAATCTTTCACCCAAAGTGTATTATAAATGCGTGTCCAATTAGCAGGATCAATAGCACTAACACATTCCATAACAACAAACTCACCTTCTCTAACATCAGTCAGAGTATCCATATCAATAAAGAGTTTACCATTAGAGGCATTAAACCTAGTTGGTTTCATTCCCTCTAGTAAAAAATTGATTGTTTGTAGGTGTGTCTGAATCATATAGTAATGATGAAACTGTGTTGATGTAAAATCAAACAGATCATTCAAACGTAACTGATACCTAATATCAAACATATTTGCAGTACCTTTATCTTGGAAGGTAAAGATACCATTAACAGCCCTGATATGATCAGGCATCTGTAAATAATTTGACTGTTGTTTAAAAACAGTACCTGTACTACCTGCTTGATCAGTGTCACTACCAGTCTCAGATATATCTGCTTGGAACCTTGTTAAGTCTTCAGCAGTAAACTGATGCTTCATATACATCTTTTCAGATCCACCAAAGTGAAACTCTTGAAATTTCTCAATGGTATAATCTAGAGCATCATCAGCTTGATCATCGGAAATATTAATTTCCAACACAGGCTTACCCAATCTACGTAGGGCGTACTCCTTGAGAGTTGCTTTTGAATTTGGTTGTGCCATTTACTTATCTTGATAGAGCAGCGAGTGCAGCCTTAAGGTGTGCAACGGTTGTTATACTAGCGTCATTACCAATAGCATTCAATTCAGTGTAGATACTATCAATGTCAGTATCATTGGTTCCTGCCTGTGTACCTTGAGCAGCAGTTGCGTATGCAGTGCTTGCAGTGGTAGCAGCAGTGCCTAAACCAAGAGTGGTTCTAGCAGTAGCAGCGTCAGCATCATCAATCAGAGTGCCACCGAAGGTGCTTACAGCAGACGCAGCGAGTGCGTTGTCAGCAGTGGTACCTTGTGCAGCAGTAGCAAAGTCTCCTGTAGCAGCAACAGCAGCAGTGCCTAAACCAATAGTGGTTCTGACAGCAGCAGCGTCTGCGTCATCGATGATAGTTGCACCAAAGGCAGATACACCTGAAGCAGCGAAAGCAGCATCAGCAGTAGCACCCTGTGCAGCAGTAGCGAATGCTCCAGATGCTTCAGTAGCAGCAGTGCCAAGTCCAAGTGTGGTTCTGGCAGTAGCAGCGTCTGCGTCATCTACTAGGGTTGCACCATATGCACTAACAGCAGAGGATGCAAGTTTTGTTTCTACAGCAGTCTCAAGATCTTGTAGTGCACCCTTAGTGGTCTCACTATCAGCGATAGTAGATCCTGTGAAGGTGCCAAGGTCATCAGATGCAGCAGATACACCAGTCAATGTGATGAGGTGATCTACATCTAAGGATGCCTTAGTGGACTTGGTGATACTGAATACACCAGTACTTGAGTTATAATTAAGATCTCCACTAGCAGAAACGTGTCCACGAGTTCTTGCAGCAGTGGTAAACAGATTAGTGCTTCCCTCTGTTACATTGTCTGTGTCAATATCTGCTTGTGTTACAGATAGAGCACCCGAACCATCGTGTGTAATACCTGTACCATATGTGAAGTGAGTTCTAGTTCTAGCAGCAGTTGTAAAGAGGTTAGTAGAACCTTCAGTTACATTGTCTGTGTCTATGTCTGCCTGTGTGACAGATAGTTGTCCACCACCAGACAACGCAATACCCGTTCCGTAGGTAAAGTGTGTCCTTGATCGAGCAGCAGTGGTGAACAGGTTAGTGCTACCTTCAGTTACGTTATCAGTATCAATATCTGCTTGTGTAACTGTTAGTGTATAGGTGTTAGCAGCGTCATCATAGACCTTAGTAATACCTGTACCAGCGGTAAACAAGTTATTAACCCTGTCATCTACACGTTCATCAGTGAAGTAAAGATTAGTAGAACCTTCAGTCAATGCGTCAGTATTATGGTTACTGATGTCACCAACCTGTGACTGACCATAAGTAATGGTTCCAGTAATGTTCATATTACCTTGAACTTCAAAGTTCGTGGTAGATAGGAAGTTACTTACAGATAGAGTGTTAGAGAATGGGTTGTAGGTAAGGTTAGCAGAGTCAGTATATACTCCAGCATTACCAGTGTTCGCACCCATAAATGCAGGGTAGAACAGAGTGTTATTGTTAGTATTAGTAACTGCTACCTGAGTTGCAGTATCAGCGTTACCTGTTAGAGCACCAGTTACATTACCTGTAATCTGACCCGTGACTCCTAGGGTTCCACCCAAGGTTACAGCGTCATCAACATTAAGTGTTCCTTTGATATCTGTGTTACCAGATGCAGCAAGGATAGATGCTTTAACTCCACCAGATCCACCAACAGAGAAGTTACCACCAACGAATGCTTTCTTAGCAACTGACAAACCACCATCAGTGGAGACAGATGCAAGAGCATCATTATAAGCAGAGGAATCTGTTGTATTATCTGCTTGGACTAAACCTGCGAATGTTGCAGCACCTGCTGTTACATCAATACCAGCATTGAAATCTGCATTACCATCAACGTTCAGAGTTGAATCGAAGTCAACTGCGTTAGTTACTCCTAGAGTACCTTCAGTAGTTGTGTTACCAGTTGCAGAAGCAACTTGGAACTTCGTACCGTTAACGTTAAATGAACCAGTTAGGTTCAGGGTTGATTGAAGTGCAGCAACACCAGATGCTGTTATAGCAGCAAAGTTAGATGCTTGAGTTACTCCAAGAGTACCAGAGATCGCTGTGTTACCTGTAGGACCATCAACTGTAAATGTTCCAGCACCTACATCAAGATCATCTCCAATCCAAATTTTCTTAGTTACTGCTAAACCACCAGCGGTGTAAAGAGAAGCAGTATTATCTGTAGCACTGACAGAATCTTCAGTACTATTTGCACGAACAACTTCAACAAAGTTAGTTACACCTGCTACATCTAGAGTTCCATCTAGTTGAGAGTTGGTATAAACTCTGAGATCTCCTGAGACAGCAGCGTTCTTACCAATAGAAGCACCACCAGTTAATCTAAGAGCACCATCACTAGCATAGCTTGAAGTAACTCCTGCTTGCTGAGTGCTTGTAGCAGTAATAATTCCAGTAACACCAAATGTGTTTGTTACATTAGTTGCACCATTCACATCCAG
>PVBE010332972.1_pt1 | contig 10297 bp, 10 predicted proteins | sample 1631181 | NCBI WGS metagenome assembly PVBE01 (sample SAMN08397723, study PRJNA350692) | Marine metagenome, whole genome shotgun sequencing project. | isolation source: water | place: Pacific Ocean | collected 2012-04 | reverse complement strand
GGTGCGAAACCCCGTCCGCCCAGCAAACCGAACAAACTGCGGCGGCTGACGCACGAGCCCGGCACGAGCCCTGGAGGCTGGCCGCCTTAACGGTTTGCCAGGCGGACGGGGTTCCACACCCGCGCAAACTGACAAAGTAGTAGGCCGCTCCAGCTACCGCGCCAGGATCGTGATCTGGTGGGTGTCGCCCACAACCGCTCGGTGGGCCATGTCCAGGAACAGGCCGTGCTCGACGACGCCGGGAATGCGGTGCAGCGCGTGATCGAGCGCGTGAGGGTCGGGCAGCGGGTCGCAGAAGTAGTCCACGATCCAGTTGCCCTCGTCCGTGTGGAACGGCTCGCCGGCGTCGGCCTGCCGCAGACGCGCCTGGCCGGGAAAATCTGTGAGGCGCCGCATCACGGGGGAGAGCCCGAAGGGGACCACCTCGATTGGGACGGGCGCGCGGCTGCCGAGGCGCTCCACCTGCTTCGTGCGGTCGACGACGATCAGGAACTCGCGGGCGGCGGCCGCGACGATCTTCTCCCGCAGCAAGGCGCCTCCGAGTCCCTTGATCAGGTTCAAGCGAGGGTCGATCTCATCGGCACCGTCGATGGCCAGATCCAGCTGCGGATGCTGGCGGAGCGACCCGAGTGGGATGCTCAGGGCGCGTGCCAGTGCAGCCGTCTGGTCTGAGGTCGGAATGCCGACGATGGAGTGGAGCCGACCGGACGTGAGCCGCGCAGCGAGTGCCTCGAGAACGTACCGCGCGGTGGTGCCGGAGCCGAGTCCAACCACCTGTCCGCTGCGGACCTCGTCGACGGCCCGTGCGGCGGCGCGCTGCTTGTTTCGTTCTTGGTCCGCCATCCTGCAGCGCCGGCCAGCAGGATCTCCACTACGGGCTGCCAGGCCCGGCGCCCCCGCCCGGGACCGGCCACGAGAGGACGCGGCCGGTAGGATGTCTCCGGCGGCCGATCTCGGGCTAGTTCCCGGACGCTTGCAGCAGAGCCTGCTCCTCGTCGTACCAGGCCTGGTAATCTGCCGCGGTCTGGACCGTGACGAAGCCCCGCATCCTGTAATGTCCGAGCCCGCACAGCTGGGAGCAGCCGATCTCCCACTCGCCCACCTGCGTGGGTTCGAACCAGACTGGGATGTCGTGTCCCGGGATGGCGTCCTGCTTCACCCGCAGCTCGAGGAGCGTGAAGCTGTGGATGACATCCTTGCTCGACAGGTGGACGAGGACCGGCCGATCGACCGGGAGATTGAGTTGGTTGATGATGGCGATGTCGTCCTTGGCGTTCGGGTCATCGCGGTCGAGTCCCAGGGGGTTCGAGGGGCTGATGAGCTGGATGTCGCGGCGACCGAACGTTCCGTCTGGCCCCGGGTACTGCACGTTCCATGCGAACTGCTCACCCACCACGCGGACGACGGTCGCCTCTTCCTCGGATGGAAAGACGTCGACTCGATGAGCCCAGGCCGGGATCGCGAACCCGATGAGCAGCACGGCCTCGATGACAGCAACCCCGATCTCGAGGTGGTTCGAGAGGTGGCTCTTGACGCCTGCGTAGTCGGCCTGCGGGTTGCGCGAGGCGCGGAATCGAAACAGCACGTAGATAAAGAATGTCCCCCAGCCGACAAAGAGGATCAGCATCAGCCAGTGCACGAGTATCGTCATCTGATCGATCTCGGCCGCGTGTGCCGAGGCCTGAATCGGCAATCCCAGCAACTCTCCCATCGACTTGTTTCCTCCTGCGCGGTCAGATGCCGGCGCCAGCCGGGTCTTCGCGCCACTCCTGCTCTCGCCGCAAGGCCCGGGCGCGTTTGGCCAGATGGATGAAGAACGCGGCGAAGCCGCCCAGCACGGTCAAGGTCACGCCCAACAGCGCAAAAATTGCGAGGTTCACCGCATCGGCGATCGGTCCTTCGAGCGCGCCGTAACACACGGGGCAGGCGGAGGCCGTGCCGGGCGCGAGCACGGTCGCGCCGATCAGGGTCAACCCCACCAGGACGATCCGACGGTTTCGCATCGTGGCCATCATGGCGTGCCCCCAGGGTCTCGACTTCACTCGAGCCCGATCTGTCGAGCCTTCTCGAGGAACTTCGACTGGTACTTCAGCAACGCGGCGCCTGCCAGCACGGACAGTACGCCAAGGACGGGCGAGCCGTTGAGAAAGGCCCAGGCGGCGACGATGACGGCCAGCATCATCGACACGGTGATGAAGAAGATGTGAAATGCCTTGAGCGACATCAGTAGGTCACGCGGTCCGCTTGCGTGAGGAGCGGCAGGAACAGCAACACGAGAAACAGCACCAGGGTCAGGAGCAGGGCCGCGTAGATGAGCCGCTTCTCCCCGACGAGATGCATGAAGAAGCTCGCCACCAACGAGCCCTTGACCGTGGCGATGATCAGGGCCACGACGATGGCCAGTGGGATCGCGAGCTCAACGTAGGACACCGCCACGGTGATCACGGTCAGGACCAGCAGGGCGAGGAATACGTTGACGTAGACCTTGAGGTGCTTCTTGACCTCGCCGGCGTGCGCGTCGCTCATCGAGCCTCCTACAACAGGTAGAGCACGGGGAACAGGAAGATCCACACGAGATCGACGAAGTGCCAGTAGAGGCCGGCAACCTCGACACGGTTGGCAAACCGCTCGGGCTGGGTCTTCCACATGGCGCTGCCTGGGCCCCACAGGTAGCCGTTGACGATCATACCGCCGATGACGTGGAGGCCGTGAAGGCCGGTGAGCGTGAAGTAGATCGCCAGGTACGTGCTGTCAGAGGGGTACAGGTGGTGCGAGAACTTCTCGCCGTACTCGATGGTCTTCACGATCAGGAAGATCACGCCGGCCATGAACGTTGCGGCCATGTACATTCGGTACTTGCCGAAGTCGTTCATCTGCAACGAGGCCCAGGACATGACCATCGTGATGCTCGACGTGATCAGCACCGCCGTGTTGAACGTCGCGAGCGGGATGTTCAGGATGTCCGACCCCTGCGGCCACTCGGGCGCACCGACGCGCAGGAGGATGTAGGACGAGAAGAGCGCGCCGAAGAGCATCACCTCGGACGCCAAGAAGAGCCAGATGCCGAGCTTGGCGTTGTGGAGCCCGGTGTCCGGCCGGGCCGTGACGGTATACGGAATCTCCATGGGCGGCTACACCTTGTCCGGCTCGAACTGCGGCAGGAAGTCACGCGGATGGCCCGGAACGCTGTACTCGTAGGGCCCGCGGTGGACCGAGGGAATCTCGGTGAAGTTACCGTGCGGCGGCGGTGAGGGCGCAGCCCACTCCAGCGTGGTGGCGTCCCAGGGGTTGTCCGACACCTGCTTGCCACCCTTGATGCTCGTGAAGAAGTTGATGATGAACGGAATCTGGAACAGGAAGAGTCCCCAGGCGCCGATCGACATCATCACGTTCAGGCCGAGGTACGGCTCGGCGTGGGCGTACTGCGCGCCGCCGTCCCACAGGCGCCGGTTGATGCCCCCAAGGCCCTGGACGAACATCGGCATGAAGATCACGTTCATGAACACGAAGGAGCCCCAGAAGTGGATCTTGCCGAGTAGCTCGTTCATCGTCCGGCCGGTCGCCTTGGGGAACCAGTAGTAGATGCCGCCGAGCAACGCGAAGACGGTTCCCGGCGCCACGACGTAGTGGAAGTGTCCGATCACGTAGTAGGTGTCGTGGAGGTGGATGTCGCTGGGCGCCAGGCCGAGCGGCAGGCCCGTGAGCCCGCCGATCCCGAACATCGGCAGGAACGCCAGCGCGAACAGCATCGGCGTGTTGAAGCGCATCGACCCGCCGTAGAGCGAGATGAAGAACGCCGAGAGGATCACGACCGACGGGATAGAGATGATCATGGTCGTGGTCTGGAAGAAGGAGCTGATCGTCGTGCCCATGCCGGTCATGAACATGTGATGGGCCCAGACGACGAAGGACATGAAGCCCAGGAAGATGGCCGAGTAGACCATGACGCGATAGCCCCAGAGCGGCTTGCGCGTGTTGTTCGCCAGGATCTCCGCGACGATTCCCATGGCCGGCAGGATCAGCACGTAGACCTCGGGGTGCGCCAGGAACCAGAACAGATGCTGCCAGAGCAAGGGGCTGCCCCCGCCCGTGTAGTCCAGGATCTGGCCGCTCACGACCAGGCCGCTCGGCATGAAGAACGAGGTCCCGGCGACCCGGTCCATCAGCTGCATGACGCCGGCCGCCTCGAGCGGCGGGAAGGCGAGGAGCAGCAGGAAAGCAGTCACCAGCTGCGCGTGCACGAAGAACGGCAGGCGCATGAACGTGAGGCCCTCGGTGCGGAGCTGGACGATCGTCACGATGAAGTTGATCGAGCCCAGCAGCGACGACGTAATGAGGAAGACCATGCCGATGAGCCAGAAGGTCTGGCCCATCGTGGCGGTGACCGAGAGCGGGGCGTAGGACGTCCAACCCGAGTTGGCCGCGCCGCCCGGCACCAGGAAGCTGGCCAGCATGATCACGCCGCCCACGAAGTAGACCCAGTAGCTGGCCATGTTGAGCTTCGGGAAGGCCATGTCTGGTGCGCCGATCTGCAGCGGGACGACGAAGTTCCCGAAGCCGCCCACGGCGAGGGGCACGACACCGAGGAAGACCATGATGGTGCCGTGCATGGCGCCGAGCTGGTTGTAGAACTCCGGGAGCATGATCCCGCCGGGGGCGTTGGCCTGCCCGAAGAAGTCGCCGATGAGCGGAATCGGTTGACCGGGGTACGCCAGCTGCCAGCGCATGAGCGCCATCAGGGTGAACCCGAACAAGAGAAAGAGCAGGGCGGTGACCGAGTACTGAATCCCGATGACCTTGTGGTCTTGGGAGAAGATGTAGGCTTGCCAGAATCCCAGCTCGTGTTCGTGCTCGTGGGCGTCGTCGTGGCCTCCGTGCTCGGGTGTCGCCACTTGATCCAACGTCGTGACTCCTTTCTTCCTCTCGTTCCTGAAGGCGCGGCTTCACAGGACCGCACGCCGGTTACACCCGGTCGATCGTGGACGCTCCACGCCGCCCATGGCGGCGGTTGGGCCGTGACGGCCCAGCGCTGTGGCTCCGAAGTCCCGAGCCACCGGGTCGAATGACAGAGGGGAAGCGCTCCTCCGAGGATCCCGTCGGGTGATAGTTTACGGCCCTGCGACCATCGGGCGGCCGGTGCCCGATGGTCTGAGCAGCGGGCGCCGCGGGCCGATTCTATCCGCGCCGGTTGGGGTGGTGCAAGTACCGTTTGGCGCCATGGAACAGGACCGGCACCCGGCGGTCGCACGCGTCGGGGTAAGGCGCGGCGGTCTCTCGCACCGCGACCGCCACGGAGGATCCAACGTCCGACGTGCCCTACAATGGAGCAAAAAGCCCATGGCGTGGGGAGCGGCGTGCGGGCCACGCCGTCCCGACCGCCACGGAGCCGAGTCATGGTCCAGCGAGCTGCCCTGCCACGAGTGCTTGGGGAGTGCCCGGCGTCGCCGGGTGGGCCCTGGATCGCCCTCGAGACCTGCGGTGTCCTACGGGAGAGCAGCCGACCCGAACCGCGAGCCGCTCGGCTTCAAGCGGCAGGGGGCCCGCGGGAGACGGCTCCTGCGGACGCGCCGGGGCGAGCAGAGCTGAGGAGCCCATGAGTCGATTTGTACCGGGCAGCGCCGAAGAGCTCCGTCGCTTCGCCGAGCTTCAAACGAGGTTGGCGCCGATGTTTCGGCGGGTCTTTCCCGACCCGCAGCAGCCTCGGACCGTCGTGGTCGTTCCGAGCCTCAGCATGGACGTGGAGGTGCTCAGTCGCATCACGGGCGTGCAGCACTACGAGGAGCGAATGCTGTGCATGCTCATGCTGCTGCGATTTCCGCGGACCCGCGTCATCTATGTGACGAGCGTGCCCATCGATCCATGGATCATCGACTACTACCTCCACTTGCTACCCGGCATCCCGAGCAGCCACGCGCGCAAACGCTTGATGCTGTTTGCCTGTCACGATGCGTCGCCGGCCACCGTGACGCAGAAGATCCTGGAGCGCCCGCGGTTGCTGAACCGCATTCGTGAGGCGATCCCCGACCTCCACGCGGCGCACATGACCTGCTTCAATGCCACCTCGGTGGAGCGGAGCCTCTGCGTGGAGCTGGGCGTACCGCTCTACGCCTGCGATCCCGCGCTGGCGCACCTCGGCACGAAGAGCGGAAGCCGCGAGGTCTTCCGGGCGGCGGGTGTGAGCCTGCCGGACGGCATGGAGCGGCTTCGAGCCGAGGCGGACGTGGCGGAAGCGCTTGCAGAGCTGAAGCGACGGCAGCCGGGACTGCGACGGTCGGTGGTCAAGTTGGACGAGGGCGTCTCGGGCGAAGGGAACGCCACGTTCTCCTACGCCGGCTGTCCATCCGGCGAGGGGTTGAAGAGCTGGGTGCGCTCGGAGCTGCCCATTCGCCTCCGCTTCGAGGCGCGCGATGAGACGTGGGAGCACTTCCGGACGAAGTTCGAGCAGATGGGCGGTGTCGTGGAGGTGTTTGTCGACGGGGACGACAAGCGGTCACCGTCCGCGCAGTGCCGCATCGATCCGCTCGGTCGCATCGAGATGATCTCGACCCACGACCAAGTCCTGGGGGGGGCCATCGGGCCAGGTCTTCCTGGGCTGCACGTTCCCGGCCGCGGACGACTACCGGCTCGCCATCCAGGAGGCCGGAGCGAAGGTCGCGTCGGTGCTCAGATCCCAGGGGGTGCTCGGGCGGTTTGGTGTCGACTTCGTGTCGACCCGGCAAGGCGACACCTGGAAGCACGCGGCGGTCGAAATCAATCTGCGAAAGGGTGGCACCACCCATACCTTCATGACGCTCCAGTTCCTCACGGATGGGACCTACGACACATCAACCGGCCGGTTCCTGACCCCGGCTGGACAGCCGCGCTACTATCACGCCTCGGACAACCTGAACAACGCCAGCTACCGACGGTTGACACCCGAAGACCTGATCGACATCGCCGTCGATCACAACCTGCATTTCCATGGCGCCACGCAGCAGGGAGTGGCATTTCACCTGATCGGTGCGCTGTCGGAGTTCGGTAAGCTCGGCATGGTGTGTGTCGCCGACAGCCCGGAGGCGGCCGGGACGCTCTACCGCCACTCGGTGGAGGTGTTGGACCGAGAGGCGGAGCGCGATCGGGACGGCACGCCCTACCAGCGCGGCCGAGGGACGCGTCCCGTCGAGTAGACTGCAGAGATTGAGATGACGCGCGCGCTGTCTGCCGGCTCCGGACACGAGAGCCAGGCCCGGACGCGGATGGATGTGGTCGGTTGCGGGGACACGGGTCCATGTCTCTGACCGGAAGGACGATCCTTCACTACAAGGTTGGTGAGCCGCTCGGCAAGGGGGGCATGGGTGAGGTGTATCTCGCCGAGGACACCCGGCTCGGCCGTTCCGTCGCGCTGAAGTTCCTCAGACCTTCCTACGAGGCCGACCCCGAGAGCCGGCAACGACTGATGCAGGAGGCCCGGGCCGCCTCGATCCTTCGGTCGCCACACGTCGCGGTGACCTACGACATCGCAGAGCACGACGGCGCCATCTTCATCGTGATGGAGCACGTCGAGGGCGAGCTCCTCTCGGAGCGGCTCGAGCGAGGGCCGCTCGCCGTCGGCGAGGCGATCGACTTCGGCATGCAGGTAGCCGACGCGCTCGACGAGGCCCACACGCACGGCATCGTCCACCGCGACGTGAAGACGTCGAACCTGATCGTGACCCAGCGCGGGCTGCTCAAGGTGCTCGACTTCGGTCTCGCCAAGTTCATCGGGTCGGGCTCCGCCGCGAGCAATCTGGCGATCACGATGGAGCACACGGCGGCGGGTGTGGTGCTCGGGACCGTGTCCTATATGTCGCCAGAGCAGGCGCTCGGCCGGCCGGTCGACCATCGCACCGACCTCTTCTCCCTCGGGGTCGTGCTGTTCGAGATGCTCGCTGGCAAGCTCCCCTTCGAGGGCAACGCGGCGACAGAGGTGATCGACCGGATCCTGCACCAGGATCCGCCGTCGCTGGCTCGCCTCGACCACAGGGTCACGCGCCCACTGGAGAGCATCGTCCGCAAGGCGCTCGCCAAGGACCAAGCCCACCGCTATCCGACCGCTCGTCAGCTCTATCTGGACCTGCAGTGGCTCGCGCGTGAGCAGGAGAGCGGGCAGCTCTCGATCACGGGCGGTCTCCGCCCATCCGACCCCTACTTCGGGATGCTCGGTAATGGGTTGGCGCGTCCCATCGAGGTCGTGGCGCCGGCTCCCGATCCCGAAGATCACGTCGCGGTCATAACGTTCTCCAACATCACGGGCGAGTCCGGCGACGACTGGATCGGTTCCGGCATCGCCGAGACCGTGACGGCAGATCTCGCGGGGGTCCACGGCCTGTCGGTGATCGGCCGGGCCCGGATCTTCGAGGTGTTCAAGGGCTTCAACGATCCGGAGGGGCCGAGCCTCGATCAACAGCTGGCGATCGAGGTCGGCCGCCGCGTGGGCGCGTCCTGGATCGTGGGGGGCGGCTACCAGCGCATCGGCCAGCTGGTACGGATCACCGCCGAGCTGGTCGACGTCCGTAGCGGCGCGCTGCTGAAGAACGTGAAGATCGACGGTGAGATAGAGAAGATCTTCGAGCTGCAGGACAAGATCGTCTACGAGCTGCTGCAGGGCCTCAACCTCAAACCCGGACGGTCGGACGTAGCCCAGATCGAGCACGTCGAGACGCAGTCCGTGGAGGCCTACGAGAGCTACTCCCGCGGCATGATGAGCCTGCGTGCGGCCACCAGGGATTCGCTGGATCGGGCCATCTACCTCTTCGAGAAGGCCATCGAGCAGGACGCGAACTACGCCTCTGCCTGGGCAGCGCTGGGAGCGGCCTACAGCCTGAAGGGGGCATTCCTCACGTTCCCCGAGCTCATCGACAAGGCCATCGAGTGCGAGCGGCGCGCGATCGGCCTGGATCCGCGTCATGCCAGCGCCTACGGCTGGCTCGGGATGGCCTTCACCAACATGGGTCGCTACGACGAGGCGATCGAAGCCACGCAGGAGGCGCTCCGTCTGGACCCGAAGAATGCCGCGGCGCACGCGGCGCTGGGGCGCGCTTACTGGGTCGGCAAGGCCATGCTGGACGAAGCCGTCGCCGAGCTCGAGCTGGCGGCCACGCTGAACCCGGAGGGTGGCTATGCCTTTCTGCAGCTGGGCTTCTTGCAGGCCATCCGAGGACGCTACGTCGAGGCGGAGGCGGCCTGCCGGCGCGCCATCGAGCTCCAGGAGCAGCAGCGATCGGGGAGCGAGGGTCTGCAGATCCTCGGTGCGTACACGCGACTGGGCTACGTCTACTACCTGCAGGGTCGCTACGACGATGCCATTCGTCAGTACGAGAGCGGGCTGGCGTTCCTCGCGACGAGCGATCACCTGCTGCGCGACCGGACCCTCATCGAGATCAACCACAAGATCGGCGCGGCGCATCTGCGCAAGGGGAGCACCGTTGAGGCCGAGCGTTACTTCGAGACGGCGATCAAGCGCTTCAAGGTGCAGCGCGCGAAGGGTGCGGACGACCCCTTCACCAAGTATTACGTCGCCGCGCTGTACGGCCTGCGCGGCGACGGTGATCGCGCCACAAAGTACCTCGGTGAGACGTTCGAGAAGCTGCGCGCGATCAACAGCCTGCGTGCTGGTCGTGACCCGGACTTCGATGGCGTACGCGATCATCCGGCGTTTCGGCGGCTGTTGGATCCCTCGTCTGTGACGTCGGCTCCGTGAGAACTGACTCCGGGCGGCCGAGTTGTGCCTTGAAAGCGTGTTGGCCGGGGACTACACTCCTGCGCATGGCCGCCTTCGTGCGAGCCACCGCTGCCCGGCTTCGACGCCACCACAGGAGGTGCTGCCATGACGACCCCGACCGCGACCCGCACGATGACCGGCGACGAGATCGTCGCCCTGACCAAGAAGCACACCATCTTCGAGTGGTCGGCCCAGGCGAAGGTCGATCCGATTCCGGTCGCGGGCGCAAAGGGTGTCTACTTCTGGACACCGGAGGGCAAGCGCTTCCTCGATTTCAACAGTCAGCTGATGTGCGTCAACATCGGTCACGGCGACGAGCGGGTGATCCGGGCGATCCAGGAGCAAGCCGCGACGCTGGCTTACGCCAATCCGTTCATGGCGACGGAGCCGAGGGCGCGCCTGGGGGCCAAGCTGGCCGAGATTGCGCCCGGGGACATCGACGCCTTCTTCTTCACCAACGGCGGGGCCGAGGCGAACGAGAACGCGGTCAAGGTGGCCAGGCTCTATACGGGGCGGCAGAAGGTTCTCGCACGCTATCGCTCGTATCATGGCGGCACT
>PVBE012779973.1_pt1 | contig 10298 bp, 10 predicted proteins | sample 1631181 | NCBI WGS metagenome assembly PVBE01 (sample SAMN08397723, study PRJNA350692) | Marine metagenome, whole genome shotgun sequencing project. | isolation source: water | place: Pacific Ocean | collected 2012-04 | reverse complement strand
GTGAAACCTTCAGTGAAAGGGGTGCGCACGAACAGAGGAAACAACACCGACGACCGAGTCCCGGCGGAGTGATCCCGGCGGCCGCCGCGGCTGTTCATCAACATGAACACCGCCCGCAAAGTGGGGTTCCAGCCCACCTGGGACGTCCTGAGCGAGGCAGAGCTGTTGGGGCGCAAGAGCCCGGCCACCGTCCAGCGCCTGACCCTGGACCAGGCGGTGAAGCAGGCGGTGAAGGCAAACCTGCGCCTGCTGGCCGGTCGCAAGGACGTGGCCGCCGGCGTCTACGAGGTGCGCAAGGCCATCGCCCGCTACCTGCCCTCGGTCAGCCTCTCGGGCCTGGCCTCCTTCATCGACGCGGACCGCGCCAACCCCATGTTCGGCAGCCACGAGCGGGCGCTCACCGGCAAGCTGCAGGTGAGGCAGGCGCTGGTCTCCGAGCCCGCGCTGGCCGGCATCGCCATCCAGCGCAGCGTTCAGCGCGGCCGCGTGCAGGAACTGAAGCAGCTCCGGCTGGACATCATGCTGGCAACCACCCGGGCCTACTTCAACGTCTTCAAGCTCATCACCCTGGAGCGGCTGCGCAAGGAGAACCTGCGCGTGACCCAGAAGAACCTGGAGCTGGCGCGGGTGCGCCAGGCCGTGGGCGCCTCGGGGCTGGCCGACGTCTACCGCTGGGAGATCCAGCTGGCCAACCACAAGAAGGCGGTCATCTCCGCGGTGGCCTCGCGCAACCAGGCCGAGATCGCGCTCAACGCCCTGCGCCGCAGGCCGCTGGAGGAGTCGTTCTCTCTGGCCGGGCTGGTGGACCTGTTCGGCAGCCGCAAGGCGGGCGGCCTCGGCGGCACGATCAAGAACCCCTGGAGCTTCTCGATGATGCGAGAGTTCATGGTCCGCGAGGGGCTCAAGCGCGCGCCCGAGCTGGCGCGGATGGACCGGGCCATCGACGCCCAGCGGCGAGCGCTGCTGTCGGCCAAGCTGGCCCACGTGGTGCCCACGCTCTCCTTCTCCTTCGGCCTGGACCACCTGCTGGCCACCGGCGGCGCGACCCCGGACCTGTCGGCCCTCGGCCCGCTGGCCGGCGCCTTCCCCGAGGCCGACGACACGAGCTGGAGCGCGGGCCTGCTCCTGTCCTGGAGCCTCTTCGAGGGCGGGGCCAAGCTGCATCGGCATCGCCAGTCGTCGGTGAAGCTCGACGGGCTGCTGCTGCAGCGCCGGGCCCTGGCCCAGGACATGGAGCAGCGCATCCGCTCGGCGGTGCACCAGGCCGGCGGGACCTACCCCGGCATCGCGCTGTCCAACACCGCGGCGGCCTCCGCGCGCAAGAGCATGGCCCTGGTCACCGAGGCCTACTCCCGCGGCACCGCGAGCATCACCACGCTGATCGACGCGCAGAACGCGGCGCTCAACGCCCGCCTGGCGTCTGCGCTGGCCCGTTGCGACTTCTACCTCGACTTCTTCGCGGCCCAGAGGGCCATCGCCAACGGCAAGTTCTTCACCGCCGGCGACGCCGCGCGCGGAGCCTGGTTCCGTCAGCTGGCGGCGTACCAGGCCAAAAGGAGCGGCAAGTGAGCGATCAACACCGAGGCATCGAACCCCAGGAGAGGACCATGTCCAGGACCCTGAACCGACTGACCATCGCGCTGGCGGCGTGCGCTTCACTGGCCGCGTGCAAGGACAAGCCCGCCCCGGCCGCGCCCGTCATCCGGCCCGTACGCACCATCACCGTCGCCGCCGCGTCCACGGCCAGCGCGCGCACCTTCTCCCGCGTGATGCAGTCCAGCGCCGAGTCGCGGCTCAGCTTCAAGGTGGCCGGCACCATCCGCACGCTCAAGGTCAAGGTGGGCCAGCGGGTCAAGGCCGGGCAGCTCATCGGCGAGCTGGACGACAAGGACTTCAAGCTGCAGGTGCAGCAGGCCCAGGCCTCCTACGCCCAGGCCTAGGCCCAGCTGGTCAACGCCCGGTCGACCTACACCCGCACCCAGAAACTGTACGAGACGCGCACCGCCTCCCGCAGCGACCTGGACCGCGCCCGGGCGGCGCACACCTCGGCCCGGGCGTCGGTGGGCGCGGCGCACAAGCAGATCCTGCTCATCCGCTCGCGGCTCGGCTACACCAGGCTGAAGGCCCCCTCGGCGGGCGCCATCTCCATGGTCTCGGCCGAGGCCGGCGAGAACATCACCCCCGGCAAGACCGTGGCCGTGCTCTCATCCGGGGGGCGGCCCGAGGTGAAGGTCACCGTGCCGGCGGCCTACATCTCGCGCATCAAGGCAGGCGACCCGGTCACCGTGACCTTCGCCGCCCTCAAGGGCAAGCCCGCCGCGGCCGTGGTCAGCGAGGTGGGGGTGACCGCGGGCAAGTCGGCGTCGACCTACCCCGTCATCGCCCGCCTCACCGGCGCGCCGCCCGATGCGCGGGCCGGCATGGCGGCCGAGGTGACCTTCAAGCTGGGGGCGCCCGCGGCGGTCAGCGGTCGCGTGGTGGTGCCGCCCGTGGCGGTGAGCGAGGACCGTCAGCAGAAGCGCTACGTCTTCGTGGCCGAGAAGAAAGCCGCGGGCCGCGCCGTCGTGAAGCGCCGCGTGGTGCAGGTGGGGGAGCTGTCCACCCGCGGGCTCGAGATCCGCAGCGGGCTGAAGCCTGGCGAGCTGTTGATCACGGCCGGGGTGAGCAAGATCCGTGACGGGCTGGAGGTCAAGCTGCTGGGCGAGAAGAGCAAATGAACTTCACCCGCACCGCGCTGAACAACCGGGTCACCACCAGCGTGGCCATCGTCGTGCTGGTCCTCGCCGGTCTGTCGGCCTACTTCGACATGCCACGGGACGAGGACCCCGGCTTCATCATCCGCTTCGCCCAGATCATCACCCACTACCCCGGGGCCAACCCCGAACGCATGGAGCTGCTCGTCTCGGACAAGATCGAAAAAGCGGTCCAGGAGATGCCCGAGCTGAAGAACGTCTTCTCCGAGAACCGCACCGGCACCTCCATCGTGCTGGTGGAGATCAAGCCCCAGTACAGGAAGATGCGCCCCATCTGGGACAAGCTGCGGCGCAAGATCGACAACATCCGCCCGCAGCTCCCCGGCGGCGTCATCGGCCCCCAGGTCAACGACGACTTCGGCGACGTCTACGGCATCGTGGCCTCGCTCACCGGCGAGGGGTTCTCCTCCGCCGAGCTCAAGGACGTGGCTGACGAGATCCGCGACGAGCTGCTGCTGCTACCCAACGTGGCCAAGGTGGCGATCCACGGCGCCCAGAAGGAGCGCATCTTCGTCAAGTACAAGAACACCCGCCTGGCCCAGCTCGGCCTGTCGCCCTACCAGCTGCTGGACATCCTCAAGCGGCGCAACATCATCATCCCCGGCGGGTTCATCGAGACCGGCCGGGAGCGCATCGCCCTGGAGCCGTCGGGCAACTTCGAGTCCCTGGACCAGATCCGCCGCACGGTGGTGGGCCTGCCCGGCAGCAAGGAGGTGCTGCACCTCGGCGACATCGTCACCATCCGCCGCGGCTACGACGAGCCGCCGTCCCAGAAGATGCGCTACTCCGGTCAGCCCGCCCTCGGCATCGCGGTCTCCATGCGCGAGGGGGGGAACATGGTGGCCCTGGGCGACCAGGTCAAGCCGCTGCTGGAGCGCCTGGAGCGGTCCTACCCCTGGGGCATCGAGTTGAAGCTGGTCGCCTTCCAGCCGCAGGTGGTCACCGACAAGATCGACGAGTTCGTCACCAGCCTGGTGCAGGCGGTGGCCATCGTCATCGTGGTGATGCTGATCTTCCTCGGCCTGCGCACCGGGCTGCTCGTGGCCAGCCTGATCCCCTCGGCCATCCTCATGGCGATCCTCGTCATGGACCTGGTCGGCATCGGGCTGGACCAGATGTCGCTGGCCTCGCTGATGATCGCCCTCGGCCTGCTGGTGGACAACCATCGTCATGGCCGAGTCGATCATGGTGCAGATGGAGCGCGGCAAGAAGGCCGTGGAGGCCGCCCTGGACTCGGCGCGCGAGCTGCGCGTGCCGCTGCTGGTGGCGTCGCTGACGACGGCGGCGGCGTTTCTGCCCATCTTCCTCGCCGAGTCCCAGGTGGGCGAGTACACCGCGCCCCTGTTCAAGGTGGTCAGCATCACGCTGCTCTGCTCCTGGGTCCTGGCGCTGACGCTGACGCCGCTGCTCTGCGTGGTCTTCCTCAAGCTGAAGAAGCGCAAGCAGGAGGTTGACCGCCACGGCGTGCCGCAGAGCGTGCTCTATCGCGGCTACCGCGGCGGGTTGGTGCGCATGCTGCGCCACCCCTGGATCTCCCTCGGCGTCGTGGTGGTGGTCTTCTTCGGCGTCATGTCGCTGATGCGGTACGTACCGAACATGTTCTTCCCCTCGATGAAGACCACGCTCTTCCTCGGCAAGCTGAAGCTGCCGCCGGGCACGCCGCTGGAGCGCACCGAGGCCGTGGCCAGGCGCCTGGACCGCTTTATCGCCGAGGAGCTGGTCGCCGGGCCCAAGCGCAAAGACGGCGTGGCCAACTGGACCAGGTGGCCGACCTGGAGATCGCCTGGGACCCGGGCAAGATCCTGCGCCAGAACCGGCTGAAGTACGTCACCGTCTCGTCCCAGCTCCAGCCGGGTTACATCGCCGCTCAGGTCAGCGATCGCATCAAGCCGTGGCTGGAGCAGCAGGGCAAGACCTGGGGGCTCGGCACCCGCTGGGAGCTGGGCGGCAAGGACAAGGCCGCCAACGAGGGGAACAAGTCGATCAACGACAAGCTGCCCATCGCCGGCTTCATCATCCTCATGCTGCTGGTCTCCCAGTTCAACGGCCTGCGCAAGCCGTTGATCATCTTCACCACCATCCCCCTGGCCTTCATCGGCGTGGTGCTCGGCCTGTTGATCACCGGCTCATACATGGGCTTCATGACCCTGCTCGGCATCGTCTCCTTGGCCGGCATCGTGATCAACAACGCCATCGTGCTGCTGGACCGCATACGCATCGAGATCGAGGACAACGGCCTGAGCCCACGGCGGGCCATCGTCACCGCGGCCCAGGTGCGACTGCGACCGATCCTGCTGACCACGGTGACCACGGTGGGCGGGCTGCTCCCGCTCTGGCTCGGCGGCGGGCCGATGTGGGAGCCCATGGCCATCGCCATCATCTTCGGTCTGCTCTTTTCCACCGCGCTGACCCTCGGCTTCGTGCCGCTGGTCTACGCGCTGCTCTACCGGGTGAAGTTCAAGGGGTTCGAGTACAACTAGCGCGCCCTCCACTGAGGTTGATCAACCTTACTCTCCAGGGCTCGCGCGCTGGCTTTCAGCTTTCAGCTGATAGCTTGTCGCCAATGCACCGGGACGCCCGATGGTCGAAATCGAATCAACCTGATCGGGGAGCGCGATAGGCGGTGACCCGGCCAATCATCTCTTGGGTTGCGGGCCTGGCCCGCGATATGGTTGTCTCCACCCCATGACCGACAGACGCCGCCGCAAGCAGCTCACCGCGGACCAGTACGCCGACGGCGTGCTGGCCGGTGACACCACCGTGCTGGCCAGGGCCATCACCCTGGTGGAGAGCACGGCCGCGGCCCACGTGGCCCTCGCCGCCGAGGTGATGGAGCGCGTGCTGCCGCGCTCGGGAGGCGCCGTGCGGGTCGGCATCACGGGCGCCCCTGGCGCGGGCAAGAGCACGCTCATCGAGTGCCTCGGCAAGCGCCTGACCGCCGCGGGGCGCCGCGTGGCCGTGCTGGCCGTCGACCCCAGCTCCACGGTCACCCGGGGCAGCATCCTCGGCGACAAGACCCGCATGACCGAGCTGGCCCGGGACGAGCGGGCCTTCATCCGCCCGTCTCCCACGGCGGGCACCCTGGGCGGCGTGGCGCGCAAGACCCGCGAGACGATCCTGCTCTGCGAGGCCGCCGGCTACGACGTGGTGCTGGTGGAGACCGTGGGCGTGGGCCAGAGCGAGGTCGCCACCCGCGCGCTGGTGGACTTCTTCCTCCTGCTGCTGCAGCCGGGCGCCGGCGACGAGCTGCAAGGGATCAAGAAGGGGGTGGTGGAGCTGGCGGACGCTCTGGTTGTGACCAAGGCCGACGGCGACACCCGCGCCCAGGCCGAGCTGTCGCGCCAGGAGTACGCCACGGCGGTGCACTACCTCACCCCGGCCACCGAGGGGTGGACCGTGGAGGTGCTCACCTGCTCGTCGATCAGCGGCCGCGGCGTGGACGAGCTGTGGCAGGCGGTGCGGCGCCACCGCGAACACGGCGAGCAGACCGGCGCCCTTTTGCGCCGCCGGCGCAGCCAGGCCCTGGAGTGGATGCACGCCCAGATCCGCCAGGACCTCGAGCGCGTCTTCTACGAAGACCCGCGTGTGGCCGCGCTGCTGCCGGAGCTGGAGCAGCGGGTGCACGACGGCGCGCTGTCTCCGTCGGCGGCGGCCCGGGCCGTATTGGCCGCCGGCAGCCGAGACGAGGCTCGCTGAGCGGAGGGGCGATGATCCGGGTGGACCACATGATCAGCTGGCTCGGCTGGAGGGCGCTGGGGGTCCTCTTCTTCCTGCTCTTTACCCTGCTCTTCATCCGCAACGCCTGGGTTGTGGACGACGCCTACATCACCTTCCGCACGGTGGACAACCTCCTCGAGGGATACGGCCTGACCTGGAACGTCGACGAGCGCGTGCAGGTCTTCACCCACCCGATGTGGATGTTCCTCGTCTCCATGGTCCACGGCCTGTTCGGCAACATCTTCTTCGCCACGCTGGGCCTCTCCTTCGTCCTCTCGGCAGGCACGATCGTCATCGCCTGGTTCTACACGCGGGGACGGGGCGAGTGGCGCGCCTGCCTGCTGATGCTGCTGGTCATGTCCTCCAAGGCGATCATGGACTACACCTCGTCGGGCCTGGAGAACCCGCTGTCCTACATGCTGGCCGCGCTGTTCTTCGCGGAGTACCTGCTGCGCGGCAGCGGCGGCGAGCGAAGCCGCCGCGGCGTCTTCTTCCTCTTCTTCGTGGCGGCGCTGGCCTTCTTCAACCGTTGCGACACGGTCCTCATCTACCTGCCGGCGCTGCTGCACGTGCTGGCGGCCAACGCGCGGCGCCACGGCTTGCGCCTCGTGCCGCTGGTGCTGCTGGCCACCCTGCCGGCCACGCTGTGGGAGCTGTTCTCCCTCTTTTACTACGGCTTCCTCTTCCCCAACACGGCCTACGCCAAGGTGCTCTCCGCCGACTTCCCCCTGGCCCACAAGTGGAACCTCGGCATCAAGTACCTGCGGTGCAGCATCGGCACCGACGCGCTGGGCTTCATCACGCTGCTGCTCGCCGCGGTGCTCGCCGCGCGGCGGCGCCAGCTCACGGCGCTGCTCAGCCTGGCCGGCGTGCTGCTCTATATCCTGTACGTGGTGGCGGCCGCGGCCTCGGCGACCCACATGGCGGGGCGCTTCTTCGCGCTGCCGCTGCTGGTGGGGCTGCTGATCTTCGTCCACCTCGTGGAGCGCAAGCAGGACCTGGCCTTCGTCGTGCTCCTCGCCGTGGCCTTCGTCGTCTGGAACCCCATGTCCCCGTCCAAGATGGGCACCAAGAAGTACAAGTACAAGAAGGTGGGCCAGAGCTGCGTGGACACCTGCTGGCACGTGCACGTCGAGGGCATGGCGCTGCTGCCCTTCAAGAAGAAGCCCACGCTGCCGTTCCACGACTGGATGGAGGACGGCAAGACCTTCGCCCGCAAGCCGGAGCGGATCCACCTCGGCGGCGCCCTGGGAGGCGAGGCCATCGGCTACTTCGGCTACGCCGCGGGGCAACAGAAGTTCATCATCGACTACCTCGGCCTGAGCGATCCGCTGCTGGCGCGCCTACCGCCGATCTACACCAAGGTGCTCAAGGCGGGCCACCATTACCGCTTTGTGCCGCGAGGCTACGTCGACTCCCTGCGCCACGGCAGCAACAGGATCCGCGACCCGAGCCTCAAGGAGTACTACGGCCACCTGCGGGTCATCACCCGTGGCGACCTGTTCAGCCTCGACCGCCTGGGCAGGATCATCAGGATCAACACCGGGAGCTACGACCCTCTGGTCCAGAAGTACCTCGCCAGCAAGGCGTACCGCGTGGCGTCGAGGAGGTGCTCCGCGGCCAAGAAGAAGGAGTGGTGGCACTACATCGAGAAGTGCCTGCGCTCCGAAGGGCGCTATATCCGCTGATATGAGCAGCCGACGAAAATGGGACGTGGCCCTCGGGGCGCTGTTGCTGGTGGTGGCGCTGGTCAACGCGCGCGTGATCCTCGGCGAGCAGGCCCCGGTGCGGGACGACACGCTGACCAACCTGGTGGCGGCCACCGGCCTCACCGACGCCATCACCGCGCCTTCTCGAGAGGCCTGGCAGCGCTGGCTGGTGCTCACCGACTTCCGCCCACCCCTGCCGTCGGTGCTCTACCAGCCGCTGCTGCTGTTGATGTCGGACCAGATGCACGGCATCCGCTTCACCGACCTGACCTTCTTTTTGCTGACCATCTTCCTGCTCTTTCGCCTCGGCTGCCGGCTATCGGGGCCGGCGGCGGGGCTGCTGGCCGCGGTGCTCTTCGCCTTCTACCCCGAGATTCAGGGCTGGAGCCGCGCTGGTAACGCAGACCCGATCATCTGGTTCACGGCGTTGCTCTTTTTGCGGGTGCTCGTGGCCCTGGACCTGCGCTCGCCGTGGCAGGCCAGCGCCCTGGGCCTGGCCGCGGGGCTGTGCACCGCCACGCGCCTGCTCTCGCTGGTCTTCATGGTGGGGCCGGTGCTCTGGCTGCTGGCGTTCAAGGTGCGCGACCGGCGCAGCCTGCTCAACCTGCTGGTGAGCGGAGTCTGGAGCCTGGCCGTGGCCGGCTGGTGGTACGTGGCGCAGCTGAGCAGCGTCATGGACAACGTGGCCATGTCCTCGGGCACCCAGGCGAAGGTCGACCCGTCGTCGCCGGTGAGCTACCTCGAGTTCGGCTGGGGGCTCGTGCTGGCCGGCGTGATCCCTGCCCTGGTGCTGCTCTGGCGGCGCCGCGCCATGGAGCCGCGCCTGCTGGCGCTCTTTATGGTCAGCCTGGCGGTGCCGGCGGTGCAGTTCACCTTCTTCTGGGACGTGTGGGACCGCTACCCCCTGGCGCTGGTCCCGGTCTGCGCCCTGCTGGTGGCCGTGGCCCTGGAGCACACCACCGCGGCCTGGCGTCCGTGGCTCCGCCGCGGCCTGCGGGGCGCGCTGGCCGTCCTCGGTGTCACCCCGCTGGTGCTGTTCTTCACGCCGCTGGTCTACCTCAGCCACGAGCTGTACCTGCCCAAGGGCGAGGCCATGATGCACGCCGACGACCGGCCCCATGACGCGCTGTGGAAGGCGACGTCCTCGGTGCCCGCCGGCGCGCCGGTGATCAACATCAACGACACCGGCATCCGCCACTACCCCCGGGGCATCGTGCTGCAGCGGCGTCCCCGCAAGATCAACCTGGTGGACCTCTGGGACGACGAGAACCCCTACTCCATCAAGCGGCCCACCCGGGCGCGGTACATTTTACGTTCGGTGCTGCGCTGTGAGCACACCGACGAGCCCGCCGAGTGCAGCCCGCCCGCCGAGCCGCATGTCTGGTGGGCCGAGGCGGCCCGGGAGATGGAGAAGCGGCAGGTGGCCCTGCGCCGGGATCCCAGCGGCGTGGAGTTTCAGCTCTGGAAGCTGGAGGCGCCGTACCTCATGGAACTGCACTAGTTGTCCTCGTAGCCGCGGCCCCGGACGCAGGCGCCGCCGGAAAAACCTTTGGCTCATGGGAATTTTCTTAGTACGTTCCTCGTCTAACGGCCTTCAACCGGCTTTTTTGCTTACAGAGAGGTGAACTATGAAGAAGATGATGCAGTCCTTGATCATGGCAACGGTCGTTTGCGGTCTGGCCCTGTGGGCCCCGTCGGCCGGCGCCGACCCGGTGTTCGGTCAGGACGCGCCCGAGGTGCAGTGCCCTGGCAAGGACGGCTGCGACAAGTGTAAGAAGAAGGGCGGTTGCGCCAAGGCCAAAAAGGGCGGCTGCGACAAGTGCAAGAAGGCAGGCGGTTGCCCCAACGCCAAGAAAAAGGGCGGCTGCCCCCACGCCAAGAAGGGCAAGGCCGAGACCAAGTCCACCGGCCCGGCCATCGGCCAGGACGCCCCCGAGGTGCAGTGCCCCAAGAAGGGCAAGAAGTGCGACAAGTGCGACAAGGGCGGCAAGAGCAAGCCCTGCGACAAGTGCAAAAAGGCCGGCGGCTGCGACAAGGTCAAGAAGGGCGGCTGCGGCGGCTGCAAGAACAAGAAGAAGGACACGCTCAAGTAGACCCCGCCCTCTCCCCGCCCTCTCCC
>PVBE011968852.1_pt1 | contig 10298 bp, 6 predicted proteins | sample 1631181 | NCBI WGS metagenome assembly PVBE01 (sample SAMN08397723, study PRJNA350692) | Marine metagenome, whole genome shotgun sequencing project. | isolation source: water | place: Pacific Ocean | collected 2012-04 | reverse complement strand
GCCCGTGGTGAAAGTCCTGCGTCGCACCAAGACCGGCGCAGCGCCCGGCTGGCGAGGCGCAACGAGCGAAAATACCGGGAGTATTTGACCGAGGAGCAACGCGGCCAGCCGGGATGCGGTGCCGGTCGACTGCAGCAGGACTTTTGCTACGGGCTGCTAGGCTTCACGTCGCAGGGAGCCGACCGCCAGCGTTCGGCCGAGCGCATCATGGCCGTGGTACCCGATGCCGAGCGCATGAGGGAGTACCACTACGCCCTGACCCGCATGCCCCACCACGCGGGGTCCGAGCAGAACTACGAGTACGCGCTCTACCTGCGCGAGCGGTTCGAGGAGTTCGGCTACGAAACCGAGCTGGTCAGGTACGACGTCCTGCTGCCCTGGCCGGGCGAGAACCGGATCACCCTCATCGACCCCGTCACCGAGGAGATCTCGGTCGTCGAGCCGCCGATCCCCGAGGACCCCGAGACCTTCATCGAGGGCCGACTGCCCACCATGGCGGCCTACGTGACGCCGGGGATCGTCGAGGGGGACCTGGTGTACGCCAACTACGGCCGGATTGGCGACTACCGCTGGCTCGACGGTCAGGGCGTCTCGCTGGAGGGCAAGATCGTGGTCGTCCGCTACGGCGGTCGGCCCGACCAGATGCGTGGCATGAAGGTACGGGAGGCCGCCAAGCGGGGCGCGGTCGGCGCGATCGTGTACTCGGACCCGGAGGATGACGGCTACGTGCGCGGCGACGTCTACCCCGTGGGTACCTGGCGCCCGTGGGGCGGCGTGCAGTACGGCAGTTACCTGGACGTCCCCATCCATCCCGGCGATCCGGTGACGCCGTTCGAGCCATCGATCCCAGGGGTCACGCGCATCCCGCTGGAGGAGGCGCAGACGGTTCAGCAGATCCCGGCGCACCCCATCTCCTACGGTGAGGCGCTCAAACTCCTGCGGCACGTGGAAGGTGCGTCCGTACCCGCCGAGTGGCAGGGTGGGCTGCCGATCACCTACCATGTCGGGCCCGGCCCGGCGCGCGTGCGGCTGCAGGTGGAGCAGGACTATCAGCAGCGGCCGGTCTGGAACGTGTTCGCGACCATCGCGGGGACGGTCGAGCCGGAGCGCGTCGTGCTGGCCGGGGGGCATCGCGATTCGTGGGTGCTGGGCGCTCGCGATCCCACCAGCGGGGCGGTCTCCCTTCTCGAGACGGCCCGCGCGATCGGCGAGGCGGTGGACCAGGGCTTCGCGCCGCGGCGGAGCATCAGGTTCGCCAGCTGGGGCGGCGAGGAGTTCTTCCTGATGGGATCGACGGAGTACGGCGAGCAGTTCGCGGCCGAGCTACGAGAGAACCTGGTCGCCTACCTGAATCGTGAGACCTACCTGGCAGGCCCCTGGTCGGCGGCCGGCGCTGCCTCGTTGAGCCCCTTCATGGTGGAGACCTCACGCGCCGCGCCCCATCCGTCTGGCGGGTCGCTGCACGAAGCGTGGCAGGCGCAGCAGCCTGACGAGCCGGTCGGGCTCGGTCCCCTGGGGTCGGGCTCCGACTACGCCGTCTTCGCCCATCACCTGGGTGTTCCGTCGCTCGAGTTCAGATACGTGAGCCCCCAGGGCATCAACCACTCCCGGTACGACACCTTCAACTGGTTCCAGCGCTTCGGCGACCCGGGGTATCGCTACGGGGTCGCTCTGGCCGACGTGGTCGGACGGCTCCTCCTGCGGCTGGCGAGCGCCGAGGTGCTGCCCTTCGACTACACGGCCACGGCCGACGCGGTCACGCGCTACCTGGAGGACCTGCCCGCGCTGGTCCAGCCGGCCGAGCCGGAGGTGGCAGACCGGGTGCGTGAGGCGTTCCAGTCGGTGGCCGAGGCGTCGGGTCGGCTGCGCATCGAGGCCGTGTACCTGAACCGCGCGGTCCGCCGGCTGCTCGCCCGCGGTGCCGACGACCTCGCCGGCCGTGGCGAGACGCTCCGCGAGCTGAACGCGCTGCTGATGCAGGCCGAGCGCGACCTGATCGACGAGCGGGGCCTGCCGCGGCGGCCCTGGTACCGCTATCTGATCGATGCACCGGGCTACTACGAAGGCTACGCGGCGAAGGCCCTGCCCGGGGTCCGCGAGGCCCTCGAGGAGTCCGAGTGGGAGCTGGCGATCGAGCAGGCATCCCGCCTGGTCGAGGGACTGCGGCGGGTGACGTCGACGGTCGCTCGCGCCACGGACGTCGCCCGAGCGCCGTAGGGGGAAGCATTCAAGACCTTCGAGGTCATACGAGGTGATCATGCGGCACGCACAACTCCGCCCGATGGGCCTGTTCGGTCTTCTCGTCGGCACGAGCCTGCTGTGTCCCACGGCTCTCGCGGCCGGCCAATCGGTGCCGGACCCCGAGTTCCGTCTCGGTCGCGACCAGACCCACAACCGCTTCAGCAGCGCGATACCACCCGCGCTGCGCGTGCCCTCCGGTGCCGTGGTCGAGGTCCTCACCAAGGAGGCCACCGACGGTCAGATCACCGCCGAGTCCGAGGTGGAGGCCGTGCGGAATCTGGACTTCGATCCGATTCATCCGCTGACCGGCCCGGTCTACGTCGAGACCGCCAGCCCGGGGGACGTCCTGGCGGTGACGCTGCACGAGATCGAGGTCGAGGATTGGGGCTGGACGGCGGTAACGCCGGGCTTCGGATTCCTGGCCGACGAGTTCCCCGAGCCCTACCTCAAGACGTTCAGCATCCCTCGGGGTGCGACCGAGATCCGCTTCTCCGACACCATCTCGCTCCCGGTGAGGCCCTTCGCGGGCGTCATGGGCGTGGCTCCGGCCGAGGCGGAGGAGCTCTCGACCATCCCACCGCGTGCCAACGGGGGCAACATGGACAACAAGCACCTCACCGTGGGCACGACCGTGTACTTCCCGGTCTTCGTCGAGGGTGCGCTGTTCTCGATCGGCGACACGCACGCGGCCCAGGGCGACGGGGAGGTCTGCGGTACCGGCGTCGAGGCGCCCATGCGGATCGTCTACGAGGTGGAGGTGATCAAGGGCGGGCGCACGCTACCCGAGCCGCAGTACGAGACCGACGAGTACTATGCAGTGACGGCGTTCGCCACGTCGATCGACGAGGCCGCGAAGAAGGCGACCCGGTACATGATCGACTACCTGGTCGAGGTGCGTGGTCTCGATCGGACCGAGGCCTATGTGCTTGCCTCGCTGGCGGGCGACCTGAAGATCTCGGAGGTCGTCGACATGCCCAACGTGCTGGTGAGCATGCACATGCCGAAGGCGATCTTCCGGTAGCGGCTACGTCCGGTTCGCCATCCGGCAGAGCAGGCGCTCGGCCCGGACGGGATTGTAGATGCCGCACACACAGAAGCGCGACATGTAGCCGGCACACTCCTGGGGAGTCTTGCGACCGGTCTTGACCCAGTCGATCATCTTCTGGGCGAAGGTGTTGGCGATCATGCCGTGGCCGCACATCGTGCTCAGCTCCAGCGTATCGGCGTTGGGCAGCTTGGCGGGGTTACCGATGAAGCCGAAGGAGTACTCCACCGCCTGGCGCTGAATACCCGCGTCGCGGCAGCACGTATCGGCGTCGTCGGTCAGCGCCGCGACGTTCACCGAGAGCCCCAGGTCGGCGGCCTTGACCTCGGCCAAACAGTCGCGCAGTGCCGCCGGGTTATCGAACACGGCCGACGCCGCGGTTGGCTCGTCCAGCCCCGCGATGACCTGTTCCACCGAGCCCTCGTCCTGCCGGTTCCAGTGGGCGGTCGGCTTCAGGTTGCGCGAGGGTCGCTTGATGCCCCCGTGCCGGGCGTCGCCCAGGTTGACCGGGTTGTGCCGCGCGCAGATCTCCAGGAACCGCCGCAGGCGTTCGGGTGCCCCGATGTCGTTCTTCCCCTTCGTGCACATCGCGAACACGATGTAGTCGTCCTTGAACTCCTGGACGGGTCCGTAGCGGTGCAGGGTATTGGTCATACAGTCGCTCCCACCGCGGCCGGCTCCGGCGTCGGGTTGGTCACGCGGCCCAGACCGAGGTTGGTCTTGCCTCGAATCACCGGGTAGCCGCGCCGCTGCATGATCTCCTCGACGGGATTGCGGCCATCTGCGTCGCACAGCGCCGACACGCCCAGCGCCACGACGGTGTCGAGCTCGGGCGCGACCGACTCGATGACGTCGAGGAAGTGCTCGGCCTGATCGATCGACGACTTCATCTCGACGATGGCGGAGAGCACCTTCTCCTCGAGGATGTCCGCCTGGACGACGCCGTGCTCGCGGTCGCTCATCAGCTGGGTGACCGGGTTCTTGGTCTCGAACTCGGCGCCGGCGGCCGCGAGCGCCGTCGTCATCCGGTTGATGTCACGGAACCACACGCCGATGCCAGGGCGGCCGAACTCCACGACGAAGCCAGCCTCGCCGGCTTTGACCCGGCCGGTGACGTCGTTGGTCTTGACCTCCTCGGTCCCTCGGCCGTGGATGCCCGTGCTCTCGTGGCTGGCCGTGACGTCGGAGAAGGCCCGGCGCACGACGCGTGGCCACTGCAGATCCTCGGGCTCGAAGGCCGCGGTCGGACAGACGTCTGGCTCCGGCTCGAAGCGCAGGCGCACCCACCCGAGCATCTTCCGCAGCGTACGTACCATGGTGGGGTTGAGGTGCTCCTGGCTCATGCCGCGATGGCACTGATAACATTCGACACAGCTGCCGCGATCGACCTCGGCGCGGTGGGTCGCCGGATTTATCGCGATGGCACCCATCGGGCAGATCGGTATGCAGTTCCCGCAGGCGACACAGCGCGCGGCGCTTATTTGCATGATCGGCCTCCCGAAACTCGTCGCCTCTCACCTTCCGGAAGTCTCGCGGCGCGCGGCGCGGTTACACCCCGCACGTGCGCCTACCGACGGTGAGAGTACCCTCGGTTCGGGGTGATGTTACCGTATAAGCCGCCACGCGTGGAAGCCGCTCGGCCCCACAGGCACTCGAGCTTCGGGGGCCGGCCACCCACGTTGAGCCCGGCGCCACGGATCGTCCAGCGGCGTCACTACAGGCAGGGAAAGACCACTGAGCACCCAACCGGTCGACTCTGATTTACATCGGCAGCTGCGCCAGGCCGTCCGCGAGCTGTGCGTGGGCTTTCCCGATGGCTACTGGCGGAAACTGGATCGCGAGCGCGCTTATCCCGAGGGCTTCGTCCGGGCCCTGACCGACGCCGGCTACCTGGCCGCGCTGATTCCCGAGGCCTACGGCGGGGCCGGTCTCGGGGTGACCGAGGCGTCCATCGTGCTCGAGGAGATCAACCGCTCGGGTGGGAACGCGGCCGCGTGCCACGCCCAGATGTACATCATGGGCACGTTGCTTCGACACGGGTCGGAGCGCCAGAAGCAGGCCTACCTCCCCCGGATCGCCGCCGGCGAGCTCCGTCTGCAGGCCTTCGGCGTGACCGAGCCCACCACCGGGTCCGACACGACGCAGCTGCAGACGACGGCCGTTCGGCGAGGCGACCACTACCTCGTGAACGGCCAGAAAGTCTGGATCTCGAGGGCCGAGCACTCCGACCTGCTGCTCCTGGCGGTCCGCACCGCACCGGTCGAGCAGGTCGCGAAGCGTAGCGACGGGCTGTCGATTCTCCTGGTGGATCTGCGCGAGGCCGTCGGCAAGGGCCTCACGATCCGGCCGATCCGCACGATGCTCAACCACGCCACGACGGAGCTCTTCCTGGACGATCTCGAGGTGCCGGTCGAGAACCTCGTCGGCGAGGAAGGGAAGGGCTTTCGCTACCTGCTCGACGGGCTCAACGCGGAGCGCATCCTGATCGCGGCCGAGTGCGTCGGCGACGGTCGCTGGTTCGTCGACCGCGCGTGTCGCTACGCGAAGGAGCGAGTCGTGTTCAAGCGTCCGATCGGCCAGAACCAGGGGGTGCAGTTCCCGATCGCCCGGGCGCACGTGGCCATCGAGGCCGCAGACCTCATGCGCGTTCGGGCGGCGCGCCTGTTCGACGCGGGGCACCCGTGCGGCGCCGAGTCGAACATGGCCAAGATGCTCGCGGCGGACGCGTCGTGGGAGGCGGCCAACGTGGCGCTCCAGACCCACGGCGGCTTCGGGTTCGCCGAGGAGTACGACGTCGAGCGCAAGTTCCGCGAGACGCGGCTGTACCAGGTGGCGCCGATCTCGACGAACCTGATCCTGTCCTACGTCGCGGAGCACGTCCTCGGGTTGCCACGGTCGTACTGAGTCGGAGACACACGCGAGGGGCGAACGATCATGCCGATCAAGCCGGGCTGGACGGGGCGCGTCTACGAGGACTTCGAGGTCGGTGACGTCTACCGGCACCCGCTCGGGCGGACCGTGCTGCCGGCCGACAACGTCTGGTTCACCCTCCTGACCCAGAACACCAACCCGATCCACTTCGACCGTGCCTACGCCGCGACGACGGAGTTCGGGCAGCCGCTGGTGGACTCCACGTTCACCCTCGCCCTGGTGACCGGCCAGTCGGTCACGGACATCTCCCAGCACGCCATGGCGAACCTTGGCTGGGACGAGGTTCGGCTGCCGAACCCTGTGTTCGAGGGCGACACGATCTACTCGCAGAGCGAGGTGCTCGAGATGCGCGAGTCACGCTCGCGCGCCAACGTCGGGATCGTGAAGGTCCGGTCGACCGGCTACAAACAGGACGGCACGGTGGTGATCACGTTCACCCGGACCTTCATGGTGTACCGGCGCGGCCACGTGCCGACGGGCGCCGGCAACCCGGGCCCGAAGGGCTAGCCTAGTAGCCCGTGGTAAAAGTCCTCCTGCGAAACCTCACGGGATCGCGATGGCGGTCGAGGTCGTGCCCCCGGTCACCCCATTCCAGTACATCGACTGGTCGGCGACGAAGGGGACGCCGTTGGTCGACTCCAGCGTGATCGAGAACCCAGTGTCGGCCAGCTCCGGCACCTCGAGGTTGACCCAGACCGTGATCCGGCTGGTGGGCGGCACGGTGTAGGTCTTCGCTACCGTCGTGCCATCCTCGCGGAAATAGGTCGCGGTCACCTGGGCGGCCGTCGTGGGGCTCGGGTTGGCCATGAGGACGAACGTCTGGAAGTCCGGCCCGAGGCCCACGGCGCCCTCCGCGAAGCCCCACTTCAGCCCAGCCGCCGTCACGCCCGGTGAGCTGTGCGCGAAATCCCAGGTCCCGGGCTGCGGCCCCGGCTTGTACATCAGCCGCTCGATCGCTACCGGGTGCGTCGAGCTCACGCGGGTGTAGAAGTCGGCGTTCGCCCCCACGCTCGTGTTCACGTAGACCTGCGCGCGACTCTGTGGCGGGACCACCAGGGCCTGGGTCGTCGTCCCGCCCGCCAGCCGCTGATACGTGAACGTCACGGTGGCGGCCTCCGCGTGCGGGTTGGCCGCCGTGAAGTAGGTGTCGAATCCGTTGTTGGTCGAGCCCTCCGCGAACAGCCAGGTTGTCGACGGCGTGGGGACGCCGGCGGAACCGTGCGCGCCGCGGTAACCGGGCGACCCGAAGTACTGCGCGCGGGCCGCCGCGATCGGTACGCCCGCCGTCACGACCATCCCGAACGAGGTGTTCACGAGCGATCCGCCGTTGACCGTGGCGGTCGGGATCGTCAGGCGCGTGTGTGCCGGGAGCGCGTAGGTTTGCACGAGCGCCAGCTGCGGCGGCTCGGGCAGGAACGTGACGATCGCGGTCGTAGGTGTCCCGGTATCGTTCGCGAGTAGGAGGAACGTGTCGAAGAAATCCACCGGGCCCGCGCCCAGGTCGACCAGCTTCTCGGATGCCTCGGCGATGTACCAGGTCGTGCTGGCCTGCCCGGCCGGGATGCGCAGCCCGTCCGTGAACGCGGGGGTGCCGGGCGCGCTGAAGTAGGTGGACTCCTCCACGACGAGTGGAACGCCCTTGGTCGACGTGACGGTTGACCCCACGGCCGTCGGGGCCGGGGGCGGCAGGCTCGAGACCGCGCCGGTCCGCGAGAGGAGGGGCCCCGCCACCGCGCCGATCGGGAGCGTGACGCGCGTGGTCGGTGGCACGCTCAACGTCGTGGCGGCCCGCGTTCCCGCCTCGGTCTGGAAGGCGAGGGTCACGTCGGCCGGCGTGCCGGTCGGGTTGAAGATCAACAGGAAGCTGTCGACGACACCCCCGAACGCGCCCTCCGACGTCCGGTAGGTGAGCACCCCCTGGGTGACCTCGATGGTGTAGGCAGACGCTCCCGTGCAGCCGTTGGCGTCGGTCGCCGTCGCGGTGACGGGGAAGCTGCCGAGCTGCTTCGGCTCACCCGCCAGCACGCCGCCCGAGAACGTCAGGCCAGCGGGCAGCACGCCGCCGAGGGTGAACGTGTAGGGTGCCTGGCCGCCCGTGGCCGAGAGGCTCGTGGTGGCGAAGACCGTCGTGGTGGTGCTCGTCGGGAGGGCGCTGGGCCCGACCGAGATCGTCGGGCAGGTGACGTCGTGCGGCACGCCCGGCGAGGTGCTGCTCAGGAAGTTCGTGTCGCCGCCGTAGGTTGCGGTCAGGGTCCGGGTGCCCAGCGTGTTGAGCGTGAGGCTGGCGCCGCCCGCCTCGACGGCCACCTGCAGGCTGTCCACGCCGTCGGTGATCGTGACCGTGCCGGTAGGCGTGCCGCTGCCGGGCGCCGGTACCCCCACCGTGAAGGTCGTCGTGACGTTGGTGCCGATCACCACGCCGATGGGGTCGGCGATCGGTCTGGCGTTGACCACCGTCAACGCGGTCTGGGTGGGTGCCTGGTTCACCGTCACCATCACCGCGGCGCTGTCGTTGCCGGCCTTCGGATCCGAGGTGGCCGTCGACACCCACGCCGTGTTCGTCGCGGTCCCGAGGCTGCCCGGGTTCGTCGTAACGGTCACGGTGACGACGCCGTTGGCTCCGGCGGCAAGCGCGCCGAGGGTGCAGGTGACGAGCGCGCCCGCGACCGTGCAGGTCGGCGACCCGGGGACCGTGGAGACGAGCGTGGCGCCGGGCGGGAGGGTGTCGGTGACGACCACCCCGGCCGCGTCGCTCGGCCCAGCGTTCGTGACGGTGAGCGTGTAGGCAAAGGTCTCGCCGATGACCACCGGGTTGGCGCCGGCCGTCTTGCCCATGGTCAGGTCGGCGCTGGGGGTGAGCACGTCGCTGTCGGTGGCGGTGTTGTTCGAGGGGTTCGGGTCGCCGAAGCCAGCGGGGCTCGTGACCGTGACCGTTGCCGTGTTGTCCAGCGTGCCGAGCGCGCTCGCGAGCACCGTGCCCGTCACGGTGTAGGTCGCACTCGACCCGGCCGGCAGCACGACGGCGTCGTTGATGTTGCCGTTGACCGGGCCGGCCGCGCACGTGGCGCCGCCGGCGGGCGCGCAGGTCCACTGGACGTTGGTCAGCACCGCCGGGAAGGTGTCGGCGACCGTGGCCTCCACGCTCTCGCCGCTTGCGACCGTGATCGTGTAGATGACCACCGCCCCGGGCACCGCGGTGAGCGAGCCGTCGGTCTTGGTCAGCACGACGTCGCCCCCTTCGTAGGCGCCGATGTCGCAGGAGGCGCTCTGCGGACGGGCCGTCCCGCGCTGGTCGACCTGGCCCACGCCCACGCCCACGACCGGCGTCAAGGCGCAGACCGCGTTGTTGCCGGCGTCGAACGCGTTGCTGCCGGCCTGCAGCGCGCGCGTGAAGGTTGGACCACCGTTATCCTGGAGCGGGCCGAGCTGCGGCGATGCGCTGGGCTGATCGTTGACGCCGACGAGCTGACAGCTGTTGTCGGTGTCGATGTTGTTCCCGTTCGACGTGATCGTGCCGACGCAGTCGCCGCCCGCCGTGTCATTCGCGACGATCGTGTTGGTCAGGACGAGGGTGCCGCTGAGATTCCGCAGGTTGCCGCCCGTGCCGTTGGCGCCGTTGTTGGCCACCGTGACGTTGACGAGGAACACGTCGTCGTCGGGGCCGGCCGCGCTAAAGATCCCGCCGCCATCGTCCTCCGTCGTGTTGCCGCTGATCGTCGAGTTCACCACCGTCAGCACGCCCGACACGTGAAGGATGCCGCCTCCGACGGCGCTGGAAAGGGCATGGTTCGTGTCGATCGTGCTCCGGGTGATGTCGATCTGGTCGTCGCTCTCTGAGTTGAACATCAGGCCTCCGCCACCGCTCCCGGAGCCCCCAGTGACCGTGTTGCCCGTGATCGTCGTCTGGTCGAGTGAGGTCGTCGAGCACGAAGAGGCCGCCCGCCAGGGCCTCGCCGTCGGGCGTGGGCGCGCTCACCTTGTTGCTGTCGAGCCGGCTGCTCTTGATGACGATGTCGTCCCAGGCCTCGATCCCGCCACCGGAGGCCAGGCCGTCGGCGGCGGTCGCCCGGGCCTCGTTGTT
>PVBE010647428.1_pt1 | contig 10299 bp, 5 predicted proteins | sample 1631181 | NCBI WGS metagenome assembly PVBE01 (sample SAMN08397723, study PRJNA350692) | Marine metagenome, whole genome shotgun sequencing project. | isolation source: water | place: Pacific Ocean | collected 2012-04 | reverse complement strand
CTCGACCAGCTGTACCGCCAATGGGTACTACTCGGGTAAGCTGACGCTGAAGCCTGGCAGAGGCGATGAGAAATACAATGTAAAAGAGGTGTTTCCCAGAAAGCCCGAAAAGGGCGAAAGCATCGGATCACCGATCTGCCACTGGTGCCAGAAGAACTTTCTCATCCTGCTGACCGACGGCTGGGGTTGGGGTGGTCCTTCCCACCCGCTGCGAGGCCGTTACTGCCCCGGCTGCTGGCACGGGATGATCAGTGTGGCCAAGGCGCTGAACGAAGTTGATCTGCGCCCGGATATAGATAACTTCAAGGGTGAGGAAGTCACGAACAATCTGGTTACCTACACCATCGGGTTTCACACCAGCCAGAACCTGCTCAGGAAGACCGCCGAAGCGGGGGGCGGCCTTTACCTGGAAGCCGACACCCCGGCCACGCTCAAGGCCGCCTTCGCCAAGATCGGCGAGGACATCGTGGCACATACCCGAGGTTCTTCGTCGGCTGCCTCGTTTAATACAGCCTCTTTAAAGGCCGGGGGCCTGATTTATCTGACCCGATTCGACACCGAGAACTGGACCGGCGACGTGATGGCTGCCCCCTATTCTTCAGCCGGTGTGGGTTCCCAGAAGTGGTCAGCTGCAAACAGGCTCGACAAAAGCAAATCACCTGGTTCGCGTACGTTGCTTACGTACAACAACTCGGACAAGGCTGACATGCTGTTGTGTCCGGGGGTTTCCGGCACGCTGCCCAAACATCATACACCCGAGCTCGGCGGTGTGCCGTTTCGCTGGAACAAGATTGCCGATCGTCAGCTCGGGGACCTGCTGGTCGGTGCCACGTCAAGCTCTGCAGGTCTTTATAGCTACGCAAAGAAGTGGGGCACTCAAGGTACCGCCCCCGGACAGTTTCGACTGGCCTTCGATATTGCGACGGACACCAAGGGTGATGTTTACGTAGCTGACTATAACAACCATCGGATACAGAAGTTCGATAAGGAAGGCGCTCTCCAAGGTGCGTGGGGAGAGTATGGTTTCCTAGACGAGAACCTGATTTACCCATCGGGTATAGCGATTGACTCCGAGCGCAACGTCTATGTCGCACAGCATACGTCGCACTCAATCAAGAAGTTCGACATGAATGGCAATTTCCTGATGACAATGGGTGGGTATCCCGACCTCTACTACCCGTTCGACGTGGCCGTAGATGCAGAACTGAACATTTACGTGGTCGAGTTGCAGAACCACCAGATCAAGGTGCTAGACAAGACAGGAAAGTTACTGCGCACCATGGGCCGTTACGGATCTGGAAACGGTCAGTTCAAGTATCCCAACCGTATCGCCATCGATGAGGATGACAACCTGTACGTCTCCGACTACCTCAATCATCGCGTACAGAAATTCGACTCTGCAGGAAATTTCCTCCGCACGTGGGGAAGCTACGGCACTGGAAACGGCCAGTTCCGATATCCCTATGGTATCGATACCGACAGTAAGGGAGACGTCTTTGTGGTGGAGTACGAAAACCGGGTGCAGCAATTCGATGCCGAAGGTGTTTTCAAAGCGAAGTTTGCCGATAAGACGGGCACAAAAGACGGTGAGCTGCGTTATCCGCGCGGAATTGCCGTCTATGACGGGAGTGGATGTGGCGGCTCGAGTTTCTATGTGGCTGATGCCTATAACCATCGGGTTCAGAAATTCGTCGCCAGTGCTGCCATGGCAGTCAATGTGAGCGTCGGTAAAGGCAGGCTCGATTACCTGCGGGGTGACCGTACACTAGAGGGTGGCTTATTCCGTAAACGCGACAGCCTGTTAGGCGACATCATCCACTCCTCTGCGGTGCACGTGGGCAAGCTGGATCTCAGGTGGCCGGCAGCTGGCAAGTTTCCGGGTGGTTCAGATTCTTATGCAGCATTTATTGCCGGCATACCAGCAAAACGCGGCGAGATGGTGTATGTGGGCGCCAACGATGGCATGCTGCACGGCTTCGACGCTAAAAACGGAGACGAACGGCTGGGGTATTTACCGGGTAACCTGTTCACCGATAGGTCCAGTGAGGGTTACCATTATCTGACTGACCACAAGTATGGCCATCGCTACTATGTAGACGCCACCCCGACGGTCTCAGAGGCTTTTATCAAGAGCAAGTTCGTATCGAAGAAGAGCTGGCGCACCGTGCTGGTGAGCGGCTTGGGTGCCGGTGGTCGCGGTGTGTTTGCGCTGGACGTGACGGACCCTAGAAAATTCAAGGAATCTGAGGCGAAGAAATTGGTGCTGTGGGAGTTCACCGACAAAGACGACCTGCAACTGGGTTACACCCTGGCGAGACCGACTGTCGCCTTGATGCCGAATGGGCGCTGGGCAGCGATTCTAGGCAACGGCTACAACAACAAAGACCCGTCCGGAGAGGCTGTATTGTTCATTCTCTTTCTGGACGGCGGTCTGGACGGCGAATGGAAGGAATGGGATGACTATGTCAAGATTCCAATCCGCGGCATCGGCGATGCTGCCAACCCCAATGGTCTTTCCACTCCAGCGATTGTGGATACCAACGGCGACAAGATCGCCGACCGGGCGTACGCCGGTGATATCCATGCCAACCTGTGGGTGTTTGACCTGAGCAACGAAAACCCAAAAAAATGGCACTCTAAAAAGCTTTTGGATACCATGCGCAGTCAGCCGATCACCGTCAAGCCTGAAGTCATACGCCATCCTGCGGTACCGACCGCTGGCAATGTTCCCAACATGCTCGTCTTTTTCGGTACCGGTCAGTACCTGGTGGCCGGTGACAACACGACCACCAACAGGCAAAGTTTTTATGCGGTGTGGGATCGGGGGGATACTAATCTCAGGCCAGACAAGCTGGTCAAGCAGGTTTTTGCGTCCAGCCCCAGGTCGAACGGCCGCGTCATCGAACGGAACCGCTGGAAAAAACTCAAGGTCAACTATAAGAACGTCGCTAAAGGAGACCGTTACGGATGGTACCTGGACCTGCCCGCGTCGGGTGAACGGGTGGTCACCGATGCTCGTATCCGGGGCAAATTGATCTATTTCAACACTCTGATTCCCGGCGATCCCAGGCCGTGTGCGACCGGTGGCACCGGCTGGTTGATGTCGGTGGAGGCGGTTACCGGTGACAGCCCGAGAACCCCAGCGTTCGATTTTGACGGCGACGGTAAGATCACCCCTGCCGGCGATAGCTGCCCCGGGTTTAAGTCCAAGCTGGGCTATGCAGGCGTTCAGTTCCAATCATCTGGCGGCGTGCCCACCGGCCTGGCCCTTATCGGGAACAAGCGGGTGACAGGGGGTACCGGAACAGATACCCCCGCCAGCCTAGCGGGGGGCACGGGTTCTGGCACTGGCACTGGCACGGGTACTGGCAGCGGCAGCGGCAGCGGCAGCGGCAGCGGCACTGGTTCTGGCAGCGGCGCTTCAAACAACGCTGACAATACACTGGAGGATATTCCAGGCGGCCCGACTGGCCGCTTGTCCTGGTCTCAGTTGTCTTACTGACCTGTGGCTCGGAACGGGGGGTTTCCAGCGACCGACTTCTAGTTAGCAGAAATCCGGTTGTCCGCGCAGGCACAGCACCCACAGTTGAATGGCGGTGCTGTCAGAAACGAGCCGTTGCCGACAACACTTAAGTTTTTTGCTGAGAGTGGTGGGCTTTGCCGTAGCGCTATGAAAAAACGAGTGTTCCTTTTGTTGGGTGGCCTCGGTTTGTTGTGTGGCGCGTCTACGGCCAAAGCCGTCGACCAGGTGATCATCCCGCAGGGCGGCGAGCGCTGGTCGATCGGTTCCACCGTGCAGATCGAGTGGCAGCTCGCTGATGCCGAGACGGTGGACCTCAAACTGGTCGCAGAAGACGATACGGAGTACGTCATCGTCGAGGCTATAGACAACAGCGGCCACTTCCAGTGGATTCTTGCTGATGACGTACCGGATGGTAGCAATCAGAGAATCGATGTCGTGCCGTTCGAGGGTGACACAGTATCGTCCGCTGCTCTAAGCATCCAGGCTCATGCGGAAGCTGAGACCTTCCACGGTAACCGTCAGGAATACGACGAGGATCTTTCCGACCGTGCCCGTGTCTATAGCCCAGCGGAGGGTGGGGTTCTCAGGCTCGGTGAGGATGGCATGGTCGTACTCGCATGGGACGACGTCGACAACTGGCTGCTGGATGAGGTCAACATCGAACTGCACGAGCACGGTGGCACGGTTCTGGATGACGACACACAGACAACCACGGCCAGCTACGACTGGCAGCTCGATAACGGCCAGTGTGAGGATACGGCCTGTTATTTCCGGATCAACTCGACCGGGGATTCGGACCGCGTGGTCACCAGCGGCTACTTCACTGTGGCCGGAGACGACGTCGAGATTACAGCTGCCGAAGCTGTGGACTGCGGCACTGACGCTGACCTCGAGGACAAGACCTTCGAGCCGGGTGGCGAGCTTATTGTCAACTGGACCGATGAGGCCGAGGCGTTGGGCCAGGATCTTCGCATCGAGCTCTACAAGGGCGGGCGCTATTACCTGTTGATCTCCGAGCGAGAGCTCGCCAGCGCCGGTAATGCCCTGAGCTGGACGATACCCTACACGGTGGTCGAAGGCGCCGATTACACAGCCAGGGTCAGCTCGCGTACAGATGGCACAGTCTTCGGCTTCAGCGACACCTTCCTGATTGATTCGCCGCGCGAGGAAGACGACCTGGTGACAATGGAGGTCAGCGACCCTGATGCGGAGACCGAATGGGAAGAGGTTGACGATGGTACGGTGACTATCGAGTGGCAGGACAACCAGAACAACGAGGATCTGTTGTTCACGGACCGGCCGGATGATGTGAAACTCGCGCTGTACAAGTCCGAGCGGCGATTCAAGACCATATTCAGTGCCAGCCTGACCAACAGTGAGGTGCTGTCCTATGCAAATCAGCCCGAGACCCATGACTGGAATCTACTGAACACGATTCCCTCGGGCGATGATTACAGCGTACGGGTGCTGTCGGCCGATGAGGATACCGGCGACGAGACCGACTATGCCCAGAGCAGTCCTTTTGCAATTTTGGCCGAAGGTCTATCCATCATTGACGCCACCGGTGATGAAAGTGCAGGCGATGCGACCTTTACGGTCATGCTTTCCCTAGAGCCTGAAGAGGAAGTGACCATCGATTACGCCAGCTCCGATGGTACTGCTACTGAAGGATCGGATTACACTGCCGTAACGGGTACGCTGACCTTTAATGAAGGCGTTACCACTCAGACCTTCACTGTGCCAGTGCTTGATGACAGTATTGGTGAAGCCAGCGAGAGCGTAATCCTGGTGCTGTCGGATCCAGACCCGGCCGATACGCCAATTGCTGACGGCACCGGGCGTCTCACCATCACCGACGATGACGGCGGGGCCGACACCGAATGTCCGCTGGCCGTGACGATGATCTGCCCCGAGGACACCGAAGATTGTCCCCAGGATGAGGATGAGGACGATGATGAAATTATCCTGATCGAGGACGACACCTCAGACGACTCGTCTTCCAGCTCCACCACCTCCACCAGTTCCTCCAGCTCCACTACTTCCACCAGTTCCTCAAGTACCAGCACTTCCACCTCTACGACCAGTTCCACCACTTCCTCGAGTACCAGCACTTCCACCTCTACGGCCAGCGCCGTTACTACCACTGAGACAGACAGTTCCGATACCTTGGCGACGGGCAGCAGTGGTAGCAGCGACACCGATACCGATACAGATACCGAATCGGTGTCAGCGACGTCTACCCTCGTAAAGTCGCACTGCCTGGTCTACGTCATCTACACCGATGGCACAGTCAAAGGTCGGTTCTGCCAGTAAATCGGACTTTTTGCCTCTCACATCCACCAATGTAGACCAGTTGTTAAATACATCAATGGACATTTAAGAGCCCCCTCAGCTGAGAGGTGTTGTCTGTGACGGGCTAGGGCAGGCGGGTGTAGATACGCAGGGCGTTGTCTGCCGCGATCTTCTGTACCACCTCTCTGGGCAGCAGCGAGAGGAATTTCCGCGTCGCTTTGAGCTTGGGCACGTTACCCTTGGCAAATTTCGTCCCCGGCCCATCTGTTCGAGTGCGCTCCTGACGGCACCGTCGTAGTCGGCGCTTCCGCCACGCCCACCGACCAGGTGGACATGGACGTCGATGAACTCAAGCGGCGGACCGGCTTCTGCCAGTGGCGCCTGAAACCCGCCTGCGAGGAGTGCGACCACCGACAGCGACCGGGCGATTCGGCTGAGGCCGCGGTTTTCCAGTGGGCAAAGGGGTTGGGGGGAACGGTCACCGATGATCCTGGACCGGCAAGCCTCCCGACCCTGGCAGTGATGATCCACAGCAGTATAAACCACTTTTTCTTTGGGTGATTGGTCGCACGGTGCGGTGAAGCTGCAGCCCGGTTGTGACCCGTCACCGGCATCGGCTAGTATTGGCGATATCAGTCAGAACTGCGGATGGAGACACCATGGCAGCCGAGTCGATGACCTCCAAAGAGCGCTTCCAGGCCGCATTGACCGGCCAGCCAGTCGACCGGCCGTGTTCTGCCAGCATCACCTCGGTGGTGAACTTCGAGCTGATGGACCTCGTCGGGGCCCACTTTCCCGAGGCCAATACCGACCCCGGACCTATGGCGGAACTTGCCGCGAGCGCCCATGATCTGATGGGTTTCGACAGCGTGATGCCGATCTTCGGCATCGCCCAGGAGGCGACAGCGCTCGGCTGTGTGGTCGACTTCAGCGACCCGGGCAACCTGCCCACCCCGCAGACCGCCCCGTGGGCCGACCGTGACGCCGAGATCCAGCTGCCGGATGGATACCCCGATTCTTTCCTGGAGGACAAGTACGTCAAGTGTACACTGGACGCGATCCGCCTTCTCAAGGAACACTTCGGCGACGAGGTCATGATCCTCGGCAAGGTGATGGGCCCCTGGACGCTCTCCTATCACGTCTACAATGTGCAGGAGTTCCTGATGGACACCATCGCTGACCCGGAGCGCGTGCGCAAGTCGCTCGACACGCTCTCCGAGGTGCCGATCCTGTTCGCCAAAGCACAGCTCGACGCCGGTGCCGACGCGATCGTCTGGGCAGACCACGCTACCGGCGACCTGATCCGCAACACCATGTACCGCGATTTTCTGCTCTGGCGGCACAAGGAACTGGTCCTGCAGGTGCCCTGCCCGGTAATCCTGCACTGCTGCGGGCGGTCGCTCGACCGCATCGAATATTTTCGGGAGACCGGTTTCGACATGTACCACTTCGAGTCGGCCAATGCGCCGGAGAAGATGGTCGCCGATGCCGAGGGCAAGATCCGTCTGGCCGGCAACATCAACAACCCCCAGGTATTGATGCAGCAGACCCCCGCCGAGGTGCGGGTCGAGGTCCAGCGGGCGATCGATGCCGGGGTCGACATCATCGCCCCGGAGTGCGCGGTGCCGCTGCAGACACCGGTCGAGAACCTCAAGACCATCGTCGAGGTGTGCAGGGAGAACCGACGCGATCACTAATCCGTCGGGTGTGGGATCTCTAGGAACCAACCCAGCCGATGTCGCCTAGAGCCGGGGCGTTCGCACCGGCTCTCCAGCTGTAGATCTGACCATGAACATCATCTTTCACTACGACGCCGGGCCCTGGCTTGAAGGCCAACTGCAGGCGCTGGCCGCAGATGGGCTGGCGGTCTCGGTTTGCACCGAAGCCGATGAGGCGCGCTTTCTGGCCCTGCTGCCGGAGACAGACGTGTTGTGGCACGTTCTCAAACCCCTCCATGCCGACCACATCCATGCGGCCCCCAGACTGCGGCTGATTCAGAAGATCGGAGTGGGGGTGAACACTATCGACCTCGCGGCCGCCCGGGCGAGGGGCATTCCCGTGTGCAACATGCCGGGCACCAACAGCCGGGCGGTGGCCGAGATGACGCTGGGCCTGATGCTGGCGGTCCTGCGCAAGCTGGGGGCCCTGGATCGCCAGCTCCGAAATTCCGGCCAGTGGCGATCGCCGCCCGCCTGGCAAGGCGATCTCGGAGAGCTTTGCGGCCGCACCGTTGGCCTGGTTGGGTTCGGCGCGGTACCACGCATCCTGGCGCCGATCCTTGCGGCGATGGGGGCCGAGGTGATCTATACCGGCCTGGGCGCCAAGCCGGATGTGCCGTATGCGTATCTTTCCAAAGCCGAGCTTCTAGAGTGTGCCGACATCGTCTCACTGCACATCCCGGAGACCGATCAGACCCGTCACTGGCTGGACTCTGATGCCATGGCTGCGATGAAACCCGGTGCGGTGCTAATCAACACGGCCCGCGGTGGGCTGGTCGAAGAATCTGCGCTGCTCGACGCCCTGCAGGGCGGGCACCTGGCGGGAGCAGGTCTGGATGTGTTTGCCGCCGAGCCGCTTGCTGCAGGTCATGCATTGCTGGTGCTCGACAACGTGATTACCGCCCCGCACGTCGCCTGGCTGACCCGCGAGACCCTCGAGCGCAGTCTGGCCTTTGCTCTAGAGAACGTCCGGCGTCTGGAAAGCGGCGAGCCGTTGCAGAACCAGGTCGCCTGAAGCAGATCAGGTAGGGCTGCGCCCGCCATTGGCGGCTCCGAACGGCTACTTGCCCATGAGCAATGTGATCGCGTGGGCGGTACTGCTGAAAGGGCTGCCGTCCATGTTGAGCCACACGAAGTTGCCAACGGCGATGTCTTGCTTGCCGTCGGCATCGTAGTCGGCCACCGCTACGGACGGGTGGTGACACAGGTGCTTTTCAATGGCGTGCTTGGTCCAGCCTCGAGCCGTACGCTCGACCCAGATGATCGAGTCGAGGTCTTTCTGCTGCCAGGCACTGTGTGACAGGTGCGGTAAGAAGGCCACCGCCACCACGTCCATGTCGCCATCGTTATCCATGTCGACAGCAACCGCGCGCTCGCAGCCATACAGTTGAGCGATGTGATGCGGCTCAAAGCGTAGCCCGCCCAGGTTTTCCAGCCACCAGATGCCGTGGTAAGGCTTCAGCTCGTAGTCGTCGAGGGCATCGCCATTTGAGAGTAGAACATCGGTATCGCCATCGTTGTCCATGTCCACTAGCTGCAGGCCGGAGTAGCCCCAGGCGGGATGCGGCGCGCGATGCAGCACCCTGGGCTCAAAGCTCAAGCCACCACGATTGAGGTAAGCGATCACCTGCTCGTGCTCCTGCGACAGAAGGGCCACAAAATCCGGGCGGTCGTCACCGTCGAGATCGGTGATCTCGGTGTGGATCCAGCCATCGCGGGCATCGAGCTCACGTCGCCGAAAACGAGGCTGCCGCCAATCGGTGGTCTGGTTTTCGAGCAGCATCAGAGTGCCTGGTCCGCGCCAGCCGAATGCTGCCACCACGAGATCCAGGTCGCCGTCAGCATCGAAGTCGGCGGCCCGCGCGTCGGCTACTCTACCGACCGACTCCAGTACCACGTGATGGTCGAAGCTGCCACTCGTGTTGGCGATCAGCAGTGCAACAGAACCCTTTTGGTGGTTGCTGGGATTCATGTCGCCGAGTGAGGCGATGACCACGTCCTGGCGTGCGTCACCGTTCATGTCGACAACCGCAGCGTGCACCGGATAGTTGATCTCGCGCTGGATCACGACGGGCTGGCGCTCGCCGGCAGCAAGGTCCGCCCTTAACATCGAGAGACTCCGAGAACGCATCTCGGATAAGAGCAGATCGGGGGTCGGCGCGCCGCTCAGTCGGGCAAAACTGACGTTAGCGCTGGCGGGGATGCGCATGTCCGCACCGAAGGCGAGCGGGGTCGAACTCTCGGCCGCAAAAGAAAGGCGCGTGCTGAGCGCAGGGGTTGGCGCGACCCAGTCGAGTTTTTCGGGCGACTCGCGTAGGTAATAAGCGGTGGCAAGGGTTAGTTGCGATGGCGTCAGCTTGCTGTCGGGTACGTCCGCCATGGTTTCGATCACGCCGGACCAGCGCGTTCTGGGCAATGTGTCCGGTGGCGGAAACAGATGGCAGGTTGAGCACATCTGCTCGACTTGCCGGCGGTGCTGGTCGGTCCACTCGGCAGGCGCTTCAGAATCACCCAGCAGTAAAGTGCTCACACCAATCGAGGCGGCGGCGAACCCCCAAAGCCACACGTCGGGCGAACCCTTGGGCTTACCCTCGCTCATGTTCGTGACACGGGCCGCCGGCAAGGCTTCATCATTTCCATAGATCGGGCGATGCTCCGGAAGCCATCATTGATGCCCGCCGTGGGCGGTAACAATCTTTGGCGGGGTAGCGACGTCATCGTTACATCGCCCTGTTGAGCTGATCGTAGGCCATTGTAGCGTCGTTT
>PVBE012622900.1_pt1 | contig 10300 bp, 17 predicted proteins | sample 1631181 | NCBI WGS metagenome assembly PVBE01 (sample SAMN08397723, study PRJNA350692) | Marine metagenome, whole genome shotgun sequencing project. | isolation source: water | place: Pacific Ocean | collected 2012-04 | reverse complement strand
GTCCAATCGAATACGGGGAAAAATATGTGGGATATAACGGTCGCGATAGATACCGAAACGGAATTGATTCGTCCTGGCTTACTCGCTCCGCGTCTTGTTTGCTTAACGTGGTGCTTTGAATCTGTGTCAGCAGGGACGCTCTCAGGTATCGAAAAAACACCCGACGCCCTTGATGCAACGATAGGCAAGTGGTTAGAAGCAGCAGCCCATTACGACAAAGCCGTTCGCATTGTGGGACATAACATTGCTTTCGACATGGCTGTTCTAGCAAACTATAGACCCCAGTGGCTCCCGCTTATCTTTAAAGCCTACACCAGAGGCAACATTGACGACACAAAAATTAGGCAACAACTCTTGGACATTGCTGACGGTTCTTTTTGGAAGAATAAAAAACGAGGCAAGTATTCATTAAAGGCGTTAGCCGAAAAATATTTAAACACCGAACTCGACAAGGGCGAGGACACTTGGCGCTTAAGGTATAGCGAACTTTTAAACGTAGACTTGGACAATTGGCCCGAAGACGCAAAAGAGTACGCGATCAAAGACGCCGAATCAACGCACGATGTTTTCTGCTGTCAAGGCAAGGTCACGAACTCGAAGGAGCAAACCGCGAATGCTTGGGCGCTCCATCTCATGAGTTGCTGGGGAGTTGTTACCGATAAAGAACGTGTTGATGTCTTTACGCAAGAAGCAAAAGACTCGATGGCAGTTTTAAAAGAAAAACTCTCGCGGTCGGGATTAATGAGAGTAGACGGTACAAAAAATCTCGCGGCCATAAGGGACAGAGTAGTTAAGAAAAGCAAGGGTTCGTCTATTAAACGGACAAACAAAGGCAACGTCGCCACTGATGAGGACGCGCTAAAAGCCACGGGCGACAAAGAACTTTTGATGCTAGTGGACTTTTCAAAAGCCCAAAAACTTGATTCGGTTTGGTCGCGATACTTGGAGCAAGGCACTAACATGGCCACACCCATCCAGGCATCTTTTCACTGTCTGGTGGAGAGCGGGAGAACCAGTTGCTCCAAACCCAATCTCCAGAACCCGCATAGGGCTACCGGTTTGCGCGAGTGTTTTGTTCCTCGCAAGGGTTACCTCTTCGCCGCTTGTGATTACTCAACTCTAGAACTCTGTACGCTTGCTCAAGTCAACACTTGGCTATTCCAAGACTGCAACATGGCAAACAAGCTACGCGACGGAGCCGATCTTCATTTACACTTTGCTTCCGTACTGCTGGGGATGCCCTACGACGAAGCCCTGGAGCGTTTAAGGAATAGAGATCCCGAGGTTAAACGGACAAGGCAGATGGCAAAGGTGGCGAACTTTGGCTACCCTGGCGGCATGGGGGCGGAAGCATTTCGTTCTTACGCAAAAGGCTACGGCCTTAAAATAGACGAGCCCACCGCAAAAGGTTTACGCGACAATTGGTTTAAAACTTGGCCAGAGATGGAGCGATATTTTAAATTCGTTGGTCAGCAAATTCAGGGGCACGGGTTCTCTGGAAGCATAAAACAATTTATGACAGACAGGGTAAGAGGCGACGTTTCGTTCACGCAAGCTTGTAACAGCTACTTTCAGGGGCTAGCAGCCGACGGAGCAAAAGAAGCGCTCTTTAGAGTTTCAGAGAAGTGCTATATAGACCCTAAATCGGTCCTATATGGCTCCAGGCCGGTTATGTTTATCCACGATGAAATCATTCTGGAAACACCGGAGCAAAACGCTCCCCAAGCCGCCGACGAATTGGCGCGGGTTATGCGAGAGGCGATGCAGGTTTTTACGCCCGACGTACCTATCAAAACCGATGTTGCCTTGATGGATCGTTGGTACAAAGACGCGGAAGAGGTAAGAGGGCCGGACGGGCGATTAAAAGCTTGGCATCCCCGCATATAATGAGGATTTTCGTTCTTTTATACTCACATATTGCAGAAAATAATAAAATAACTGCAAATAATGAGTTTTCTTTATTGCGTAAAATGCTAATGTTCAGCATGACGCACCTTTCAATAGATCCCGGCACAAAAGAAATGGGATGGGCACTCTGGGAAGACAACGAACTCTCCATTTGCGGCCTTGCGAGAGGAAAAAACTGGGCCGAAACGGTGCAAGCGCTTCCAAAATTTACGATTCGCAAATTAATAATCGAAGACCAGCAAATTTATAAACGAAGCCCCATTAATGCCCATTCACTTCTTGCCGTTGCGCGAGTTGTGGGCGCTGTTTTGGCTTATTATAATTTTCCGACCTTCGATCTCGTCTCTCCAGCCAAGTGGAAGGGACAATTGCCGAAGGATGTGTGTAACCGCAGAACGTTGTCTAAGTTAACAGAGAGCGAATTGCGACAGTTAGAGATAGCACCATGTCCTCCGTCATTAAAACACAATCTCATTGACGCCGTTGGGATTGGGTTGTGGGCTACCAAAAGGCGTCGATAGGAGTTGTTATGCAAAAGAAAAAACCGCCAGGGCGTCCAACTAACGAGGTCGCCTTTAATAACATGCTTGCCATGCTTAAACGTAAACGCGGCGCAACCATTCCCCAGATTGAAGAGAGGCTCGCTCTTCCTAAAAGAACGATCTATCACTATTTAAAAAGAGCAAAGACTCAAGGGCATCGGGTTGTAAAACTGGGCTCCGAAAACTCTGCCCCGTTTTGCGTGATTTGATTATTAGTGGGAGGTGCAGGCCAGAGGTTAGGTCTCTTAGGGCCTAACCGTGGTTGCGTAAGCGTAGGCTGCATCTGAATCGGGGAAGCCGGGAGCCTCGACTATTTCTTTTTTTAAAACCTATTTATTGCAATTTGTGTATAAATGTTTTAGTGTCGGGAGAACTTTTAATAACTTAGGGGAAAATTTTAATGAGCAATAAGAAATCAGGCGGCGGAATTTTGGTTCCGTTGGGAGTGAGTTTATTTTTTGGGCATGTCGTTTTGGCGGACAGCGGTTATCAACAAATCTGTATCGCCCAGAGCGATGATGTGGTCCATTGCGTGCCTACGTCTAGCGTTGAGCAATACTTGTCAAGTGCGGGGATTTACGGGTTAGACGTCCCAGAAACAGAAGACGCCCCACCCGACCAAGTGCCCGCTCTTTTAATTTGTGGCGGCGGGTCTTACCACCCTATAGGGCTAGACCCTCGCGAAGTGGATTACAACGAGGGGCGAGATTATTTAAGCACTTTCCCCGCAAGGTGCAGACCTCCCAGGATACCGAAAAACATTCAGAAATTTTACGGCCCGTCAGACGGAAACGGTGGTGAGTTTTGTAACGGCAGGACCAGCCCTGACAATTGTAAGGACTGCTGCTTGGGCGTCGCTGGCGCTCAAACCGCGATGGTGGCAGCGGCGGGGAAGCTCTACAGGGGAACAAAACCACCGCCACAAGGGTTATTGATGGACGCTGGTATCGAACTAATAGCTTACGGTTTAATCTGGTTAAATCGGGGCAACTGCAATGACAATTGCGAAATCTCTTACGCAAGAGAAGAAAGAGTAAGACAATGAACGACAATTTTATAACAACGTTGTGCGCAGCTTTTGGACCTACCTTAATGGTGATTGGCTTAAGCAAAACCACTGGCACCCCGGCTGATATGATTATCGCGGGAGCTGGAGCTGTGGCTACGTCCCACGCTCTTTTGAAAAGTCTTATACATAGAAAGTTTATGGCTTTTTCGGAAACAGAAGAATAAATGTACTTTTAAATGATTTTTTATGGGTCCTTTTAAAATAGTTCTTGCAAAGTTTGCAATCGACCAATATAATAAAACCTGTAAGAAAACTTTTAAACTCCATAGGGGAAAACAAATGCAAGGTTTGATGTCAATTGAGAAAAGTGTAACATTCAACGAAATCGCGTCAGTACCGGTCCCAGAAGCAAAGGGACGCTATATGCCGGTAAGTAACGCCGACTTAAGCCGAATTGTGATTGATTCAGTAAAGAGTGCTTACTCTTTGAAGGACGATGATTTGCAGATCGGGTTCGGCCTATCACAAAAAGATCAACAGATGTTCGGGTCGATTGTGGTAAAGCAGGAAGCCCTACTTGACCGCGATTTCCAGAGCAGCATGATGTTCTGCTTTCGTAACAGCTACAACAAATCTTTATCGGTTGCGTTGGCGGCTGGGGCGAATTGCTGGGTTTGCGACAACGGCCAAATCAGTGGCGACGTAACAGAGCTTCGCAAGCATACTCTTAACGTGTGGAACGACCTGGAAAATCTGGTTACCCGTTGCGTCGAAAGCGGTCAGGGCAGCTTCGACAGAGCAATGTACCACGCAAAGCAGTTAAACCGTGTGGAGCTTGACGAGCGACGTATGGCAGAGCTTACAGGGTATGCCCGCTTCCAAGGCGTGTTGATGCCACAGCAGGAGTCGATCGTACTTGAGGAGATCCGCAACCCAAGCCACGAAGAACACGCCCTCGAATCTGCTTGGGGATTGTACAACGCATTCACCCAAGGTCTGAAGCGCGGACCTGCCGGTGATTACATGGCCCGTCACCGCAAAGCACAAGACTTCTTCGAAGCCGAATTTGCATTGGCGGCATAGGTGCCTCGGGGTCCTTGTCCTACACCGAAATCGTAGAAAATCGGTGTAGGACAAAAAACCTCTTTATTTATAAAATGGCTCGTCTTTTTATCTTGCAAAGTTTGCAATAATGGGTTAAGATAAAAGGGTAACAACCACGGAGAACAATATGGCAATCGTCGAGACTTTTAAGCAGGCAATGGACACAGCCGAAAAAAGACGGGCGCAATCATATTGGCTTCCAGCGTCAGGCGGTACGGAAAAACCGTTTACAACCAAAACCGGACATCGCGTCCAATACATGTGGCAGCCTCTTACGGGCAAGCACGCATACCTTAATCTAGACAATGATGTTTTTATTAAGGACGAGGATTTAAATCTTTTTGGATTAGGAGCTGCGTGATGGCAGACAATTCAGATCAAGAACGCAATTGGGACGAAATGGGCGACCTTTTTACCCCAGAACAAGAAAAACCTACCGCGGAACGAAGTTGGACCGATCCAGATTCTAGAAATTGGCCCAGGCCCGAAAACGTTAGAAGGTGGATAGAGGCAAACCGTCGGCAAAAATGTAAAGAACATCTAAACTGCATGGTCCGAATGCGCATGAGCGATAACTACAATCAGGGTGATTTTCACGACCCAGCACCAGACTGGCTCCTAGAGCACTGGAACCTGACAAAGCCAGAGGACATCCCTGTAGACGGGATGGACACGTCAGCAAATTACTACGCTGAAGACAGGGATGAGGACGTGGTCCCGGCAGTTCTTTGGGATATAGCTGAGAAGGTGGCCCGTGTATATTACAACGAAGCCCCGCTGATTTACCCGTTTATTCGTAAGATCCGAATCATAGGCTGCCAAGCACGTAACAACCACATCACGGTTCTTGCGCCCGGATGGTCCAGCTTACTTGACGAGGACGAAACGACCCGGACACCTAAAAATTTAGCCTTTGGACGGGAGTTTGATGCTGCCAATAAAGCACTCCGCCAACTTGCTTCTCAGTTTGGTTTTGGGGAAGACGACGAGCCAGGGCGTTGGCTGGCGAACAAAAAAGGCTGCCGGGTTATTTTTAACATGGCGGGCGGTCGGGGCTTTTCCGTCTCACAAGAAGTGTACATTCGGCAAGATTAATTTGTAAACTGTTTACCCTTTTATCTTGCAAAGTGTGCAACAATGGGTTAAGATAAAAGGGTAACAACAACCACGGAGAATTTGATGCGCTGGGATAGCAAGACGAAAGCCTTTTTAAACCATAAAGTAATTGAGGGCCGTAAAAAGGACCACGGCGAAATGGAGCCCAGTTCAAATAAGCCCGTCTCTAAAGTAGGCGCGACACAAATGGTCTGCGATAACATGCCAGAGTACACGGAGCCAGAGCCCCCAACCAAGAGCAAGCCTTTTATGGATTTTAGAAATTCGCAGGTTGAGGCTCTATGGGCTTGGGTGTCGAATACGAAGCGCCTCCATGACCGCATGAACGACGCGCCTACCGTTTTTAAAGCATTTCTTAAAATGCGACACAAGTTTCGCGACGATCAGTTCTTTTACATGCTCGACATGATCCGCGACCGGCAGGACCAGGAGATGGGGCGATGAAAAAAGCCACTCCCCCTCGTTGGATGAGCCGCAACCAATACCAGATCTTGGCAAAGCTTGTTTGCATGCACTTTTGGGACGACGACCGGGAAGAGCGTTTTTACAACGACCTCCCGACCCAGACAGAGTTTCCCCCACTAACCCGATGCCCGGTTGATTCGGATTGGTATCGTACGCCGTGGTGCGGGGCATTTCGTGTTAGCGATGTCTTAGAAGGTCTAGTGCATCAACCAATCCGCAACAATATGGCAATCAAGGGCTTGGAGGAGAGAGGGCTTATAAAAGAATTTACTGCTCATATAAAAGTCGGCAACCTAACGATGCCTCGACCGTATGTAATGATGACTGATAAGACCTACGAATGGGCGGACGCCCGTTGGGAGTTGCCTGGATTCGGCGAGCAGTGTGAATTGACCGGGTTTTGGATCCCTGACGGCATGCACCCAAAGTGCCCAGACCTGACAAAAGTTAAAAAACACGCCCAAGCCTGGAAGCGATTTGACGCACTGGTTAAAGAGAAAAGCCGCCTAAAAGCTGCCGGTATCGATTACAGACAACAAGAAGAGGGACCTTCTTTGTTCCAGCAAATGCTTTTTCGAGAATTTCCGTACAACCCAAGACCTTGAACAATCGGGAGAGAATAGTGAATTTACAAAATGTGATAAATCTGGCGTTCCCAATTAACATAACCAAGACGCAGGCAAAAATACTTTTGCACCGTGAACCGGAATTGATTTGGGGATGTTTAACGGAAGACAACCCAAACTATAAGCAACATGAGTTTTGGACAACTTATAACACGTTAAAAGAACAACTTGAGGCGGGTTTTCTAAACGACAAAGTATTCCGCCACAAGAAACTTCTAACGGCTATTCTTAACGAAATGACCAGCAAGTGTACTGCGCTGGATGATTTGATTCCAGATAAAGGCGCTCCCTGGGATAATCGAAAGTTCGGTAAGTGGTCGCGTTGCGCCAGTGACCTAAACCGAAAATTCCAACTTGTCGGATTAAACATTTCACCCATCACAGATCTCTAGGAGAGAATCATGGAATTATTAAAACCAGAACACTTGGCACAAGCCCAAACCGTAACCGACGAAAGCATCGCATTAGCAGCACAGTGTGAGCAGGTCGTTATACAAAACGAGGCACAGTACACAGAGGCTGCCGATATTTTAATGGAGATAAAGACTCGCGCAAAAGCCGTGGAGACAACCCGAACAAACATTACCAAGCCACTGCTTACGGCTAAGAGGGAGATTGACAAACTTTTTAAAGCACCCGCCCAGCACTTTAAAAAAGCCGAGACGGGTATCAAAATGGGAATGCTGGCCTATAAACGGGAGATGGAAGAGAAAGCCCGTAGGCTTGAAGAAGAGGCCCGTGCCTTAGCACAAAAAGAAGACGCGACGGTTACCGAGGTTCGCGAGGCTTTAATACAAGCCACCACCGAAACCGAAGCGCCCAAAGTTTCAGGCATCGTAACCCGCAAGGTTATGCGCTTCCAAATCGAGGACGAAAGCAAATTACCACGGGAATTTTTAAAGCCCGACGAAGCAAAAATAAAAGCAGCCGTAAAAGCAGGAATCGCCGTTAATGGTGTTCATGTTTGGCAAGAAGAAGAAATTTCAGCCAGGAGCAAATGATGGCCGGGTGTTATGTAGAAAATTGTGAAAACGAGGACGACGGCGTGGACGGGAAATGCCTTTTCCACTCAGAGGCCGAAATCGATGACGCCGCAGATTTTTTTGACCACCTACTGAGCATGGACGGGGTTTCGCCCGCGATTGTGGCAGTAACGGAGGATGACAATGACGCCCCAGATTAATGAACCTTACAGGCCCCACAAAAACGAATCTGAGTTTTACCGGGCCCCTAAAATCCTGGACAAGCTCGCAGATGCCCTTACAAACGACGCAAAGGTGAGGTCTGTATATCTAAATGAAAGCGCACGGGGAGTGCCTTATATCTCATTTACGGCCCGTGTGGGGAATGAAAAAATGCTGTTCTCCGCCTGCTGGTTTGCCAGTAACCCTGAAAGAAGTTTTCGAGGGTTTAAGCTGTTTTGGAAGCCCTATTTTAATGAACTCGAAGACCAGGAAAAAAGAAAATTTCCAGTCGTTGCGGTAGGGGAACCGACCGAACAAATAAACAAAGCAATGAGAAATTTGATAAAGTTTATTAAAGAAACCAAATCATAAGCAATTACCCGTTCGGGTTAGACAACAAACTAAATAGCCGATAGCATTTCCGTGGGGGGCTCTTCGGGGCCAAAATTGGAGGGAAAAATGTTACAACCTAGAACGGCTGTGCCTTACAGTCAATGCGGCGAACCGTCGAGGGGCGCTAGCGTCATCACGGTCACCATCTACGCTTCTACACTGGAACAGTTGGAAGAGAGATTTATTCAAGCAAACGTTGATCGAATCATTGGCGATGTCTCAACGGAAAATTTAAACGGTCGTTGGATCCGTCGCTGGAAAGAAGACAGACCAACGCTTGCCGATGTCTTTAGCTTGCACTCGTGGCGCAATCCTCGAAAGAAGCAAGCCAGTTAATTTTCACCACCATTGGTCAAGTAACGTGTAGGTGAAAGTTTTAAAACCGGCGATGGATATTTGTTTTCGGCAGATGTCCATAAACTCTTCGAAGTCAATTTCTCTTTGAAAGACTTGGCAGCCCGCACTCCATCTATCGATGCGGGTAGAGACTTTTCCAGATTTGTGAATATTGATTCCGAAGAAGCCGGTTTCTTTTTTGCCCCACCGATCTGGGGTGGAGTCCCTGTTAGGATCTCGCCAGACGGTCACCTCGTTCACTTGAGTTAGTGCTTCGTATCGCCCTTGATGCTTTCCAATTTCATACGCACCTCGATACTGCCCAGGACAAAGAACCGCCGTGCCTTTTGTGTTCATGGGGTTCTCAAGCCAATACTGGCCAGGATCCACAGTAGCGCTCCAAAGATGCCCGCGCCAACACCCATCCCACATATAAATGACACCCAAAGCATCGTTGAAAGAGTTTGACGTGGTGTCTTTGCTTCTGATGCCGAAGATGTTGAGGTCATAGTCATTTTTCGGATTCCGAAAAACCTTATGGCCGAGAGATTCCATGTGAGCAAGAGTTGGCGGAAGCATTACCATTCTATTTTTAACCCCGCCATCGCCTGCCAGTTCGCAGACGTGTCCACGCCCGCACTGGCAAACAAAGCCACATTTTCATGAACTCTAGTGCTAAGAGTAGCGTCAAGCTTGCCGATATCCCCAGCAATGCCAGCGCCAATCTCAAGCAGTCCCGAACCTGCCGCCATTTTCGACGCCGCATTTGCCCCAGCGAACGCCGCATCGATTAACCCTTCGACTCGGGGGCCTCCGGCTTTTTTGCCAGTTCCCTCGCCGCCTGCACCTGCGCCGCCCCAATTGCTTCTTTTCCTTTTAACAAACTGCGGCCAGCAGTATAAGAAGCACCGCAAACAACGCTAAGAACAGCACCGACCGCTTGAGCAATTTGGTTATCTCCCGCAGACGCGATTACAACGCGTCCAATCATTCCCACAATGCTCAACCAGAATTCTGATGACTTGAAACCACTTTTTCCCATTTTAATCCCCTATCTTTGCGGCAAGTGCTTTAGCAGCACCACGAGCCTCAGCAGCCCGTTCTAATGCTTCGTCTTTTAAAGCGTCACGAATTTCAAAAGCCGTAGCCCCTGTCTTTGTCGTGACTCGGTTAATATTGTCAGTGATAGTCTCGATACGAGTAATTTTCTCGTGAGCGGTATCCATTCGCTCATTTATTCGTTCAAGCGTTTGACCAGTAGCCGCGAGGCATTCTGTCATGGACCCCATCTGGTTCGCCATCTCAGTTTGATTAAGATCTATTTGAACAGAGCCCTTGCCGTTCTTATTAAATTTTTGATCGACAAGTTTTTCGATGATTTTTATGAGGCCCATAAGACAAGCAAACATCGCTCCGGCTTCAACCATCCCCGATTCCATGTCAATCACCTGCCTCAAGCTCAGCCACGCGGGTGGTAAGCTCCTGCACTGCCTTCACCAAGACCGCCGTGAGGTGTGAATAAGACAGAGACTTTCCGCCAGTCGGCACGTTGAATCGTGCTTTTTCTTCACGGGCAGGATCAATCTCTTCGCCGTATTCAGTCAACTTTGCAGGTTT
>PVBE011822115.1_pt1 | contig 10300 bp, 20 predicted proteins | sample 1631181 | NCBI WGS metagenome assembly PVBE01 (sample SAMN08397723, study PRJNA350692) | Marine metagenome, whole genome shotgun sequencing project. | isolation source: water | place: Pacific Ocean | collected 2012-04 | reverse complement strand
CTTTTGCTTGGGGTAAAGTGTTTTGCTCATTTTAATATCTAGTCAATTCGGGCCTCGGTCAACTCATGATCGCCACCGTCTTCATCGGTCACCCAGATGTGAGCGCCCACTACCTTCTCGACCACACCCCAACGACCACCGTCAAAGGTGATTTCCTGATTGGTCTTGTATAATTGTTGGGGCGTAAGGTCATTGCGGTCAACGTAGTGGGGTAGCTCTGGATGCCACATGGGGCTTGGCAGTTTAATATATCTCTCAGGCATGGTGCTAGTATAGGGCGGATGGTTTCAATTGTAAAGAACATTATGGCATTTATTAAGGGGGTCGCCGCTCAGGTGTTTCATTAGGACTAGCTATACCTGTCGTGGGTTCTCCCCACGCACCATGCCTGAGCGGCGAAGAAGGTTACGATAGAAATTCAATCAGGGCGAGCCCCGCGTGGATCAGGAGAAAGGTTCCAACGAACGCGGACATCGTCAACACAAGAGTCTCGTAAAGTGATAATTCTTTTTTCACGTTAAAGGGCGTTGTCGAATTCGACCTTCTCGGTGACCTGTCCGATCCGGCAGTTGAACGCGAAGTCCAGTTCGCCGTTCTCTTCTGCCTCGGTGAGAAGCGAGAGGATCTCACGGGCCTGAGTTTCTTTCTCGGTGTTGATGATCAAGGTTGCGGTGTCCATGGTTCGGGGGGTTATAGTTTTCTAAGCAGATAGCGGATGGATTTGATCCTTCGGTGGAGGTCGTCCTTTAAAACGGGGCTGATGTGTATGTCGGTTACACGGAGTTTTATGTGGTTAAGTTCTTCGTCAATGAGAAGCAAGGTTGCCTTCCTTTTGAGGGAGGGGAACATCTTACGCACATCAATGATTTTACTCGTGGAGAAATTATACACATTTCTAACAGAATGTCCAATCGTTTTAATCATGCGCTTTTACTCCATGTTGCAGGGTTCAGGGTGCAGGTTGCGGTCGATCTCCTTGTCGAGCATCTCGTTAATGAACTCAAGGTCAGGCACCTCAAGTGGAGATTGGGACAGGGAACGAGGAGGGTGTGCCTCGATCAACGAGGCGATGTGTTCGCCAAGTTTGTAATATTCAGGTGATCCTTTTTTCATGCTAGCTGTTGTCTTGGTGGGGGCAGCCATGGATACGGTGCTTGGTATTGAAGTGATCACGCACCGTATGGGGTGGGAGTGTGTTGCCACATTTATAGCAGACAACTCCTGTTACGATGGCGTTGGGGTCGAGGTCGGGTTCATCCCACACCGTGTGTGCGCGGTCCCGTCGGAGGATGAGAAACAGGACGAGGGGGACAAGGATGATGAAGATGAGTTCAGTCATTGGTGTAGTGTTATTGTGATTTTTGTTTTTTTAGTTTAGCTTCGGCGTCGGCAAATTCTGCTCGCTCTTCTGGCGTCGGCAAGAAATGACCGACGCTCACATCTTCCATCTTTGAACCGGACCAGTTGATCCAGAATGGATCGGCCCCGCCTACAAGATCGACCACTTCGATACACGGTTCATCCCACTCTTTCTCCCAGCCCTCTTCGATGCGAAGCATGAAGCCTCCATCGACAGTAGCATTGTGGATATGTGCGATGATCTCTTCGATCCTCGGGGTCAGTTCTTGGGCGAGTTTCTTTTTCATTATCTTTTTCCTAGTGTGATGGGGATGCGTTCCCCGAAGTGAAACTTTCTTGTCCCGATATCCTTGGGCTTGTGGTAGCCGTAGTCGAGCCAGAGCACGGGGTAGTCAGGAGCAGTGAGGGTCTTCCAATGCTTCAGGGTGCAGTGTCCATCAGTCAGGAAGACCAGACCATCCACCCATGGGGCATTCTCCTCGACCCACTCAAAGGCAGGGGCGAAGCGGGTTCCCCCTCCACCGCCGAGGAAGTCGGGCAAGGCACCCCCAGCGTAGACCGTAGTGGTCTCGTGGACGCTCGTATCGATCGGGATAACATGGACTGCCTTGGGGTTAAACTCATCGAGCACCTCCTGAATCTTGACGATCATCTCGGGAATCCGGTTGATGTTAGAGCCGGAGGTATCGACTGCGAATGCCAGTTCCGCCGCCGCCATGCTTCCACGGGCGCGGCGAACGATGCCTCTTCGATCATAGGACCGAAGGCAGAACGGGCGGTTGAGTCCAGCTTCGTCACGATTCGTGAACCAGCTTCGGAGATGTTCGTCCCATGGCACGGGGTCGGATATACGGGCGAGGTCACGGTCCACCTTGGACCCAGCACCAGAACCCAGCACTCCCTTGACCTCGTTCAAGCGATCCTCAAATGTGGCCTTCTTGGTAGCCTCTTCGTTGGCGGCATCAAACTCCTCGATGGTCTCGCCCTCGTCCAGTTCAGGCTCTCTGAAATCGTCATGTCCTCCCCCGAACTCGCCGGAGGTAGCGGGGGCATCCTTGTCCTTGTCGCCCTTCCCGCCCTTGCCGTCCTTGGCCTTGCCGTCCTCCTCATCCGCCTTACCGGAGGGAGCGGGGGTGGCCTTGCCATCCTTGTCCTCGTCGCCCTTGTCACCCTCGCCGCCCTTGCCACCACTGGCACGGGCCATTGCGTTGCCGATCTCGATCGGGGGGACAGGGAATTTCCTGAGCAGCTTTTCGACCAACTGCTCGGACGAGAGATCTTCTCGATCCTTATCGTAAAGTTTTTTTATGTTGATAAAGCACCCGTCAATCGGGGTCATTATATCGTAGGGGTGGACCCCTCTCCTCCGCATCTCCAGCTTGGCAGCCTCGTTCTCCTCAACCAACTCGATGTTGATGATCAGGTCACCCGCAGTATTGCAAGCGTCCCAAGTCTTCTCCTTGGAGAGGAATGGAACGTAGATCCTCGCGCCATTGAACGGGCGGAAACGGGCAACGTGATTGTAGTTGATGTGCTTGTTCTCATGCCCAACAACATACGCGGCCTCGGAAGGCTTGCGCTTGTTGATATTCTCTAGGTTGTAAAAACCGTAGCGTCCATCAGTCTGGCCGAGTTCTGTGGCGGTTGTCGCCTTGAGTCCCCTCAAGCAGGGACGATACGTTAGGCCGCCGAAGCGGGACAGATCGCGAACACCGACCTCAAGGGGGGTCATTCCCCTTGGGTCGATTTCAATGAATGGCGATCTCAGCATGGTTGTATTATAGGAAATGTTTTAACAGGCGACAAGAACTATTTGGAATCATTTATCACAGTCCTGCGGCGGCCATTCGGTCCTCCAGAACCTCGTGAACCTTGGTGAACTTCTTAGCTTTCTCCTTCCGCTCGGCGGGGTCGAGGTCAACAACGTCGAGTCCCTCGACCAGACTCGCCACAGTATTCGCGGCGGTCTCCAGTTCGGGGAGGTCGAGGAAGTTCTTCGTCCTCACCTCGGAGACGAGTTCCTTGAGAGCGGTGAACTTCTCGGCGCGGAGCCGAGCCTTCTTGCCGGACGGGGTCTTGCCGTCGGCGGCTTCAAGTCGCTCGATGCATTCCGCAACTCCGTTGAGCATGGTCTCCACCGGACGGTAGTGAGCCTCAAGTAGCTTGCGCTCGGTGGACTTCTCGGCCATGGCCCTGACTCGGGTTGCCGTCTCGTTGAGGGCGGTGTTGATCCACGCATCATTTTTCAACGTGGACTCGACCGTGAAGCCGAACTCACTCCGCTTCAGAAACTTCTTGAGGGAGGGGAACATGAACCCTTCGCTGTAGACATCCATATCTTCGGTCCCTCGTTCCTTGAGATCATCCCACTCGTCCTTGATTCGCTCGACGAGGCTCTCGATCTTCGGAGTGTAAGACCGGACGATGGACTCGAAATGCTCAAAGTTCTCAAGCCGGACGATGTATCCGTTGACCTTGCCGAGCTTGGAGATCCCCTTGTATCCTCGGCCCAAGTCCTTCTTGACCGCCTCACTTTTGAAGGCGTTGACAACGGATCGGAGTTCTCCGAGGACGGTCCCTGCGAGAGGGACGAAGCGGGACGAAGCGTGTAGTCGCTTCTTCATCTCCTTCCGCTTGTGAGCGGGAACGTGTTTCAGTAGCTCCTTGACCATCGCCTTGTTGGAGGCGGTGACCGTCAGGCTCGGGGATCGGAGGGAGACCTCAACGACAGAGTTTAAAGCATCGGCTGTGAATTTCATACTGTTATGTTAGGTTATGGGGTTAAGGTTGTCAATGATTTTTATTCAATTTTTTACAAGGCCCATCAGGGGTTTGGCGGCGGGATGGAAGTGGAGGGGATTGTCCTCCTTCTTATTCTTGGGAGCAGTGTGGGCGGACAAGGTCGAGAAGACCCACGCACCCAGCTCGGGGGAGCACTCACTGAACATCTTGAATGCCCAGTCCCAGACTCCGCCGGAGATGGCAGCAGGGTAGTCACTCCCTCCCTCGTTCAGGCAGATCCTGACCGCCGCAAAGGCGCAAGCCGGATGCTTGTGCTTGGGAATGGCGGACATCTTCTTCTTCCCGCTTCGCACCTTGCTAACCAAGGGACCAACCTCAAGCACAGTGTGAATCAGGTTGGCAATGTCCTTGCAAATCTCCTCGGGGATGCTGCTGGATGCTCGGCGGACGAACTCGTCGGGGTCATTCTTGACCGAGTCAAAGGTGGGGTAGGCTCGGAGCACTCCCTCCCATGACCGACCGGAGCAGACGGGTCCGCCCATGTAGCGACCTTCCGGTCCCGTCCATGGGTTGATCCCCTCGCTATCAGTGGCACATCCCTTGGCAAAGAACTCAAGATACTGCCAGATCGGACTGGCGTGAAACTTGGAGAAGTAAACGAGGAACTCTTCCACAGTTAAGACCCATTCAAAGAGGGCGAGTCGAGCCGCCTCGGGCTTGGTGAACTCCCGCTTCGCAGTGGTATCGGATTCCCTCCCGTTAGCAGTCAACATGATCTTGACGTTCGGGCCGAGGGCATGAGTCCCGATGAATCTCTTCGATCCTTTCGGGGCATACCATGTGGGGCGGAGTGCATGGAGCACGGGGTCATCGTAGGTCAGAGCCTCGTCGAAGACCCAGAGAACTTTCTTGTCCCCGATCAGAGCTTCGGTCGGAGCCTCCTTCGGACTGGCAGCACGGAGGACGAAGTCCCCTTTGCCTGTAGTGTCGAAGGGCATATCAACCCCGATGAGCATCTCCTCGTGGACACCCTTGAAATTGGAGAGCAAGATCCCTCCCTTGCAGGAAGGGTCGAGCAGTTCAGGCATCGTCACCCGTTTCGCGGGGATGCCCAGTTCCTTGGCAACGATAGTGGTTGCGGAACTCTTCCCGCTTCCGGTCTCACCGAGGTAGCCCAGTGGTCGGTCAGAAGCCTCGGAGAATTCGACATCCCCTTTGACGGTGGAGAAGCCGGACTTTGTTAGATTTAATGAGAGCATGGTTACAGGCTAAACTAGAATTTTAATAGTGTCAATAATTTTCAGGTATTTTTTTCACGGGTTGCCTTGAATTTCTCCCAGAGTTCCATCTCTCGATCGCACTCGTCGCGACTCTCCTTCTCGCTATCCCACTTCTCTTTCTCTTTCTTCTTCGCCCCTTCAAAAGTGGCATCGTCATCGGCATGGATGATAGGGAGGTCGAAGTCTCGCCGCGCTCTATCTTCGGGGGACACTGTAGAAATGTTGAGTCGCACCATCCTCCGGTCAAATCCATCAGGAGGGAGTAGGTCTTCCAGTTCGTAGTCAAAGGACTTGATGGACTTGCCATCTATCAGGATCTCGGCCTCGGAAGAGTCGAACCAAACGACAAAACACCGGAGCCGATCTACTAGTTTGGGAATCGTCATGTGCATATTATAAAAAGTTTGGGGGGAAATGTAAAGAACTAAATTGCATCGTCATCGTCGGGTCGGTTCACTGGGTAGGGATCAATCACTATGGTCTTCACCTTCCTGCGGCCCTTGCCGTATCGCTGGCTCTTGATGTGGCCGCGCCTCCAGTGGTATCTCTGCTTCCTCCCGTCCTTCCTCCCGCTCCCCCCGTAGCCTCGGGCGGTCAGGCTGTCTCCGTAGTTTCGACCGATGAAGTTCGGTCCCCACAGTGCTTCCTTCTTCAGGACTCCTCGCCGCCATCGGGCCTCACGGATCGGGGTTCGGTGTTTAGTAGTCTCGTTGGGCTTGGCAGCAAGGAAGGCGAGTAGCTTGACGGCTATCTCAACCGCCGCCTTCGCAGAACCCTCGACGAGGAGGTCGTCCTCGTGCTCGAAATCCTCCCGCTCCCGAAGGGTCATGGCTTCAAGACCTTCCTTCAGACTCCGGTCGTCGTTCGCCCACAGGGGAACGGCAAGGAGATGGCCCCAGTTATCAACGGCAACGATGCTCAGACCACACTGCATATGGTTCCGTTTGTCAGGGGTTAGAGTTTCCTGCACCTCATCCCACGGGGCGTGGATCATCCCGTCCTCGATCATCCCCGAGCCATGTTCAAGGTGCTCTGGTTGGTCGTCGTGTGTCCCGTCATCGTAAACCCAATATAAGTTTTTGCAGATAACAAGGACTGCGATCTCTCGCTTCGGTGAGGTCTTGATCGCCCCCTTCGGAAGGGCGACGACCATGCTCGGCAAGGGCATGTACAAGTTGCTCAGGTGTATACTATCCGAGAGGCCGGACTTCGTAAGCATGTCCAAGGTCTGGGGGTCCAGAAAATAAGTGGGGTAGTTCGTTCGGTCCAGTGTCTCGTGACACTCCTTGACGATATCGCGCAACGATTCGTTGAGCCTGTCACCGTCAGGTGTAGACGCGGACGAGAAGAGTTCGGAATACCCGTAGATGCGCGGGTCGTAGTGGGTTGCAGGAACTCGGAACCTCTTCGGGAAATGCTCCTGCATCAGCGTGGATGGGGCTTCCCGCCGGAGCTTCTTGCACACGGCATTGATCCGCTCGGAGATTGGTGTTTCCTGTGGCCCTGCGAGAACAGTTGCCTTCCCGTCAAGGGTAGTCTTCACGATGACCTGATTCGGGGCGGCGTCAGCCTCTGCCATTTCTTCTGGAGTGGGGTCCACTTTGTAGGTTTTAAATCTGTCGTTCATCCGGTCACCCTTTCTATGTAGTCGAAGTTGACAATCCGGCCAGTCGTAATGGTGACCTCCCTCGCTTCCCAGTTCGGGTCGCCACACACAATGTCCCGCTCCTCGGAGTCGAGGACAACGGTCGCACCGTCGCAGAGTTTGTAGAGTTCGGACGGGTCGTCGTCAGGGATGTCGTCAATGGGGTTGAGGATCGCCAGTGCAGCGTCCTCGTCGTCGGGGTGGACCCAGAGCAGGGGAGCGTGATAGCTCTCACCGTCTCGTCGCACCCTGATCCCCTCGCCTCGGAGAGTTTCCTCCAGCCATGACAGCTTGGGGTCGTTCGTCCTCTTGCAGAGGAGCACGTTGCGGGGGTCGGTCAGTCGGTCTTTAGGTTCGTTGGTCATAGTCATACTGCACAAATGATTCCGATGGCAGGTTCTCCACACTTGGGGCACTTCCCCTCGGCATCGGAGTGGTCGCCATCAAACTGCTGGTGCCAAAGACAGGCATCGCCTTTGACTTCTTTGATGTGTTTGCACTCTCCCTTCCTGAACTTGAAGGAGGGACAGGTGCAGGAGAATCCATACTCGTAGTCCCCACTGAACTGTCGCTCGTGGGTCACGATATATTCTACCCCCTTGGAACCTGCCACTTTCTTAGTGAAGCGTTCCCACGAGGAGCACATTGCCATTGGTTCAAGGACAGTCATGCTACGTTTACTCCTTCCCACCTGAGTCCCGCCGCAAAGGAAGTCTCGACGAGGTCACGGTGTTTCTTTTCCAGAACCGTGTAGATGACAGCATCGTCCAGTGAACGGAAGCACCCGTCACCGTCGGGGTTGACGGGTTCAGCACCCTCTTCTGGTTCCCAACGAGTGGCGGAGCGACCGTTGTCAAAGGTTCCACGAACCCAGACCTCGCGGCGGACGGTCTTGGGTCCGCCGATCCGCTTGCGGGAAGGCGGGATGTCCACTGCGACAGAGTAGTAGATGACCTCACCATCGGTGAGGGCGTGTTCCACCTCGTTGAATTGGAAGATGATTGGGGCAACGGATCGGGCAATCTCAAGGGCGCGATCATCGGCGGGGTAGGTCTTCCAGTCTCCCTCCATCACCTCGTGGAAGGCAGGCAGGCTATCGATTTCAATAGGTCTAATCATGGGTCAGGTTGGGGGGTTCAGGTTAGGGTCATTGTCCATCGCTTCCCGAGCCTCGGCCTCACGCTCGTCGAACCATTCGTCGAGTGCGGGTCGAGGTCTCGGCTTAACGACAGCTTCAAGTTCCTCGATAAGGGCAAAGACTTCCACCTCATCGTAGTCATTGTAGGCCCGAGGCCCATCGTCCAGCATCATGCGGAGGTCGGCGGGGTCCATCGGCTTGAGGGGAGGGGCCGGAATGGAAACCTCCCCCGCTCCCAAAGATTCGGAAGGGGAGTCGGGGGAGGCATCATGCCCATTACCCATGAAAAGTTTTACGAGCGTCTCGTGGACGGGGCTGAGAGGGGAAGAGTTGTCGGGCATAGTTATAAGGTAAGAAATTAATGAGCGGAGGGCAAGAAGAATCTGAAATTATTTTACAAGTCCCGCCGCCTCCATGGATTCGGATTCAATCTTGGCGATCTCCTCATTGACCTCACCCCATGGACCGTAGGTCTCATGCGCCAGCATCTCGGCGACCATCTCGGGGTAGGTGTATTCATGGAACGGATACTTGTCGGGGTCCACATCTCCGATCTTGAAGTAACGATGGGAGGGGAGCAGTCCGCCCTTGCCATTGGCAACGTCGATGACCAGTCCCATCTCTCGGTTGAGCAGGAAGGCATGGCCGAACCGGACGCCCTCGATCGGGCCGCCGCCTCGACACATGGTATGGACAAGGGTCCACTTCTTCCGCTCGTCGGGGAGACCGAACTCGGTCCAACTGTTTCCCATGAAGGAGCGGATAGAGGATTCGTAGCAGTCTCCCTTGGCGGAGGTCGTGTATTCAACGTCTATCCGCATTCGCTCAGGGGCTTGGGGTTGAACCATCTGTCTCTCTCGATCGGCAGACCGAGCATCCCACGCACGGATTTCAGTTCCGACAGGGAGAAGTAACCGAGTTCCTTTTCGAACCCATCGACGAGTCCGAAGAACGTATCTTCGCCATCGTATTCGGTAGCATACCAAGTCCAGTTGGAGTCAGGCGTGAAGAATTTTACGATTGCGGTGGGGTCCGCAACCTTCTCGGTGGAGTAGAGTGGGGGGAGCTTCTTGAGAAGTTCCTTCGTTAGCAATTTCATTGGTAGTGTTGTTGGGTTGAGGTTAGCCGCCGAATAATTTGGCAGCACACGTGGGGCACCAGCCGGAGATGCGATACTCGCGGAGGTCAATCTCGGAGAGGGAGTCAGGGTCAACGGTCCCCTCGCAGGAGGAACAGGTCAGGCTTGCGATCGCCGCGTGACGGTCGATCCCCAGCTTGTGCTTGAGGAAGGCATCCATCGCGGGAGACTTGTAGGACGGGGTAAGTTTATCAGGCATGGTCTTAGAGTAGGAAATCTTTTAGCAGAGGGCAAGCATAATCTGAAATTATTTAATCGTTGACGATTGGAGGGGTGGGGGCGGGACCGTTGGAGTCCTCCTCTGCATAGGCGTCGATGATCTTGCCCATGCGGACGATCTCGTTCCGCGCCCACTCCCGACCAGCGAAGTCGGAGCTGCCCTCCACGATGTAGAGGAGGCACTTGGCAGTAGCGGCCCAGCTCGGGCAGATATTAATGGTAGTGGTCTTCATAATTCAGGAATTGTTTTTCAGGTTAGAGGTCAGTGGCTTTTCCAATACAGGATGGACGGTCGCGCCCTTCATAGTGGGCCTCACCTTTCTCGGTCAGGTAGAGCATGGTCTTGCCACGGTCGGGGCGGTCGGCCTTGGCCCTCCGCTTCTTCTCCTTCCGGTAGGCGAGCACGGCATCATCGAACTGCTCGTAGTGCCGGAGCTTGACCGTGTGGTCCGGCATGAACCAGAGAACCGAGACGTAGAAGTGATCGGTCCCCTCGTAGTAGGGAGCGGGGTGTTCCTCCAGCCAGCCATACTCGCGAAGGTAGTGGAGGAGAGGACTACGCATCCCCGCCTCCTTTCGGCCAGCGGTCGGGGTCGGTTGGGGGAGCCAACTCAAACCCGTCATCCCTTTTCTTGGGCCAGTCTCGGCCCTCCCAGATTCTGGTGAACTCACCCCATGCGCGCTCCATCGCCTCGGATGTCTCGCCTCTAGTCACAGACCAGTCGGCGGCGATCTCATCGGGGGAATTGCAGAGGATAAAGTAGATGGTGAGCTTCCCG
>PVBE012796795.1_pt1 | contig 10301 bp, 19 predicted proteins | sample 1631181 | NCBI WGS metagenome assembly PVBE01 (sample SAMN08397723, study PRJNA350692) | Marine metagenome, whole genome shotgun sequencing project. | isolation source: water | place: Pacific Ocean | collected 2012-04 | reverse complement strand
CCATAGCCACCCGACAGAAACTGATTGCCACTACCCAACGCGAGCGACAGCGATTCGACCGCAAGCGCGAGAAGCTCCTGGCCCGTCGCCACAAGTGGGAGCACGGACCGGGGAAGTGGAGTTTTGATCTGCTGCCCATCCTGGAGGACTAGTTCCCATGTATGAGTACAACGCCGACATCACTTCGGTCTATGATGGTGACACCTGCACTGCCACCATTGACCTGGGCTTTAAGCTTTTCACTCGAAAGGCCAAGCTTCGACTGCTGGGAATTGATACATACGAGCTTCGATCGTCCGACCTATGTGAGAAGATGCTGGCCAGAGAGGGGCGCGACTACCTCCGCCAGCTGGTGCTGAAAAAGACGGTCCGGATTAAGAGCAAGCGCAAGGGAAAGTACGGACGCTACCTGGTTACCATTTGGTTATTGGACGAGTCTGGCGCCGTCGTTGAGCCGAGCGTGAACCAGATGATGTTGGATGCCGAGCACGCCAGGCCTTATAATAGGTGACATTTTCTTCGCTAGGTGATATTTATCCCACGAGGCGGTGTTTGCGATGCGCCTCATAGGAGATTTTCAAAATGGAACTTTGGGAAAAGAAGCTTCGTAACGCAATTCGTACGGAAATTCGTGGACTAGTTAATGAGGGAAAGCTTGACCTTAGTGTCATTGCCGAGAACCTTGAACTGGATGTCAGCGAGCTCCTTGGCGAGGCCCACGAGGATTCGGCAGCTGCGGCTGTCGATGTCGATGTGAGCCCTGACGGGGGTATGCACGTATCGATCCGGGCTAACGAGGAGGCAGCTGAAGAGGGCGATGTCCATACCCAGCAGTCCGCCATCGACGCCTTTGGCGACGAGGAGCAGTCTGAGACTGACCTCGACGAATCCGACGATATTGATGCTGAGGACCAGATAGTTTCTGAGAGATGGCAGCGACTCGCTGGCATCATTCGTGGCTAGTCCTTACAACCAGTAAGTTATAAGTTCTTGTGGAGAGGTGTACCTGTGGTGCGCCTTTTTGCATTTTAGGTGCCAGCTTTGTGCACTATTGTGCGCTCCCGCTTATTTATATAAGTGAGTGACATTGGGATGGACATGACTGAGCGGACCCTGAGAAATGTAGTGCGTCGCGTTTTAGCCGAGGCTAAGGGGGATAACCTCACCCTAGCAATGGAGATCCTGACCGGTCTGGACCTCGGCGAGCTGGACGTCAAGGGAAACCTGGTCCGCGTTAAGGTTCCTCGCTCCGAGCGCAACGAGGCCATGAACAAGGCCGTCGACGCTCTCCAGGCATCCGGCTTCGACTTCAACCCATCGCAGACCAAGTCGAGCCTCGGTCATATCGAGAAGCTCGACAGGGCTGACGGCAGTGTCTACGTCGTCATCAAGCCGACTGGAGGTGGCGCAGCCACCGTTGGCCAGGAATTTGAAAATAAGATCGCCGCCCTCTTCCTCGATGACCTTGGCGAGGAGTGCGACGTCGACGCCGCCGGCTTCGGCCACGGCTCTGATGTCACGGTCAAGTGCGGCGGTAAGCAGGTCTTGGGGGTGGAGACCAAGTCCTCCTCCGGCGCCGACTTCGGCCAGTTCAGTATAGGCTACGACGACACCCGCGGGGAGTGGGTTGTTCGCGACACCAAGAACTATCAGAAACAAAAGGGCCTGGTCGACGTGCTGTGGTCAGTGGTCCAGGGTGCCGTTAATGAGAAGATGAGGTTTGACGATTCGATCGATGCTCACTTCCGCTCAAAGGACTCGATCGTCTCGGGCCTGGTGGCCAGTCCGACGACTGGAGAGTTTAGAAAGAGCCTGGAGGGCAAGTGGTTCGACGGCATGTCATCGCTTAACATTCCAATAGATTTCCAGCAGGTGGCGGGCTACTACAAGGGCAAGGGGGATGACCTGCTCCAGATCGGAAACTTCGGTGCCTGGGCCCTTCAAGATAAGTTCAGTCAGATAGGTATCCCCCAGTTCAGCGACGAGACCCCCAAGACCAGCCTCAGGATCCGGATAAAGCCGAGTATGGGAGCCAACGGCAACCATCGATTTAATGTGGCTATTAAGATGTCAGGACTGAAGCGTCCTGGGTTTAACCTGCTCGATCCGGACGACCGCTCCAAGTTGGAGGATTTCATCCTGGGAGAGTCACGCCTCAGGGGAGCGATCCGGAACCTGGTCCTCGAGATTGCCCAGCAGTACAAGCCCGCCGAGGAGTCCCCCCGCGCAGTGGCCCTCCGGCTGTTGGAGGAGCACGGGCTGGAGCCTGCCATGAACATAGCCGCCCGTGATGGTAACTTTGCTGTCCTCAAGATCCTGGCGGACTTTGGTCCGGACTCGGCCTCACAGGTCACTCACTTTCCTTTCGGTCGAATGTAGGAAGCAGTGTCGCTCTTCCACCAATTCCAGGTCGCCTCGCGGATCCTAGGGAATATTAGGGGAGTGGCCGCTGACCTGATAAGCGTTGCCAGGGACAGCGTGCTGGCATTCAATGCGCTCCATCGCAAGACCAAGGAGATTAGGGTGGGGGACATGGTGGTGGTCAGGATGGGAGACTCAAAGCGTCGGACAGACGACTTCATCGGGATGTCAGGCGTCGTGGTCTATAAGAACACCAACCCCGTCTGGTCGAGGTTCAACGTCCTCATCGACACGCGGAGGGTCAGCTTCGCGGTGGACGAGATTGAAAAGTGCTAAGCACTTTATGGATCACGTGAATATTTATAGGGAGCCCTTTACCCATGGGAGACTTTTGAATAATGAAACTAACAGCAAAGCAGCTTAGGCAGATCATCAGCGAGGAGGCAGGTCGCCTCGACGAGATGTTCACTCCGGCAGGTGGAATTGGATTTGGCGATATCCCACGACCTGGAAGGCGCTCCTACCTCGACCTTCCCATCATGGGGGAGACCGACGAGGTCGACGAGGCCGGGGCGGACTACGGAAGTAATATCGACCTCGACGCCGGGGTGGACATTGCGCTCAAGATTGTACCGCAACTTGAGAAGGTTGAGATTGAACTGGCCGCACTTAAGGTCATGCTTGATAAGTTGGCAGCGAAATGAAACTTACACCAAAGCAACTTAGAAGGATCATCCGGGAGGAGGCCGGCCGCCTCAACGAGAGCTTCGCCCCTATCGGTGGCATTGGGTTCGGTGATACTCCCCGGTGGTCGAGCTCGGACGAACAGGGCCGGGAGCTCGTGGATAAAGCCTATAACGACTTGGTCCGCGAGTCTGACCTGGACGAGTGTCCGATGGACGGAGAAGGCGAAGGCCCGACCCGGAGTCACGCCGATTTTACTGGTGACGTCGCCACACTCCCAGGTGATGAGGCCTTCGGTCTCGGGCATGACGCCGGCTACGAACAGGCGTCAGTCGACCCGGCTCAGGCTGTTGTCGACCAGGTGGTCCAGAGCGGCGTCAGCATCGAGGACGTCGTCCACAAGCTGATAGCACACATTAGCAGTCGCGGCTAGGGGACGCCATGTCGGCTTCCCTGCTGACCATATCTAAGCGACGTATCCGGGAGATCCTCAAGGAGGAGGTCACCCTTCATAATTTGCCCATTGCCCTGAAACGCATCATCTCAAAGATGCCACGGCCTACCAAGCATGGAGAAATTAAAACGAGCCAAGGCTCGGCCGAGGGTTCGATAAAGTTTGAAATCCCGGGCATCCCCAATGGTGATGCAGCTGACAACCTTGTTAGCTTCCTTAGTAAACGTGCAGGCATGATGGTTGATAAGGAGCGTCAGGATCTCTTCAGTCTTGGTATTGGCTTCCTAGCACAGCTTGAAGGAAGTGAAGGTATTGAAGTCAAGGAAACATCTTCTGGCTTCGTTGTGACAGGGGAATTTTATGATGATGCCCCGGATAAAATAAATAAACCTATAGAGTATCAGGACAGGCCCACACTAGATGACCCCGATCCCACCAACACTCCCGACCAGGCGGCTGCTCGAGCCCTGGAGGATGAGCAGATGCGCCGGCAACGGGATGCCCGCAAGACTGGAAAGAAGATAGCTGACACTGTCTTTATGACAAGCTATAGGCAGGACCCGATTATTAAGACCGCCATTGAGGTGGGTGAGGAGGTTCCACCCGAGGAACCCGCCATGAAGTGGTGGAAGAAACTGCTGGGTGTCATTGTTCCACCGGTTAAAGAGGAATTAGAGCGGGAATTAGAGCAGGAATTAAAGAAATCAGGACCAAAACCAGGACCATGGTATGATGTAGCTGTGGCCGACGGTCGGCTTATAATTAAAAAAGCGGCTGAGGCAGTTGTCGACAAGATTATTCATGCCGAGGAGGATCCCCTGAAGACTCGAAAAATCAAAATTTCAGAGCTTGAGGACGAGCTTGAGAAGGAACTGACGGCCAAGTTGGGCGAAAGCGGGCCGCTCAGTACCCTCTTTGGTTTTAAGGTGGATGACACGGTTGTCAGTCCCCCGGTGAGTGAGTCATTGGATCCCCTTCGCCGACTAGTCCGTCAAATTATTAACGAGTCCCGCTTATCCAAAGATACTTAGCGGTGGTATAATACACCATGGGTATGACTTGTAGGATTTGTGGAACGACGCCGGCAACATTTATCATGAAGAAGGGTGTGGTCCTGTGTCCGACATGTGACCAGGACACTCCCCATAAGATCTGCCAGCTCGATTTCGATGTCGCATTCTGGAGTGACGCCTCCCATGTTCCGGCGGAGGTTCGTAACAGCTTCTATGCGGACTACCTCTACTCCTCACACGATGTGGGCTCCTACGTCACAGCTACCTCGACAGTCTCCGCCGGCACCATGGTCAGGCTGCGCGGCTTCGAGGGCGGGTACGATGGCAGGACCGGAGTCATCCTCTCCGACATGGAGCCGAGCGATGATAACGTCCCGATTCTCATTAGTGGGGAGCGCCTCTACGCCCGCCGGTGGGAGATCGCCTGCCAGCTCTCTATCTGATAAACGACGCCATCCTATTATAATTTTTTTCTTTTCCTGATACTTTATTATATGACGGCCTGTTCGGGAGGGAGCGACCTAGTGGCGATAGAGTTCATTAGCGTGGGAACCGGAGATATCGTTAAGCACGGTGTGTCAGTAGGTGTCGTACTGGATGTCACCACAGAGAATCCAGCACCGACTCCCGGTTGCCTCGTTAAGTGGCTGATAGACGCCCCTTATGATTCGGATCAGGACTGGGTTCTCATGAGCATGCTCGAGGTCTTACGTGACGCGAAGGGATAGGACTACATTTGTTCGTATTACCTTCATCGATAAGCACAAGCTAGAGGAGTCGGTCGTCGTCGGTGGACCCGGCGGCAAGGCACGTATCATGCAGGTGATCCGAGAGGTTCATCCTGACTGGAATATTCAGTCTGCCAAGAGGATTAAGCGTCCTCACTATGCCGTGACTTGGACTGGTAAATAAAAGGATGCCGGTAGCATATTTATTTTAGTATATGATGGGTTTGCTATACGCTTGCGATTGCGCTAGGTTTACTTTTTCATTTTCGTCGCGACCCAACTTGTGGGTCGGCTCCGAAAATTCAGGACCCCTGATATGACTGAAGTGCTGGAGACCATCAGATTGCTGGACCCCCCTGCTGATCCTCTTCATCTACCTGATCGCAATCAGCATCGGCCTCCTCCTGATCGTTATTTTTCACCCACGTGTAAAGCCGACCAACGATATGGTATATTATAACAGTCGTCGGGACGATATTGCCCCGCCGTCCGACCAACGGGCCCCCGGGTCCACCGAAGAAAGACGAGACAGATGAGGACAGGAGTACAACAGTTTAACGTCACCGAGTTGGCTATTTTGGCCGAGGACGACCTGAACCGGGCCCTGCGCCGCGGACAGGAGCAGCTGGGCAGGATGCGAAGGGAGGGGGCCTCCGCTGGCCTTCGACGCTTCGCCGAGACCGAGGTCTGCTACCTGCAGCGGGAGGCCGAGGTCCGAGACCGACGCCGCCAGGCCCACGTCCGCTGGCTCCGGGACCGACCGGACCACTTCAACGCCTCCCCCCGACCTCGGGGACGACGGGAGTAGGGAGTGCCGTGGACGAACGGGACCGCCGGCGACAGCTAGCTGAGGAGTTCCAGCGGGCCCTGACCGGGGACGACGAGGACTTCCCATGGGGCCTGACGGCCGACAGGGTGGCCGAGCTTCGCCCGGGCCAGGACGACATCGAGATGTGGCTGCTGGCCGTCCACTACCCCGACGCTCGCCGCCGGAGCCGGATGACCCGCGGCCGAAAGGGCTACTTCACCCGACGCCTCCAGAAAGTCTGGAACGCCTGCGCCGCCGGCTACGACGTCCTGGACCGGGAGGGTCGACCCGGCTACTACGAGGTCTGGGCCACCGGCAACTGTCACTACACCGACCCGGCCGGCCTGGGGATCGTCTGGGCCCAGTCGCTGGACCGGGCGGCCCAGCTGGCCGAGCTGCTGTTCCGGCACGTGGCCGGCCCCAACAACTACGCCCCCGACGGTCGTGGCCAGATCCGGGTCAGGTTCCTGGGGGGCTCCATCGGCGACGGGGAGGCAGAGGCCAGGACCCGACAGGGCCAGAGCGAGCTGGCCATGGCCCGGGCCTGGAAACAGGCCAACGAGGCCCATGACTCCGCCTCCGCCAGGGCCGAGCTGCTGGCCGCCAGGCTGGACGCCATCCGGTCCTGTGACCTGACGCCGGGCAGGCCCAAATGAGACTGGTGCTGGCACTGGCCATGGCGACGACCCTACTGGGCGCCCCCCCGGCGCAGGCCGAGGTCACTGTCAAGCTGGCCACCCTGGCGCCGGAGGGCACCGTCTGGTACCGGGCGGTCCGCGACCTGGCCGACAGCTGGTCGGAGATCTCCGGTGGCGAGGTCAGGATGAAGATCTACCCGGGCGGCGTCGCCGGCAACGAGACCACCATCGTCCGCAAGATGCGGATCGGCCAGCTGCATGCTGGTGCCATCACCAGCATCGGCCTAGGCGAGATCGACCCGTCGCCGATGGTCACCCAGACCCCGATGCTGATCCACACCTACGACGAGCTGGACTACGTCATGGGGCAGATGGGACCCGAGTTCGAGGCACGCCTGCTCGAGAAGGGCTTCGTGGTCCTGACCTGGAGCGACGTCGGCTGGATCCGCTTCTTCACCAGGGGGCCGATGCTGGTGCCGGAGGACGCCCGACAGTTCAAGATGTTCGCCTTCGAGGGGGACCCGGCTGCCACCAGGGCCTACAGAGCTATTGGGATGCGACCGGTCGTCCTGCCGGCGACCGACGTCCTGCCGGGCCTCCAGACCGGCCTGCTGAGCGGCGTCCCTGCCTCCCCGCTGGCAGCCCTGAGCCAGCAGTGGTTCGCCCTGGCTCCCCACATGCTGGACCTGACGTGGGCCCCGCTGGTCGCCGCCACCGTCATCCGCCGCGACACCTGGGAGAGCATCCCAGAGGAGTATCGAAAGCCCTTCCTGCAGGCCGCCCGTCGGATAGGTCTGGAGGCCCGGAGGGAGATCCGTCGCCAGGACCGCAAGGCCGTCGAGGTGATGCAGAGGTACGGCCTCAAGGTCCATCCCATTCCCGATGGAGCGCTGGCCAGCTGGCAGCGTGCTGCCGCCAGAGCGTGGCCGATCGTCCGCGAGGAGCTGGTGGGGGAGGCCATCTTCAACGAGGCCGAGCGCCACCTCCGAGAGTACAGGTCGGCCAAGTGATGAGGCGATGTTTAACAGGTGCGTATGTCCTGGTATTCTTTCAGATGGGAGGTAACTTATGAGGTCGATTATTATCCTGGCCATGTCAATGCTGCTGGATCCGTTCTTCATCTTTCACGGGGGACCTGGCAACCTCGTTACCATCCATGGCTTGGTATCGGACAATTATGCGATCAAGCACGGAATTCTTCTCAGGGAGTCACCGTGCTGGGCCTACCACTGGCTAGTCCTAACTGATGTTGGGGTGGAGGACATACACCAGGACAGCCTTATAAAGAAGGATTAAAAATGCCACTACCAAAGTTAATTAGGAACTTAGTGCCCAGTCATATTGAGAATGATGGACGGGTGGCCATATGCACAGTCGCCGAAGGTGTCAAGGAACACATCAGTCTACTCTACGATAAGATGGAGGAGGAGATGGACGAGTTCATCGCCGAGCCGTGCCTGGAGGAGGCCTGCGATATCTACGAGGTCCTCCGCGCGTTGGTGGAGATCCACGGTATGAGGATGGATGATGTGGTGAGGACTGCAGATCGTAAGGTTGCGGAGTGTGGTGGTTTTGAGGATGGTATTATCCTGGAGGGAGTTCGAGAGAACCGGCCGCTGGATGTCGCCATCGCTGGAAAGGAACCGGCCTATGAGGAGGAGATCGACCTCCACAAGACATACGGCGGTGACTGACATGAAGAAGCTCAGGAAGGCCAAGGTCAAGAAGGGCAAGGCGGCCAAGCTGGCACAGCGTCGCCTGGACGAACAGATGATACTATTGGAAAGTGCCAAAGAGTGTCATCTATGTGGCTGTGAATTTAACAAGGTCGATCCCGGCGCGCTTGATTGGCACATCCGGGTGGCACCCGACCGGGAGCTCAGGCTGACCTGTACATCCTGCCTGGCGGCGAGTAATAGTGAGGGTGACTAAAATGACCGGCAAGAGGATCGGGATCGTCGGATCTCGTCGATGGAAGAATCGAGAGATGGTCGAGACCCTTATCCACATGCTTCCTGGTGATGTGACCATCGTCTCAGGAGGTTGCATCGGTGTCGACACCTGGGCTGCGGAGACCGCGCGGCAGCGTCGACTAGTGGTAGTGGAGCACCTTCCTGATTTGCCTCCTCACGACAGTCCCCGCTGGAAATTCACTAAAGCATACCACGCTCGTAATAAACTGATCGCTGAGGATGTCGATATCCTGTTTGCCTTCGTCGCAAAGGATCGACGTGGTGGCACCGAGAACACTATCGAGCATGCCATGAAGCTGGATGTTCAGGTTGAGGTCATCTTCGAGCGCAGTAATCATCCACCATCCGCTGATGAAAGCGACGTTGTATTCGAGGATGTGATGGGGACGGCCGACGATGATTAGTCAGCCAACTAATTAACGCCTGGCACATATTTATTTATCCGTGTGGGGGGTTAACCTATGTTAGTAAAATTAAACCGGACCATGCTTCGGGAAACGATCCAGCATGTCCTGACTGAAATGTCTGATGCCTCGGAAGCCTTTGAGGCTCGCGCCGCCAAGGCTGTTGAGTTATCATGCCCCGAAGGTATAAAGGCCACCAAGATGGGTTCCACCGGCCTGAGCGACGTCCGGATCGAAGCACCAGGTGTGGTGACGTACCTGGAGGTAAAGATGGGACACAGGGACAACCTGGCCAACCCCAGGATTTTCTTTTTGAATGGTGCATGGCGGACAACTTACGCCACCCCTGTGGCTAACAAGGCAGTAACCCTAGCCAACTCCAGTCCCGATGCCGCCCAGTTTTTGGACGACCTGCGGGACTTTATCGGTTCGGTTGATATCGCCGTCCCGACAACTAAGGGTGGCCTGAAGAATCCTGATGCTGTTCCGCTGGAGACCATGCGCCAGTTCGTCGACCAGCGAGGAAGTCGCTACTTTACCAAGGAACAGGGCATTGATATTGGCGACCTGGTGACGCAGCACTACCTGCTTGGCAAGGACGAACCGGCCCACTACCTCCAGGCTGGGGACGACCTCTACCTGATCGGGCCTGAGGATCCACTCGGACTTCAGGACGTGATGCCTGAGGGAGAGAAGATCCCAGTCCTTTCTGGAAAGGGGGACTTCAAGCTTCGGGTCTCCACTCGTAGCGAGTTCTACGAGGTCCAGGCCGAGATCAAGATCAAGGAGTTCACGCCACCATCGTCGCCTGCCAGTGTCTTCGGCGGCGACAAGATTAATCCTTTTGAACTCCTGTGCGGTGAGTAAGTAATACGGTTCGTCATATACAAAGGACCAAGTCGGTGTACTATAACGCACAGGAGGTTCTTTTATGGGAACAAAAAATCTTGGACGTAGCGGTCCTTCAATAACTGAAATGCCATTGACAGGTTTCAAACGAGACGAAGATGGTTACTATCGGATGATTACTCGAGCCAGCACCAAGGAGATGAAGGGTAACAAGATAATTCGAGGCAAGGAGGAAGTGTCACAGCAGCGATATGAGATGAGTACCGCAGACGACTATCTCTATAAGTTTGATGTGACGACACCTGGAAACAAGAAGGAGATGCAGATCTACTTTAGGAAGGTCATCGAGGAGGAGTAGTTGAAAGCTTCTGTTTGGGGCCTGTTCTGGT
>PVBE012421394.1_pt1 | contig 10301 bp, 7 predicted proteins | sample 1631181 | NCBI WGS metagenome assembly PVBE01 (sample SAMN08397723, study PRJNA350692) | Marine metagenome, whole genome shotgun sequencing project. | isolation source: water | place: Pacific Ocean | collected 2012-04 | reverse complement strand
TTCCCGCCACAAGGCAGACACTCGACGGCGTTCTACGAGCGTGGTCTGACGCCCCTCATCAAGCGGTTGACCATGACGGAGCGGCCCAAGATCGGCGTGCTCGCCTTTCGGAGTCGACCGGGAGGGCGCGGCCTGAGCTTCAGTACCGAAGAGAAGACGCCTCCCCAGGGTTTCAATCACCTGATGCGGATGTTCGGTCGCGAGTACGACCTCCGACCGATCGACATCACGAAGGGCCAACTGATCCCGGAGGACATCAAGATCGCGTTGCTGATCAGGCCGAAGCACCTCAGCGACCGCACGAAGTTCGTCTTCGACCAGTTCCTCGTGCGCGGCGGCAAGCTGGTGATCTTCGCGGACACCTGCGAGCTGGAGGTTCGCAGGGACCGGGCATTCCGCGGCACGGTCGTGCCGTTCGATGCGGCGCTCGCGAAGTGGCGCTTCGAAGACATGCTCAAGACGTACGGCGTCGAGGTGCGCAACCAGATCGTCGGCGATGGTGTCCCCGGTGTACAACAGCTCTTCTACGATGCGCGGCAGGACCGAAAGACGGGACAGGCGCGTGCCAACCCGATTCTCTATCCGTTCATGTTCGAGGCAGCCAACGACGACTGGCACGCGCTCGTCGAGAGCATGGCCAGGGACTCGAGCGGGAAAGTCGATCCGGTACTCGCAGAACAGTACAAGCAGAAGGTCCAGCCGGGCATGGCCAAGGACCACGAGCTGATCAAGTTGATCCTCGCCATGGGTGCTCCCGGCATGTTCTGGCCCTGCCCGGTCGAGTTGATGAAGACCCTGCCGGTGGGCATTACCGGCGAGGTGTTGCTGCGGACGACGCCTCTCAGTTGGGTCGAACCGCCGAACATGTTGCCGATCGACCCGTTCGATGAAGCTCCCGACTTCCAGCAGCGCGAGCAGAACTTGCGCCGTTGGTCGATCGCGAAGCAGAACATGCGGCCGGCCACCCCCCGGCAATTCTCGCTGATGGTGCACCTGGAGGGCGAGTTCACCTCCTTCTTCGCAGACAAGGACATCCCGATTTCACCGGTGGCCGCCGCTGCGGCCGCGAAGAAGAAGAAGAAAGAGGACGAAGACTGGGGCGAGGAGAAGAAGCCGGAAAAAAAGCCCGCGGGCAAGGACGAAGCTCTTCCAAAACCAGCGAAGGTCGAGGCAACGCCACAGGTTGAGGAGAGCAAGCTCCTGAAGGGGTCGAAGTCCGGGACTCTCGTCGTGATCGGCGATGCGACGTTCATCCGGGATGACTTCATAGCCGGCGTCTACCAACAGCCGGATTCGAGTCACATGCTGCCGCTCTACGGCCCGGTGGACCGTCAGGGTGGCCGCGCACAGCTCTTCGTAAAGAACCTCCTGGACTGGTTGGCAGGGGAGCGAGACCTGGGCGCACTTCAGAACAAGCGACCGACCGATCGGACGATGAAGTTCATCAAGCGTGACGTCGCGAATCAGGAAACCGAAGAGGAGTTTCGCGAACGACTCATGTCCCGGGCGTCCTTTCTCCGCTTGACCAACGTGCTCGGCCCGGTGTCGATACTCCTGCTCCTCGGAATCGGAATCTGGCTCAGTCGGCGCGCGAAGAAGCGCGCGTTCCTGGCGCGGTGGTAGTCCGCCCGAGGTGAAACATGCGCATCAATATCATCCTAGCGATTCTCGCCGCTGTCCTCGTGGTGCCGTGCTGGATCACGATCTCCGACGACGTCGAGGACTTCGTCGACCCGAACGCCGTGCAGCTACTGTTTCCCGGTTTCAGCCGCGAACTCGTGAGCGTGATCGAGATCAGGCGAAGGAAGTCCCAGGACGTGATCACGGCGCAGAACATTCCACTAGAGCAGCAGTTCGAGAGCGTCGTCTTCCAGCGTGAGGGCGAGGGTTGGTCGCTCCTGAACGACCTGAACTTCAGTGGCTTGGCGATAGACCCCCGACTCGTCGACGGCGACCTCCTCGAACACATCGCCTCCCTGACCCTCGACCAAGACGCGCTCGTTCCGGCGGAGAACGTCACCGATGAGTTCCGCGAAAAACAGCAGTTGACGGAGGCGACCGGCATCATCATCCGGTGCCTACGTGGACCGCAGGGCCCGGATCTCGCGACGCTCATTCTCGGCAAATCGACGCTGGGTGGCGGCGCCGACTTGAAGGATGTCGAGGGCTACTACGTGTGCCGCCCTGATCGTCCGCGGGAAGTCGTCATCTACGAACCCAAGGACCGCACTTGGCGCGTGTCGCTGCGCCCGTCTGACTGGGCGGACAAGAAGATCCACGAGTTCCTGCTCAGCGAGGTAGAGAGCTTCTATTTCCTGAACGCCCTCGGTAGCGCCGGCTTCAAGAGAAAGAAGGGTTCCGCGGATCAGTGGGTTCCGATCGCCGACAAGTGCATGCAGGGTTCGCAGAAGCTGGACCTCTCGACTCTCGGCGAAGTCATCCACAAGGGTGAGCGTTCCGTCACCGAGCTCGTGAATCGATTCACGAGCATGACTGCAGACGAGTTCAAGCGGGAGAAGATCGTGCAGGACGTCAACGGCAACGAGGTAGAGGTGCGCGCGACGCTCAAGGACGGGGCGGAGTATGTGTTGCGCGCGGGCGTGGAAACGGACATGAGAGCGAGTTGTCTGGCCATCTCGTCGAACCACAGGTTCCAGTTCTACATCGCGGACATATACGTTGGCACGTTCCGTCGTCAGGACCCCAAGGACCTGTTCCGCACGAAGTAGCCCGTGAGCAGGCGAAGAGAACCGCAAGCGCTGACGATCGCGAAGTTCGTGCGATCGACGGCTGTGTGGCGCCGTCTTTGGTTCACCGTCGCGAGTCTCGCTACCCACGGTCTCTTCGTCGGCATGGCGCTGTATCTGATCGATTGGCTCTACCCCTCGATCTACACGGACGTGTTGTGGGTCGGATTGGGTTGGCTCGGTGTCGTGGCTGCGTGGCATACCTTGCACCCCGGTCTGTCCCTCCAGTCCGCGGACGGAGTACTCGGCCTACAGGACCGGCTGATGACGTGGTGGTCGATGCGCGAGCGTCGCACCGACGCCGCTACCAGGTGGCTGGAGGAGGATCTGTCGCAGTCCATCGCCGAGCTGCCCGCCGCACGCCGCGGTCAGCTCTGGCGCCGCCCGGCTCGCCGTCTGTTGTGGGTGCTTCCGCTGCTTGTGTTGGTCTGGGTGATCGGCCCGCTCGGTCGTCAGTATTTCATGCCTTCGCCGTACGGCGTGACGGAGCCGGACGCGCAGGGGCCCAACGCCAAGAAGGGTACGGACACCAGCGAGCAGAAGGTCGCGGGCAAGGATGACGAGAACGAGAAGCCAGAGGAGAACAACGAACCTGCCAAAGCTGACGAGACGGAACCGAAGCCGAAGAAGCCTGATGCTCCGAAGCACCCGCCGGGTTCCAAGCACAATACCCTGCCGCCCAGGCCGATCCTCCCGCTGCAGGGGAAGGACGAGTTCGTGATTCCGAAGTTCGTGGGGGAAGGCGATGGCAAGAAGAAGAAGACCAGGGTCGCGGTGATCGAGGAGACCGACGGGAACACCGGCGGTCGCGCCCCGAACCCAAAGGGCAAGACTGACGCCGAGCCGTCCGAGGACGAGGAACGAGAGTTCGAGAAGGCTCGAGAACGCGCGCTGCATTCCCGCCACGTTCCGGTCGAGGAGCGCGGGTTCGTGAAGCGTTACTTCGAGGAACTCGGGCGCGGAGGTCGGAAGTCACCCTGACGCGCATCTTCGACAACGCCTTTCGCCAGACTCTCGGCGAGATCCTGCGCCGCGCACCGAAGTTGCGTGGGGGACACCGCGAGACCACGCGCTCGCGGCGCCGCATCCGCTCGGAGAGCGGGACCTTTTCCGGCCACCGGGCCTACAGCGAGGGCGAGGACATCCGGAACCTCGATTGGAACGTGTACGCCCGCACGGACGAGCTGTTCCTCAAGGTCCTCGAAGACGAGGACAGGATCGGCCTGACGCTTGTCATGGACCATTCGCGCAGCATGCTCGCCGACGACCGGTGGACAGCGGCGGCGCGCCTCGCGGCGATCCTCGGCGGGCTCGCCCTGGTGCAGAACCATGGGCTGCACTTCGTGTGGGGCACGGGTCAGGGTTCGATTCTGCAGGGAGCTGCCGCGCTCGGTCGCTTCCTCGAGCAACTCGAGAGCCTCACGCCGGACGCGCGTGGGCCGAGCGAGGACCTTGATGAATCAGACGCGACGAGCGTCGTCCGTGAGCTCCTCGAACACCCCGTGGGATGCCTCGCCTGGGTCTCGGATTTCGCCCAGCCCAACCGCTGGCAGGTCGCGCTCGCCATGTTGCGCAAGCACGGCTGCCGCTGCCGCGGTTGGTTGCCGTCGCTGCCGACCGATCGGATCCCCTTGGCGGACGGATTCACGCGCTTGGAAGATCCCGAGACGGGCGAGCAGGAAATCCTCCAAGTGGACGCCGGGTTGCAGCGGGCGATGATGGCTGAACTCGAGTTGCTGGCCAAGCAGCAGGACGCCGTGTTCGGAACGGTGGGCTACGGCCTGTCGCGGTTTCCCGTGCCGGAGACAGGGGACTATCGCATCGCCTCCTGGTCTGGAGACGGCGCGGTGTACAACAGCTGAAGCCACGACGTCAGCGCGCCGATCCAAGATCGACGCTGTTGAATTGCGTGAATTCGCCGAGGGTCATGGGGGCTGAGATGGGTAGTTTGGGGGCGTGGAGTTCGTCCAGCCCGATCGCCTGGCTTACTTGTTGCTATTGCCGCTGCTCTACTTCTTGAGCTTGCCGCCGCGGCCCAAGCGCACCATGGTCACGGCGCACCTGGCTCAGTGGTTGGAGGCGCGACGGAAGCTCGCGCGGCGACCGGTGCGGTTTCGCTGGCTGCGCTTTGTTCTGCTCGCCGCGGCTTTCCTCGCCGTGGTGCTTGCTCACGCGACACCCAGGCTGCCCGGGCGGGACGGAGCGACGGACCTCGTGATCCTGCTAGATTCTTCGGCGAGCATGTCGGCGCGGGCGATGTCTGGCGGATCCACCGCGTTCGACAGCGGCAGGGCGCTCGTCCTGGGGCTGCTCGAATCGACTCCTGAGCACGTCGATCTGCGCATCGGGTTGTGCGGTAACGAGGTCCGGGTCCTTCGCGGACGTCGGTCCGAGTTGCGGCGGGCGATTCTGGAGATCGCTCCGAGCGGTTTAGGCACGGTCGACCTGGAGAAGATGGCTCACGAACTCCGCACCGAGACCACAGCCGTACTCACCGTCACCGACGGCCTGGGGCCGACCCGGGCACCGTCTGTCGGGGCGTTGCAGATCGTCGGTGGAGCGGCGCGCAACGCCGCGATCACCGCGTGCGGGATCCGAGACTCCTGGCCGCTGCCGGAGATCTCCGTGAAGGTGCGCATCGCGAATCACACCGAGGCGGATCGGTCCTTCGTCGTCGAGTTGCGGGGAGGCATCGCGACGGTGGTGGAGGAATCCGTCGATGTCGCGGCGGGGCGAAACGGCGATCTCGAGTTTGCCGTTCGCCGTGGTGTCGGAGGTCGGCTCGTGGTGCGGATCGTGCGCAGCGCTCGAGGCGGCGAAGAGTCGGCGTCGTCCCACCAGGACGCAGTGGCTCTCGATGACTCCGTCGTGATCGAATTGCCGCCACCACCGCGCCCGGAGATCGTGGTGCGCGCCGAGGGCGAACCGACGCCGGCGTTGCGCGCCGCGGCGAGGGCTTTGGCCATCGAATGCGGCGGTAAGGTGGTCCTCGGTGACACGACCGATCGTGCGGGGTTCCTCCTGATGGAGGGCGGGGCGCTCGCGGCGATGCCCTCGGTCGGGGTCCGGATGTTGAGCTTCGGCACCGCTTTCGGCGACCGCACGAGTCGAACCCCACAATCCCTCACGATCGATTGGGATCGCACTCACGCCGTGACCGCCGGTTTGGACCTCTCCGAGTTGGAGGTGGAATTGGCGCTCGACTGGACGGGCGACAAGACCTTCGCTCCCCCTGGCGATGGCTTGTGGCACGTCCTGATCGGCTCCGAGAAGCGCCCCCTCGCGGTCCTTCTCGGTGCAGCGGATTGGGCGTCCGTGCACGTGGCGTTCGATCTGAAGGACTCCAACATGTTCAAGCTGGCGGCATTCCCACAGTTCGTGCGTCGTTGTTTCGCGGCGTCCTACGGTCGCAAGGCGCAGCCTGTCGTGGCGCCCGGATCCGTTCTCGATCCCGCAGAGTCCATCCTCGCCGAGCAGGCTCCTGTCCCTGCGGATCGGTCCCTGCGGCCCTTCTCCGAGGATCCCACCGGGCTCTCGGTGGCCTTCCTGATCCTCGGATTGATCCTGCTGGCGATCCGGGTCTACGTCTGACCCGTTCGGCCTGATTGCGAGCGTCGACACGACCGCCAGAAGCCCCGGGTTAGCCTTGCGCCCTACCGCCAGAATGCCTACAACTCCCCGCCCGCCGCGCACGAGATCGCGTGCGAGCGGCCGCTGAACGGCAAGAACCCGCAACGACGCGACTCGAACCCGCCCACGACAAAATGACCATTGGAATCCTAGGCAAGAAGCTCGGCATGACCCAGATGTTCCGGGAAGACGGCACCGTCGTACCGGTGACCGTGGTCCGCGCTGGCCCATGCAAAGTGCTTCAGGTCAAGACCAAGCAAGCTTCCGAACTTCCCGAAGAGGAAAGGACCGCCGCCACGAACAAGGGCAAGAGGTCCGGGTCGCACCCGCGACCCCGTCGAGACGATGGGTACTACGGCTTGCAACTCGGCTTCGAGCCCGAGGACGAAGGACACTCGACCAAAGCCGAACGCGGGCACAGCGCTCGATCCGGCTCGTCGGCGATGAAGTTCGTCCGCGAATTCCGGTACGACGGGATGCCGCCCTACAAGCAGGGCGACGAGATCACGGTCGACGCTCTCAAGGACATCAAGCACGTCGACGTGACGGGCGTGTCGAAGGGTTGCGGCCACACCGGCACGATCAAGCGATACAACTTCGCGCGCCAGTCGACCACGCACGGCAACAGCAAGAGCCACCGTCGCCAGGGCGGCATCGGTCGGCAGTATGGGACCGCCAAGGGCGTTCCGAAGGGCAAGAAGATGCCCGGCCGCAAGGGCGTCGATCGCATCACCGTCCAGAATCTCGAGCTCGTGAAGATCGACGAAGAGCGCAACCTGCTCTTCATTCGCGGAGCCGTGCCGGGCAAGCCTGACGGCTATCTGATGGTCCGCCGGGCAGTGAAGAAGAGCAACCAGTAGACCGAGGAACGAGGAGCCATGGCAAAGTCACGACGCAAAGCCGGTGGAGCGACCGCGGGTCGCTACAAGCCGAAGAAGATGGGCAAGGGTTGGTCGTCCTACCGCGAGAAGCTCGGCTTCCGCCCGCCGCCGTCGACCGGCGACGAGACGAAGACGGACGCGGCGGCAAAGCCGGCGAAGCCCGCGAAAGACGAGGAGTAACCTCCGGGGCTCACCGCCCTGTCGCCTCCATCTGGAGACCGTCCATCCAGAGACACGGGGATCGCCACGCGATGACCACGGCGACCCGGAGAGGGACCGTGGAGTGGCTAGTAACTCTCCGACGCGTTCGGGAACTCGCGGTCCTTGACGTCCTTGACGAACTCCCCGAAGGCGCCCCTCAACGTCTCCGCCATGGCGAGGTAGCGACGGACGAAGCGAGGTCGGAAGCGCGTGAACAACCCGATCATGTCCTGGGTGACCAGGATCTGGCCGTCGCACTCCGGGCCCGCGCCGATGCCGATCGTCGGGATCTCCAGGGCTGCCGTGACGCGTGCGGCGAGCGCGCCGGGGATCTTCTCGAGCACGAGCGCGAACACCCCGGCCCGCTCGAGCGCCTTGGCGTCGTCGAAGATCTGTTGTGCCTCGGACTCTTCGTCGCCGCGCACCTTGTACGAGCCGAACTTGTGGATGCTCTGCGGGGTCAGCCCCAGATGCCCCATCACGGGGATGCCGGCGGCGGTCAGGTGCTGCACGGTGTCGACGACGACCGTGCCGCCCTCGAGCTTGACGGCCTCCGCGTTGCTCCGCTTCAGCAGTTGGCCCGCGTTGCGCAGGGCGTCTTGTGGGCTGACCTGGAACGACATGAAGGGCATGTCGGCGATGACCAGTGCCCGTTTCGTCCCGCGGGTCACCATCTCGGTGTGGTACAGGATGTTCTCGAGCGTGACGGGCACTGTCGTGTCGTGCCCTTGGACGACCGTGCCGACGGAGTCGCCGACGAGCAGCACGTCCACCCCGGCTTCGTCGAGCAGCGTGGCCCACAGATAGTCGTACGCTGTCAGGGCTGCGATCCGCTCGCCCTTTTGCTTCATGAGCCGTAGCGTCTCCGTGGTCACCTTGGCCTTGGCCATCTCTACCAGTCTCCGAAGACGTCGTCTGCGGGAGGCCCAACTGCGGGTGGGGCGCCCTCGTCTCCGCCAGGCGGCGGAGGTGGTTTGTAGGAGTCGTCGGTAACTTGCGCGCGGCGGCGCTTCTTGCCCGCCGGCTGGGACTCGACGATGGTATCGAATCGCGGCACCTCACGGGGCGCCAACTCGCGGTCGAAGGCGGACAGGTCGTACGTTTCGGGCTCGATGGTCAGGACCTCCTCGGCCTTCGTGCGTTTCTTGTCGTTCCGCTTGGAGGTCCTCTTCGTGGTCTTCTTGGTTGGCGCTTTCCTCGTCGACGACTTCTTGCCGGTCCTGCCCGGACTGGCCTTTCTCTCCACAGGCCGCCGCGAAGAACTCTGCTCCCTCTTTTTCGGGGGGCGGCTGCGCTCCCTGGACCGCTCGCGGCCTCGTCCGCTGGAGCGGCGAGGCTCCTCTTCATGCTGCCGAGGGCCTTCGGCTTCGATCAGTTCTCGCCAGTGTTTGAGCTGGTCGAAGTCCTTCCCCGTGGCGTAGCAGCCCAGCTCGAACAGCTGAAAGGCTTCCATGAGGTGTTGATCCCGCATGAACGAGGCCATCCGGAACCGGCGCTTGCCCGTCGCAGTGAATCTCGGGTGCACGCTGCAGATCCGCTTCAGCGCCCCGGCGTCACGTCGTGGCAGGCGCAGTTCCTGGGCGAGCGGGCCGATGACTTCCTCGACCGCGTTCGTGAGGCTGCGGCCACCCTTGGTGTCGAAGAGGTGGAGGATGGGCCGGAGGAAGATGCAGCCGAGCGTTACGGCGCTCGAGGGTATGCCGCCGTTGTCGATGTGGTTGTCGAGGGCGTCGAGCATGCGCCAGAACGTGCGGCGTTCCTCGGTGTCAGCGGCTTCGAGGTAATTCGCGACGTGGGGCAGCAGGATCTTGAGCCCGCCGACGTCGTGCAGGATCTGGAACGACAGCAGCGCGTGGCCGCCGCGAAGCAGTCGCAGGATCTCCTCGAGGACGCGCGGTGGCGCAGCGCGGGCCAGGTCTCCGGACGTCGCGCGCATCGCGGCGTAGGTCGGACCATCGAAGTGGAACCGCAGTCGACCGGCAAACTTCGCGGCGCGCAGGATGCGGATCGGGTCCTCGCGGAAGCGGATCTCGGGGTCTCCGATCGTGCGGATCACCCTGTCCTCGACATCCTGCATCCCGCCCACGTAGTCGATGATCACGTCCGTGACTGGGTCGAGGAAGAGGGCGTTGATCGTGAAGTCCCGGCGCACGGCGTCTTCTTCGACGGTGCCGAACTCGTTGTCTCTCAGGATGAGGAGGTCCGCGTCCTCATCGTTGCGCTCGGTCGGAGAGTCGTCTGACTCCCCATCGGATTCCGTGTTCGGATCGTTGCCTTCGACGTACGCGCCGTCGACTTCTGACTGGTCGCCTTCCCCGGCGTTGCCATCGGAGGGGCCGTCCACCGCCGTGTTGTCGGCGGATTCGTCCGCCTGATCGGCATCGTCCGCGTCACCGGCTTGTTCCGAGACTGCGGTCGAACCGTCGTCGGTCAGGAGGGTGTCCTGCCCTGCCGCGGCGTCCAGTTCCGCGGTTTCCGCTTCCTCTGGCGCCGGATCGTCGTCTTCGTCAGCCACCTCCGTTACGGGGGTGCTGCGGAAGGTCGCGACTTCCAGGATCTTGCGGTTGCCGTCGAAGTGCAGGTGGGCGAGCTTGAATCGCCGCCCGATGATCCGGCAGTTGCGGGTGAAGGCTCGCTTCACCTGCTGTGGTCGTGCTTCGGTAGCTATGTCGAAGTCCTTGGGGTCCCGATCCAGGAGCAGGTCACGGACACATCCGCCGACCAGATAGGATTCAAAGCCGCGGGAACCAAGACGCTGGACCGACCGGACGGCGTCCGAGTCGAGACGGGTCAGGTCCAAGCCTGACGGTGAAATTCGCTTAGGGTCTATGTTGCTGCCTAT